>Ga0335075_10002002_pt1 | contig 33114 bp, 31 predicted proteins | sample Lox_Sample_24_FD_206723 | JGI IMG/M metagenome (GOLD analysis project Ga0335075, IMG submission 206723) | Soil microbial communities from Loxahatchee National Wildlife Refuge, Florida, United States - Lox_Sample_2.4 | ecosystem: Environmental > Terrestrial > Soil > Wetlands | place: USA...
CGCTTGCCGCCAATGTCCAGTCCTGCAAACATCCTCATCGCTGCTCTCCATTCGTTGCTCACGAATCACCAGCGAAGGGTCCCCCCGACGCCGGAGAGCAGCAACCTCATGTACGGTATGTATTAGACTAGCCAACCGGACCGAACGCAATCACGCGCGCTTCGCCGATCGCTGGAGAACGCGTCCGCCGAAAGGCGAGGTGCGCGAGCGCCTCAATCCGGCAGGGAACGAATAGAACGCCTGGCGGCACTTACAGTCGACGCGCCGCGCTTCACCACGAGCTCGTCCGCGCGACCCAAAAATAGCACTCCCGACGCAAAAACCCGCAGCCCTGGTGACTTGGGCAGGCGACCGACGACTTCCCAAAGCGCCTGGCCAGGCGCGTAAAAAAGGCCCGATTCCCACTATAGTCAAGCGGGAGAGAGCTTTTCTTGCAAGTTGCGTTCTTGTGCGGCGGCGCGGCCCTACAGCTTCACCCATGCCGACTTCCTTGCAGAGGAGTCGAGGACGCCGGCGATGAAGCGCATACCGTCGACCCCCTCATCAATGCCGGGCACCAGCAACGAGGTCGGATCGGGTTCGCGCCCCTCTTTGCGGGCGAGTATCTGGTCTGCTAGGTCGCTATAGAGCTGGGCGAAACCCTCAATGTAGCCTTCGTGGAGGCCGGCCGGCACACGGCTGGCATGAAGCGCGGCAGCGGTCGAGCCGACACCGCTACGGCTCAGACGCCGGGGTGGCTCGCCGTGCATCGTGAACCTTAGATAGTTCATGTCTTCGTGGTGCCACTCGAGCCCCGCCTTGTCACCGTAGATTGGGGCGATGACCTGATCTATGAGCTGTTGGGTGATCAGAGTCGGGCCTGTTTGCCCGGCCTCTCCCCAGCCGACAATTCCGTCCGACGTCGTCACCCGAACAAATAGCGCGCTCCTCGAGCGATCAATTTAATCGGCCCATAATCAATTGTAGCACGCACGCTTGTCGACGGTCGGCAGAGACCGGCGAGAACCTTGCCTCACTCAGCGCCGCTACGGGCAAACGACCAATCCGGTCACGCAGGATCAGTCGGTCCGTTGTGGCGATCCTCCATTCGCCGCGCGTGCGATCCATCCGGGGGCCAAGACCTTTTGTAAATTTTATTCTGGAATACAATTCAAAGATTCTTGCGCTGAACGAGCCCCCATGCTAGCAAAGTTGATCAACGAGAGGATCACGCACCGTCATGCTTCATAAGAAGGAGGTGAACTTCGTTTCCGGCGCGACCAGAGTATTTGGCATTGTCGGCCACCCCATTGAACAGGTCCGTTCCCCGGAGATGTTTACGACTGAACTGCAGCGTAGGGGGCATGACGCGATTTTGATTCCGGTTCACGTGCTCCCAGAAGATTTTGATCAGGTCTTGCCCAATATAATGAAGATCAATAACCTTGGCGGGCTGTTGTTCACGATCCCGTACAAAATTGCTGGCGCGTCGTTGGCCGACGAGCTTGGCCCTCAGGCTTCGATAGTCGGCGCGATTAATGCGCTGTCGCGCCGGCGCGGCGGGGGCTGGAAAGGCGAAATCTTCGACGGGCTTGGTTGCGTCCAGGGCTTTTTGAGCCGCGGCATCGCCTTTCGCGGCAGAAGCGTCATGCTGATTGGAGCTGGCGGCGCAGGCACCGCCATTGGTGTTGCGATCGCCCATGAGAAGCCCAGTCGAATGAGGCTGTTCGATACGGATCTGGCCCGGGCCGAGAGTCTCGCAAACAAGATCGGAGGTCTGGACCCGGACGTGAGCGTCGAAATCTGCGAGCCCGACCTTGAAGGTTGCGACCTGCTTCTCAACGCTTCGCCTGTAGGAATGCTGGACGATACGCGGATGCCGATCTCGGTCGACAAATTTCGACCTGGACTGGTCGTGTTCGATGCAATCGTCAAGCCAGAAATGACGCCGTTATTGGCGTTAGCCAAGCGCAGTGGCTGTGTAGTTGTTCTTGGAACAGAAATGATGCGAGGCCAGATCAGCAAGGTCGTCGACTTCTTCGAGGGAGAAGCTAGTGGATAGAATCAAACGCTTCGAGCCCTCCGTGAGCCGTAGAATTTCTTGAAATTGCTGAGGGCGCGGCAGACTCATCCGTTTGATTTTGATCACTAGGGCGACGGTGGACACTCGTAGCCTGAAACAAGAATCTGGAGCGAATCGGAGTGTCTATCGAATACATGCTCGGCGAAGTAAGAAAGGCGCGGTAAAGTGTCAGTAATAAAGTCGATCAAAACGGATCTATACCAGCTCCCGCTGGACACCGTTTTAAGCGACAGCACGCATGGATCCATCCCTCACTTTGAGCTTCTGACGGTCAGAGTGCGAGATGGAGACGGAGCGGAGGGCCTTGGCTACACTTATCTGGTCAACTCCGGGGGCCTCGCCTGTCATGCCATAGTCGAAAGCTATTTATCGCCGACGCTGATCGGTCAGGATTCCGGCCGCATCGAGTGGCTTTGGCAACAGATGTGGTGGAAAGTCCATCACTGCGGACGGGGCGGACACGCCGTCGCGGCCATTTCAGCCGTCGACATCGCGCTGTGGGATCTCAAAGCACGCCGCGCCAAGACGCCGTTCTGGCGCTTTTTGGGCGGTTTCGAGCCGTCTGTGCCCTGCTACGCGGGCGGCGTCGACCTTGATTTCGGGATCGGTGAGCTCCTCGCGCAAGCCGACGCGTTTCTAGCGCGCGGATTTCGAGCGATTAAGATGAAGGTGGGGCGTCCTCGCCTCGGAGAAGACGTGGAACGCGTGCGCCGGATGCGCGAGCATCTTGGCGACGACTTCCCGCTCATGGTCGACGCGAACATGCGCTGGAGCGCGGACGAAGCCGTACGCGCCGCTCGCGCTTTTGAGCCGTTCAGCCTGGTTTGGATCGAGGAACCCACGATTCCCGACGACGTGGAGGGTCACGTTCGTGTCGTTCGCGAAGGCGTCACCCCGGTCGCGACCGGAGAAAACATGCACACGCTCTTCGAATTCCGGACGATGATCGCGGCCGGCGGAGTCACATATCCCGAGCCAGACGTCACCAATTGCGGCGGGATTACGATCTTTAGAAAGATTGGCGCGCTTGCTGAAGCGTACAACCTTCCACTGACGTCGCATGGGGCTCACGACGTCACAGTCCATTTGCTGGCCGCCGCTCCTAATCGAAGCTACCTCGAAATTCATGCCTTTCCCATCGACCGGTACATCGCCAACCCGTTGAAGATCGTCGAGGGGCGCGCCGTCGCTCCGGAACGGGCAGGTCACGGGATCGATGTCGACTGGACCGCTTTGGAAAAACATCGCGTCCATTGATCTCGGGCCGCGGTGGCTTTTGCCAGAGATCGAACCTGACAACGGGAGGATTTCATGTTGAGACGGCGCCCTATATTCAGAGCGGCCTGGCTGGCGAGCTTGCTGGCGGGGGTGGCCTTGCTGCCCGGCTTCCAAGCGCGGCCTGCTCAAGCAGCCTCGGCTGACGAAGCCAAGCCGCTGAGCACGAAGGTGTTCGACAGCTATACAAATTGCAAAGAAGACGGGCGGATGAAGAACCCGAACCTCAAGATTGCCTTCGCGCAAACCGACCTCAACACTCCATGGCGGGTTACTGAACTCAAATCCTTCGAGCTGTGGGAGAAGAAGCTATGCATTCCTCATTTCATCTGGAATCAAGCAAACGAAGATGTTTCCAAACAGCTCACCAATGTCGCTAGCCTTCTGGCGCAGAAGCCGGACGTTCTCCTGCTCGATCCCGAGGCGGATCAACCCCTCGTGCCGGCCATCAAAATGGCCCGCGAACCGCACGTGCCGATGATCGTTATCGACCGGAAACTGCCTGTCCCGCCTGGACCGGATACGTATGAAATGATCATCACAATCGACAATTACATCATCGGGCGGAGGTCGGCGGAAGCATGGATCGAGAAACTGAAGGCGGCGCAGAAAACATCGTCCCCGAAGGGCAACCTGGCGATAATCATGGGCGGAGTGGGCCAGGATGCGGCTAACGAGCGAGACCGCGGCGTAGCCGACGCGATCAAGCCCTACCCCGGCATCAAAATCGTAGCCACTCAGTCCGGCGACTGGACTCGCGAAGGCGGCCGGCGCGTGATGCAAGCCTACCTTCAGCAATTCGCTCCGGGACAGCTCGCCGGAGTGTTCGCGGCTTCGGACGAGTCGATGGTCGGCGCGCGGCAAGCTCTCGAGGCGGCTCACCGGACCGACCTCGATGGATGGTTTTTCTCGGGCGATGGTCAACTCGAGGGGATAGAGGCCGTCGCCGACGGATTCAACATCGCCACGACGCAGTCGAACCCGAAATATGGGAAGCCGGCGCTGCAGGCCGCCATCGCGATCGCTCAAGGCGCCAAGCTGCCGGGTAGAAGCTATCTGGAGGAGATCAAGACCTTCACCTGCCTGACCGAGAAAGACTGTGAAGCGACAAAGGCCTACATCGCCGAGCTCAAAGCGACGGGAAGCGAATTTTAAATTTGGCGAGCGATAGAATTTGTTGGGCGGCCGGTGCAGTTTCGTCGCCCAACAACGTTCGAGGAACCGAGCTGTTTGTATGGCGGGCTTCAGCGTAAATTCGGCCGATCGTTGCCTGGCGATCTTGGAGCTGCTCGCAAAAGAGCGGTCTGGACTCTCGCTGACAGATATCGCCGGCCAAATCGGATTGGTCGCGAGTGCGACACATCGACTTCTCGGGGTGCTCCGGGATCGGGGATACGTCGCCCAGGACGAGAGGTCCGGGAATTACGTCGCAACTCTTCGATTTGCTGCTCTGAGTGCGCGTGTCTTGGCCGGAACGAGCGTTGTCGAGGTTTGTCAGCCAGTGCTGGACAAGTTGGCTGCGGCCTGCAGCGAACTGGTGCGCTTTTCGATCCTTGAAGGCCGCAACTTGATCTGGATCGCCAAGGCGCAGGGCTCGCGCTTGAACATACGTTACGATCCGATCAACGGGCAAGTTGTCCCCTTGCATACGACGGCCATGGGCAAGGCGTGGCTATCGACTCTCCCCGAAGAAGAGGCGGTCGCGATTCTGATGGATCGAGGCTTGGGAGGAAGTCTGGTCGGACCCAAGGCCGCAACGTCAATCGAACAGGTTCGGGTCGCCCTACGGCAAGCTGGAGAAGTCCAGTTTGGCATAGTCGAAGAAGAAGCCGAGGCCGGCATTTCGGCAATTTCGGTGGTCGTCCGGGACGAGTTGTCTGCGAAGCGCTCCGTGGTTGGTTGCCTGAGCATCGGAGGCCCTTCGATGCGCCTCAATCGCCAGCGTCTTCTGAGTTTCCTGCCCGCCCTGAGAGCGAGCGCGCACGAGCTCGGGCATATCTGGATGCGCGACCTGCTATTGCCAGGAAATGCAGGAAAGGAGCGGCTATTCGAACATGACGCGATCTCCCGTTCGAAGGCCTCCTCGTCATCGGCTTTCCCGGCGCCTCAGGCGGCTTCGAAGCGGCCGGTGAAACGCCGCAGTCCGTAGCGGCGTCAGAACCGCGGAGAAGGCGCCTGCGACTGTTTGCGGCCACGCTCGCAGGCCCATCACTCCTCGTCCCATGCGCTCCGCCCGCCGCCGTCTCACGCCGGCGCCGCCAGGTCCGTTCACTATTCACCGCGCCATCGCCTTTCCTTGAGAAGCGTCATCCAGCGGAGCTTGCAAAAAAGTTCTCGCTAAAGCGCGAAAGTTTTCAAGGCAATGCAGTGTGTAGACAGCGCTTCTTAATTCCGCTGTTTTGAATTCGCGCGCCGCGCTGAGATTTAGGCGTAAGGTTGATCTCCGATCCAACAGCTCGGAACAGCGCCCATTGCTCCGGACGGGGCTATAAATCGGGGCGCCTTCTGGCGTATAGTCTCCGGCGCGGGCGTCGCTCGCGGAAAGGACGGGATGGCGACCAAAGCGCTGGCAGTCGACGAGCTTGACACGAGCGCCGACCCTGGCCGCTTGCCGACGGTATTCGACGTGGCGCGCGCCGTAGGCTGCTCGATCGCAACGGTGTCTCGCGCGCTCAATCAGCCGGACAGGGTCAGCGCCACTGTTCGCCAGCGGGTCGCTGAGGCCGTTGATCAGCTGGGCTACGTGCCCAACGGTTCGGCGCGCGCGCTCAGGTCATCGAAGTCGCGCTTGATCGGGGCGGTGATCCCGACTTTGAGTCACGCAATCTACGCGCGCCTTATTCAGAGCGTACAAAGCAGACTGAACAAGGCCGGAGTGTCGCTGCTGCACGTGGCGGTTGGCTACGATCTCAAGCTCGAAGCAAAGAGCATTCGCTTGCTGCTTGAGCAGGGCGTTGAGGGAATCGTGCTGGTCGGAGCCCATCACCGGCCAGAGAGCTTTGGTCTGCTGAGGGACCGTGAGATTCCTTTCGTGGCCACCTACGCCGTCGCCGAAGGTTGCGAGGTTCCCTTTGTCGGGTTCGACAACGCCAAAGCCGGCCGCATGGCGGCGCGATATCTGGTCGACCTGGGGCATCGCAAGCTCGCGATGATCGCCGGGATCACGAAGAACAACGATCGCGCGGCCGAACGCGTCAAAGGCTTCCTTGAGTCTGCACGCCGGGCCGGCATTGACCCAAGCGAAGTCGAAGTTGTGGAAGCGCCGTATCGCATGGACAGCGGAGAGGCCGCCCTTCGATTGATGCTGGAGACGCGGCCCGACATTACCGCGGTGTTCTGCGGCAGCGACATTCTTGCCGTCGGCGCGATGAAGGAATGCCGGCGCCGCGGCCTTAGCGTCCCGAACGAGTTGTCGATCGTCGGTTTCGACAATTTGGAGATCGCGGAATATTTGTGGCCGGCGCTGACCACGATTGCGATTCCAGCCGAGGCCATGGGCGAGCGCGCTGCCGACTACCTGCTTGCCGATCCGGCCGAGAAGCGGCTGCAGGCGCGCGTCGAACTTGAGACGCAATTGATCGTGCGGGAGACCACAGCTCCGCCGCGCCTCAGCCTGCGTCGCTAGAGCATGGCGCGTTTGGACGGAGCCGCCGCCGTCGCATCGCGACCCCTGGCTCTTGGTCCGCGGGGAGGCGCGAGGCGCGCCTGACGATCCGCTTTTCGGTTTTCTTGGATGGCCGCCGTTTCGCCGCGAAAGCCCCCTCTCGGGAGGGTTGGATTTCCTTGGATTTCCTTGGGTTCTCTCGTCAGAATCTAGACTTATCAATGGGTTACGCTGATTTTTCCGAGAAGAAAATTTCTCGCGGCTCTCTCCGCATGAGAAGCCCGGAACGGGAGCGCTCGCTCTGGCCGATACGGAAGGCGGGATTAGATGAGCTTAGCGTGGCTTCCGATTTTCCGCAAGAGATTGTTTGAGATTGCTTGAGCATTGTTAGAGAGCGTGGCGCGTTTTGACGGAGCCGCCGTCGTCGTCATCGCGAGGACCCCCCTCGGTCCCCGGGCGGGACGCGATCCAGGGAACGTGAGGCGCGCGCCCCATGATTCCTGGATGGCTTCGTCCGTGGGTCAAGCCCGCGGCTCCTTGCAATGACGATTCCGCCTGAATGCGCCATGCTCTGATGAAATCAAGATGGGCTGCCGGAGATCATCGCAAAGCTATTGGCCGCTTCGCTGAGTAAGCCAGGCGTTTAGAGCGTTTGGGTTGAGGCCGACATTGAGATAAACGGCGATCAGAACGATGAAGCCCAGCACGCCCTCGGCCAACAAGGGGGAGACGCCCAAGATATTCATCATGTTCTCAACCACGACGATCACCAACACGCCGCCGACAGAATTGACGACGCGGCCGCTGCCGCCGGAGAGCGACGCGCCTCCAACCACGACCCCGCCAATCGTCGCGAACAGGGTGTCCATATCGACATTGGGCAGGGCTTCCTGCACATAAGCGCTCTGAACGAGCCCGGCCAAGGACGCAAGAACGCCGCTCGCGGTATAAACGAAGATGAGCGTTCCGGCGACATTGAGGCCTGCGTACCGAGCCGCGACGGCGTTGCCGCCAACCGCATAAATCTGCTTGCCGATCGCCATCCTGTGCATGATGAAAACGAGGGCCAGAACCACGGTCAGAAGGATCAAGGTCGGAAGCGGCACGGGGCCAAAGTAAGAGCCGCCCAGCGCCTTATAGGCCGGCGGAACGGACAATATCGGCGAATTGCCGGTATAGACCCTGGCTATCCCCTCGCCGACCGAGAGGGCGCCGAGCGTGGTGATCAGCGGCGGCACGCGCAGCACGGCGACAAGCAGTCCGTTGATCAAGCCCCCCGCGACCCCGACCGCAATGGCCGCGAGGACCGAGACCGGAAAGCTCCAGCCGTCCGCGGCGAGCCCCGCGGCGATCACCGCCGACAGCACCCAGACCGCGACAACCGAGAGATCGATCCCGGCTGTCAGAATGACCAGGGTTTGGCCGAGCGCCGCGATCGCCGTGGGAGCGGCAATGAACAATATCGCCACAAGATTTGAGGGACGGAGGAAAATGCCGCGGGACGCTGCGGCGGCGCCGAGCATCAGCAGAATCAGCACCGGCCAGATGCGGTAAGTCGTCAGCGCGCCCAAGATTCGGCGGCTGTCGAGGGATGAACGGCCAAGCCGAGACAAGCCGCCGCTTGCGCTGCTGCTCATGCTATGGACCGTTTGCTGTCGGTGAGAACATTGATCAGGCCGGCGAGCAACACAATCACGCCGGCGACGATTTCGGTGATATTCGGATTCACGTTGTAGATGTTCAACACGTTTTCGATAAGGCTGTACAGAATGGCCCCGAAGCACGCGCCGAGCAGCGTGCCGCGACCGCCGAACAAGCTGACCCCGCCGATGACCGCGGCGGCGATCGACTGAAGGTTGAGATTGCCGCCGCCGATCGGATTGCCGCTCACGATCCGCGCCGCATAGACGACGGCGGCTATCGCGGCGAAGAAGCCCGACAGGGCGAAGGCGACGAGGGTCGCGCGGCCAACCGAGACGCCCGACAGCCGCGCCGCCTCCTGATTTCCCCCAACAGCGTAAAGATGCCGGCCGATCGGCAAATGTCGCAGACCAAACGTGCCGGCGATAAGCAGCGCCAGCGCGAGAATGATCTGGAGAGGCGCACCCCAAAGCTGGCCGCTAGCGAGTTGGGGCAGGAGGCTGCCGCTTGGCAAGCCGATGCGATTGCCGCCCGAAATCATCAGACCTGTCGCAAAGCAAATGCCCATGAATGCGAACGTGACGATGAAGGATGGGATTTTGAGGATCATGACTCCGGCGCCGTTTAAGATCCCAACGCCAAGCCCTGAGGCCAAGGTCGCCGCAACCGCGGCCCAAAGCGGCCATCCGGCTTGCAGCAGGGCGGCCAAAATAACTGAGCCCATCGCCACCACCGCTCCGACCGACAGATCGATGCCGGCAATGAGCAGCACAAACGACTGTCCCATCGCCAAGATAAGAAGAATGCCGATCGATTGCAGAAAGCCCTGCAGGTTGTCGTACGAGCGGAAATTCGGGTTCAGAATCCCCGGCACGATGACAGCGATCGCAAGCGCGATCCAGCGCGCCTGCCCAACGATCCAGTCTGTGGACGCCATACCTGCCCACAGGCTCGTCGAAGGAGCAGCGTCGCGAGCTTGGCTCATGGGGAAGGCGCGCTCCCGACGCTCGCCCCGGCGGCCGCGGTCATCGCGCCTTCGCTCGCCGGCAGGGCTTTGGCGAGAATCTCCGTATCGCTATAGGGCGGCGCCAATGTCGCCGTCTGGCGTCCCTCCGAGAGAACGATGAGCCTGTGACTGAGGGCCATCACCTCAGCCATTTCGGAAGAGATCAGAAGAACGGCGCGCCTTTCCCGCACCAGGTCGACGATCAACTGATAAATCTCGGCTTTGGCGCCAACATCGATCCCCCGCGTGGGCTCGTCCAGCACCAAGATATCAGGGTCCGTCGACATCACGCGCGCCAGAACGACCTTCTGCTGATTCCCGCCCGATAGAGTGGAGGCCGGTTGGTCGAGCGTCGCCGATCGGATCTGCAAGCTCTTGTGGTAGCGCCTGACAAGATCCATGAGACTCCGGGCGTTGACGACGCCGAACCTCGTGTAGCGCGCAAGGACCGAGTAACTCGCATTGTCGGCGATCGAGGCGCCGATCACGAGCCCCTGCCCCTTCCGATCCTCGGGAACAAGTCCCAGACCCAGCGCCTGGCTCGCGCGCGGCGACCGCCGCTCCACCTTCCGGCCTTCAACGAATATTTCGCCGCTCAATACGGGTTCAAGCCCGATCAAGGCGCGCGCGAGCGCATCGTGGCCGCAGCCTGCAAGTCCGGTGCAGCCCAAAATCTCGCCCTTGCGAAGGTCGAACGAGACATCCCGCAATGTCGCCGTGGCGAGGCCGCGCACGGAAAGGATGACCTCGGAATTGTCGACGGGAGGCAAGTCCGGGAATCGCTGCTCGGTCTTACGGCCAACCATCCATTGAATCAGCTGGTCTTCGCTGATTTCGGAAACATGCTTTGTCGTGACCGCCTTGCCGTCGCGCAAAACCGTGACGCGGTCGCCGAGGCGGAATATCTCGTCGAGCCGATGCGAGATGTAGATGATGCCGACGTCGCTCGCCTTCAAATTATCGATCAACGTGAACAGGGTTGCGAGTTCGCCTCCGGACAGCGCCGCCGTTGGCTCGTCGAGAACGAGAATTCTCGGTTTGAGGGCCAGGATCTTGGCGATCGCGACAAGTTGAGCCTGCGCGATCGTCAACGAGGAGACCGGCCGGTCGACGCTCAAGGAAACCCGCATCTGGTCGAGCACCGCTTCGCCGCGGCGGCGGACTTCTCGCCAGTCGATCGTGCCGAGCGCGGTGCGGGGCTCTCGGCCAAGCGACAGGTTCTCCATGATCGAAAGATTCGGGATCAGCTCAAGCTCCTGGTAGACGACGCCGATGCCGCGCTGAAGCCCCTCGTGGGGCGAAGAGAGCTTGATCGTCGAGCCGTCGAGCATGATGGCGCCGGCGTCCGGCGAAACGCTGCCGGCCATAATTTTGATCAACGTTGATTTGCCGGCGCCGTTTTCGCCGCAGAGGCAATGGACCTCGCCAGCCCTCAAATCGAAGCTGACGCCCGCAAGCGCCGTGATCCCCCAAAAGCGCTTCTCGATGTTCTCGACCTGCAGAAGGGGCGCGGCGTGAGGGTGCGCTTCGGACCGCATCGACTCATCGGCTCCGCTCATGCGACGCTAGCGTGCGGCGGGCGGGTGACGAAAAGTCCGACCAAGAGCGCAATGCAGACGATCGACAGGACGACGCCAAGATAGACCACGTAACTGTCGCCGGACGCCGGCGCTGTCGCAACGGCGCCGAAAGCCCATGTGGCCTTCCCATTGCCTGCAGGGCCGGAAAGCGAGACCGTGAAGCCTTTGCGCGCGGAGGCGAGGAAGCCCTTCGGAACGGCAAATTGGTAGTCAAAATCGTCTTCCCAATAGTCCCCGTTTGGACCGCTCTTGAGGTCGGCTGGCGCGATCCTGCGCCCTTCGGTCGCTTGGATCGCGGCCCCGCCCGCGCCGCGCAAAGCAAGTTTCCACTCCTTGGCGTGGATCGCGCCTCGATCGGCGGCCTGATAGGCTGCCCGAAACCGCAGAATCCTTGGAAAGCCTGACAGTTTCTGCTCGAAGCTCGCCTGGTCGATTTCGGGCGAGGACTGCCTAAGCCAAGCGAGATACAATGGCGGATCGAGGTAGGTGACGCGCGCCGTAACCGGGCCGATCGCGACGTCGCGGCTCCATTTCAGAAGGAGGATATAATATTGTTCCGGCGCCTCGGACGAGACCTTTGGAATCGCCTCGGTCGGCTGGAGGGAATCGGGATGCGCCGTATCCGCGGGCGCCGCGCTCGCAAGCGGCGCTGCGAGGCAAGCCGCCAGGATCAAGGGAAGCGTTAACCGACGTCTCATGACGAAGCCGAGGCAATGAAATCGCGACGGAGATTATCAGCACACCGGACTACGGCGGGCAATTCGGCAAGCAGACTTTGCCGCATGGGTTGAGCGGGCGCGCGCGGAAAAAAGCGGTGCGGCCGGCGCGGCTGGCCGGCCGCCTACGGTCAAAACTGCATGCCCGTCGCCTTCAGCTGAGCGATGTATTCCTTCGTTTCGTTGCACGCCGCCTCGGTCAGGCAAGTGAAAGTCTTGAGATCGAGCCAGTAGGTCCGAGCCAATTTGACGCCCTGCGTGACCGCGATGGCGGCCTGGAGGGACGCTTCGCCGTAGAGCGGCGGAAACTGGCTGCTCGCGACGTCGAACCCATCGGCCACGGCTTCGAGTCCCTGGAGCTGCCCGTCGCTCGAGAAGAAAGCTCCGTCGAGGTCCTTGCGATTGGCGGCCTCGATCGCCTGCCGGGCGCCGATCATGGATTCGTCGGACGCCGCATAGACGCCTTGCAACTCGCCAGGCGCGAAGCGTTGCAGATAGGCCTGCATGACCTTGCGGCCGCCCTCGCGCGTCCAGTTGCCTGATTGGATGTCAAGGATTTTGATGTTCGGATAGGGCTTGATGGCGTCTTGCACGCCGCGATCTCGCTCGTTGGCGGGATCCTGGCCAACGCCGCCCATGATGATGACGAGATTGGCCTTCGGACTGTCCGTCTTTTGCGTCTTCTTCAGCTTCTCGATCCAAGCTTTCGCCGCCGACAGGCCGACCGTGTAGTTGTCGGCGCTGATGACGCTGAGATATGTGTTGGGTCCTGGCCCGACTGACAGCTTGCGGTCGATATCAATCATCGGCACCCCGGCCTTCTTGGCCATGTCGATGGCGGGAACCAGCGGCTGGTCGGCGATCGGATCCAGGAGCAGCACGTCCGGCTTCTGCGCGAGCAGATCCGAGACGTTGCTCAACTGCTTCGAAACGTCTTCTCCCGCCTCGTTGAAAATGAAGTCCGGCACGCAGAGTTTTTTGGCCCAGAGCTGGAAATGCTTAAGCTCGGCGACCCGCCAGGGCGTGTGGAGATCGGTCTGCGCGAAAGCGATTTTCAGCTTGGGGTTTTTCGGCTTCCCGTTGTCGTCGCAATTTGTGTAGGACTTGAGCGCGCTGACGCTTACCGGCTTGTCGCCCGCAATCGCAAGGCGACCGCTTCCGGCGACGAGAACCAATGTTGCGGCGATTGTGGCGACGATACATGACTTCATAGTCTTCCTCCCTGTGCCTGGTTGACCGCGCTGCGGCGCCCGCCAATCGACCAGCTCCCTCCGGCGATCCAATCGGTGAGGCGGGGCGCCCTGTTTGCGTGTTCGGGGGCCGAAACCGTCACCGCCCAACGACATGATAACGTTTACCATGGCGATGGTCGAACGTAAAGCGAGAATTGGTTCAAAGAAAACGAGGCGGGATCGGATTGAGACATTCGATCGTGATCGCCGTTATGTAAACGTATTCAAGCTACTCACACCCGCCCAGGGGCAGCCTGCCCAAGCCGGGGGGCCCCGCATTCGAAGCCGCCTATTTCCAGGACGTCTAGCGCGCCTGGAAGGCGTCCGACTCGATCAGGTCAGCCGCCTTTTCAGCGATCATCATCGTAGGCGCATTGGTGTTGCCGCTCACAAGGACGGGCATGATCGACGCGTCGGCGACGCGTAGCCCGTCGACGCCCCTCACGCGAAGTTGCGAGTCGACCACGGCAAGATCGTCCACCCCCATCTTGCAGGTGCCGACCGGATGATAGTCACAGCAGGCGTATTGGCGGACATAGGCGGCGAGTTCGGAATCGGTGCGCGCCGCAGGGCCCGGCAGACGCTCGACCTTGATGAATCTCGCCATGTCTTCTTTGGCCAGGATTTCGCGCGCCGCTCGGATGGACTTGAGAGACATGCCGCGATCGTAGGGGTCGGCGTGATAATTGGGATCGATGATCGGCTCGTCCTGCGGATCTGCGGAACGAAGCGACACCGACCCGGCGCTGCGTGGCCGAAGGAAAGTCGTATTCACGGTGAAACCGTAGCCATCGAGTTGCGTTTGCCCGCCGCGCACCACCATCGCGGGGGCAAGGTGGATCTGCATGTCGGGCCGCGCCGCGCCCTCGCTCAGCGCAAATCCTCCCCCCTCCACAATGACCGAGGCGGCGGGTCCCGTCCGATAGAGCAACCACTGCAGCCCGTGCCGGATCGAATGAGGGAGGCGATCTTGCCGGTCGTAGCTAATCGGCTCTTTCAAGGTCACATGAACATTCGAGCACAGGTGGTCCTGCAGATTCTTGCCGACTCCCTTGACGTCCACGACGGGGGTGATTCCGAGGCTGCGCAATTCGTCTGCGCCGCCGATGCCCGAGAGCATCAGCAGCCTCGGCGAATTGACCGCGCCGCTGGTCACGATCACCTCGCGCGCGCACCGTTCCGTCGCCAGCGACCGGCCGCGCGCGACTTCGACGCCTACCGCGCGGCCGCGCTCCACGACGATACGAATCACGCGCGCGTTGGTCGCCACCGTGAGATTCGGCCGCTTCCAGACCGGCCACAGATAGGAGACGGAGGCGCTCCGGCGCCGTCCATTGCGGCAGGTGACCTGATAGAACCCCGCCCCATACTGCGCCGCTCCATTGAAATCGGGATTGTACGGCAGGCCCCACGCCTGGCAGGACCTGACGAAGGCGCGAGAAAGCGGGTGCGGGCCGATCTGGTCGGACACCCAGAGCGGACCCCCCTGCCCGTGATAGTCGTTGACGAAGCGCTCGTTGTCCTCGGATCTTCGAAAGTACGGCAGGACATCCGCGTAGGACCAGCCTTTGTTTCCGAGCGCGGCCCAGTTGTCGTAGTCCTCGCGTTGGCCGCGAATGTAGATCATCGCGTTGATCGAGCTCGACCCGCCAAGAGTCTTGCCCTGCGGATACCAGATCCGTCGACCGTCGAGATTTTTCTGGGGCGCCGTGAAAAACCGCCAGTTCACCCTAGGTCCGAAGAGCTTGCCGACGCCTCCAGGCAAATGAATCATCGGATTGAGATCCCGTCCGCCGGCCTCGAGCAGCAGGACCTTCACGTCAGGGGCTTCGGAGAGCCGGTTGGCGAGAACGCAGCCGGCCGAGCCGGCGCCTGTTATGATGTAATCATACATCGGCTTCCTCCTTCGCCCTCGCCTTCCTTCTGTGGAAGTTGCGGAGGCGTCTGGCACTCAATTGGTCGATGAACACGGGCGGCCGGCCCGCGCCGCGAACCCTCGACGTTCTTGTCGCGTCACGTTCCTCTCCCACGGCGGCGGCGACGTTCTGGACTGAAACCCCAGTGGATGGCCGGCGAGCCGCCTCTGCCCCGCGTCCCCGCGCTCGTTACGCCCGCGACAACCGCCGCAGCGCCATCAAAGACTTGAGGTAATAGTAGTCGCCATAGATGGTCGCCCCGTCTATGCCGAGCCCATGAGGAAGGTCCGCGGTCGCGTGGAGCAGCAGGCCGCCGCCGTCGGAACCGGCGCCGCAGGTGTCCATGAGCGCGCGCAAGAGCTTTGATGCGTCCTCAAGGTGACGCCGATCTCCGGTTACGCCGTAAAGCTTCAAGAGCCCATAGCTTGCTATTGCGCCAGCGGAGGAGTCCTTCGGCTGATCCGGTCCGGCGGCCGTGAAGTCCCACGGCGGCACGGAGTCCTCGGGCAGATTCCGCACGAAATAGTCGGCGACCCTTTCGCTTGTCTTCGCGTGGCGCAAGTCGCCGGTCATCGCGGCGAGAATGGCAAGCCCGGTGATCGCCCACGATTGACCGCGCGCCCACGAACTCTCGGGCCCGAGCCCCTGATAGGTGTCGCCTCCAAGCCCTTCGCCGGTTCTCGGGTCGAATTTGTAGACGTGATAGACCGACCCGTCGCCGCGAAGATGATGCGAAGTCGTCTTTTTGACGTGAGCCTGGACGATCTTCAACAACGCCCTATCGCCGCCCTGCTGCGCCGCCCAGACAAGCAAAGGCAGGTTCATGAGCGTATCGACGAGCACCGACCCGTTCCATTCCTCCGCGCCAAAAAAACCCCAGCCGGGAATGAATCCTGCCGCTGGATTATACTGCGCCGCGAGCGCGACGGCGGCGTCCTTGGCGGCGCGCAGATAACGCTCGTCGCCGGTCAAGCGCCATCCCTTGACCGCGCTCGGATAAAACATGAAGCCGAGATCGTGGTTGTGAGTATCGTACGCGCGCGGCAGAAGGCGGTCGGTAAAGAGAATGGCCTGCCGGCGTAGAGCTTCATCTCCGCTTTGTTCGAACGCGAGCCACAACGCGCCGGCCCAGAACCCGCCAGTCCAGACTCCATCCGGCGTGTAGCGCCAGCCATCCCTCTCGGCTATGTGCGGGAAGTCCTTCGCCTCCCCGGCCATTTCGCGAAGCCGCGACACAGCTTTCCTGATCGCGCTGTCGATCCAGTCGTTCGCGCTCATCCGCGTTTTCCAGCCCTACTGACGTAAGATGAAGTCGGCGCCTCGTTCCGCGATCATGATGGTCGCGGCGTTGGTGTTGCCGCTGACCACGGTCGGCATGATCGAGGCGTCGATCACGCGGAGACCCTTAAGGCCGCGCACGCGGAGGCTTTCGTCAACCACCGCCAGTTCGTCGTCCCCCATCCGGCAACTGCCTGAAAGGTGATAGTTCGAATCGACGCGCTGCCGGATATAGGCCTCGATCTCGGCGTCGCTCCTGACGTCCGAACCCGGTCCGTATTCGCTCCCCCGGTATGGGTCGAAAGCGTTTTGCGAGAAGATCTCACGGCCGATCTTTATGCCCTCCCGCATGGTATGAAGATCGGCGTCCCGCTCGAAATAATTCGGATCGATGTCGGGAGCGACGCGCGGATCGCTCGAGCGGATCATGACAGAGCCGCGGCTTTCCGGTCTTTGCAGCGTAAAAACGACCATGAAACCGTGCTCCGGAATGATTCTTCGCCCGCTGTCCTCGTACATCAGCATCGTCATGAAATACTGAAGGTCTGGCGCGACAAGTTCCGGTCGAGTCCTGACGAACGCCATGGCCTCGAGGCCGTTGTTGGCGGCTGGTCCGTTCTTGAACAGCAAGTATTGCCCGAGAGCTCGGGCCTTGGCGGCAAATTTGACCGCGGTGACGTAACTGATCGGTTGGATGCTGCGCTGCTTGACCGACGCCCCGGGATGATCCTGGAGGTTGCGGCCGACCCCTTTGAGCTCGTGGATTACCTCGATGCCGAGCCCTCTGAGATGAGCGGCGTCGCCAATCCCGGAGAGTTGCAGGAGTTGCGGCGAGTTCACGGCGCCGGCCGCCAAGATCACCTCGCGTTCGGCGCGCATCACCGCCTTTGACCGGCCGGTGAGATATTCGACCCCGACGGCGCGGCCATTCTCGACGAGAATCCGCGATACGAGCGCCTTGGTGACGACCTCGAGATTCGGCCGGGTCATTGCGGGACGCAGGAAGGCGACCGAACTGCTCCAGCGACGGTTCTCGGCCATCGTGCTGTCGGTCGGTCCGACTCCCGCCTGGTCCAGGCCGCTGTTGAAATCCGGATTGTAGTTGAGGCCCATCTGCTGGCAGGCGACCAGGAACGCCTTCGCCAGCGGATGCACGATGCCCCTGCGGGACGTGCGAAGCGGCCCGTCGCGCCCGCGCGTGGGGCCTCCACCGCCTTCGAAGCTTTCAGACTTCTGGAAATAGGGCAAGCAATCCGCGTATGACCAACCCCGGGCGCCAAGCTGCGCCCAGTGATCGAAATCTGACGGGTCGCCTCGGACATAGACCATGCCGTTGACCGAGCTTGACCCCCCAAGCACCTTGCCGCGCGGCGAGTGGATGCGCCGTCCGCCGAGGCTTGTCTGCGGCACGGTCGAATAAGCCCAGTCGACGCTGCCTGACTGCATGAGGTGGAGGAAGCCGGCCGGCATGGTGATGAAAATGCTTCGGTCCGAGCCTCCGGCCTCGAACAGGGTCACTTTGGCGTGCGGATCGGCCGACAGCCGGTTGGCTAAAACGCATCCAGCCGAGCCGGCGCCAACGACTATGTAGTGGGTTGTCACAGACTGGCGCATTCTCGCTTGCTTCTTACGTCTCGGATCGTCAGCTCTCCGCCGGCGCTGTCCTTGAGGGAAAGGTCAGCGGACGATGGAAAGCGCGGAGCGATCACGTTTCCGAGCGCGCGCCGCAATCCGGGAGGATGCATTGTCGGACGAGATCGCCCATTCGAAGAGGACCTGCCTTTGTTGAGGCGAGCCGCGGATATGCGCTTGCAGCTGACCGACCTCCCTGTTCTCAATCCCGCGGATTGCCGGAAACGTTTACATTCATAGCTCGACTCTCTCCCAGAAGCAACGGTTGCGCAATCTTCGACGAAAGACGCGCAGCCGGAGCCAAATCGAGGTTGCGGTTCCAGGCCCGGACATGTAAACGTATTCTCCCCTTATCGAGCGATCCCGGCTCGAATGGAAATATCGCTGCGGCCAGGTTGGCGCACGGGACTCGGAGGCCATAAGACGTGTCGCTCAAGCCTCGCTTGCCGGCGGCTTCCGCATTGCGCTTCGTTCCGAGTGGACGGGATTGAACCGCGCCGCAATCTTGTCAGCGGAGAGAACTCTTCGACCCAAGCTTGAAACCCCCGCAGCAAGAAAGCTTCCCGCATTGTCCGAGCCGTCCTTCATCGACTACAGGCTGCACAGCAATGGCGTCGCCGTGCTGACCCTCAACAATCCGCCTCTCAACCTGAACACGCTTGTTACGCTCGACAAGCTTCTGGCCGTGTGCCGGCGCATCGCTGACGACGAGCGGGTGCGGGTAGTGGTGATTACGGGCGCAGGCGGCAAAGCGTTCTGCGCCGGTTCGGACATAGGCGAATTCGCTGGAGTGCGAGCCGATGTCGTTCCTCGCAAGCTCGCGCGGGAGAATGAGGCCTTCACGGCCATCGAACGATTGCCGATGCCGGTCATCGCGGCTCTTAACGGCGCGACGCTCGGCGGCGGGGCTGAGATCGCGCTCGCCTGCGACATCCGCATCATGGACGAGAGAGCGCAGATTGGCTTTCCAGAGGTGAAAATCGGCGTCTTTCCCGGGAGTGGAGGCATCTTCCGGCTTCCGCGCGTCGTGGGGGCGGCAAAAGCCTATGAACTCCTCTATACCGGCGAGATGATCGACGCCCGCGAGGCTTACCGCATCGGGCTGGCGAACCGTCTTGCTCCAACCGGCGAAGCCTTGTCGGCCGCGATCGCTTTTGCCGAGACCCTGGCCGCTCGTCCCGCGCTTGCGCTAAGCCTCATTCGCGCGGGGGTTCGCGACTCGCTGAACCAAACGACGGCGGAAGCCATTGAGCGCACTCTGGCTGACAGCCATCGCGTCTTCACCGGGCCCGACATCGAAGAGGGCGTCGAGGCTTTCTTCAGCAAGCGAGCCCCCGTTTTCAAGGCGGGGCGCAACAGCGCATCAAATGAGAACACTGGAGGCGAACCGCGATGAGCGGCCTTTTGACAGGCGTCCGGGTGGTGAGCCTGACGCATTACCTGCAGGGACCCTCCTGTGTTCAGTTTCTCGCCGATCTTGGCGCCGACGTTGTGAAGATCGAACGGATCGGCGGCGCCTATGAGCGTCACTGGTCGGGCGCCAAAGCCTTTCTCAACGAAGACTCGAGCGTGTTCTTTCTGCTCGCGGGCCGAAACCAGCGCAGCGTCGAACTCAACCTTCAATCAGACGAAGGTCGGGCGGCGCTCTGGCGCCTGATCGAGAAGGCCGATGTGCTGGTCGAGAATTTTCGGCCGGGCACGCTCGACAGACGCGGTTTCTCCTACGCCCAGGTCCAAGCGCGCAACCCGAGGATCATCTATTGCTCGCTGACCGGCTTTGGTTCAGAGGGCCCTGCCCGCGAGAAGCCTGGTCAGGATCTGCTCTTGCAGTCGCTGAGCGGCATCGCGATGCTGAGCGGCCGCGCTGGCGATCCTCCCGTCCTGCTTGGCAGCGCTCTCGTCGACCAGCACGCCGCAACGTTGGGGGCGCTCGGGATTATCGCGGCGCTCTTCAGGCGGGAACGCACCGGCGCAGGCGCGAAGGTGGACAGCAATCTGCTCTCCGCGGCGCTCGATCTTCAGATCGAACCGCTTAACTACCACCTCAACGGCACGAAGCTCTATGATCGCAGCGAATCCGGCATATCGTCGCGCTTTCATCAGGCGCCGTACGGCGTCTTCAAAACCGCCGACGGCTGGCTCACGTTGTCGCTCGCGGAAGGGACGACGCTGGCCGCCGCCTTCGAGGAGCCGCAATTCGCCCGATGGACCAAAGACGACCAGTTCGATCAGCGCGAAACCGTCAACCGTCTCGTGGCGGAGCACATGGCCAAGAAGACGACCTCGGAATGGGAGGCGGTCTTCGCCGCCCACGGCATGTGGTGCGCCAGGGTCCGTGACTATGACGAGGTGCTCGCCGATCCGCAGCTTGTCGCCAATCAGTCGATATTGGAATTCGACGATCCGGTAGCCGGGCGCGTCCGCGCCCTGGCTCACCCGATAAAGTATGACCGCGAGACGCCTGCTCTTCGTCGTCCTCCGCCGGCTGTTGGTCAGCATACCGAAGAAGTGTTGCGAGAGCTCGGCTATAGCTCGGACAACCTCGAGAAACTCCGTCGCGGCGGGGTTATCGGACCTGACCGTTCACGTACGGGCTTCGACCGAAAAGCGTCGGCCCCGCAGTCGTCTTACAGCAGGAAGGCGGCTGCGCCCTCCGGCTGAACTGCGCCACGGCGCTCTCCTGAGGCGATGGGCGCCATCCGCGTCTCATCGAATCCCTTGCTCGCGCCGATCTGCTCATTCTCGACGACTTCGGCCTCGAACCCTCGACGCCGGCGCCCGTCATGCTTTCCTCGAAATTCTCTAGCAACGAATGCTGCCTGGCCGCAGGCTGAGGTGCCGCCGCGACGCCGACAAATCGCGGCACGAAACCCTCGGCCCACAGGAGACCTCGAACAGCCCGACCGAATCCGCGCGCACCGGGCGCCGACGATCGCGCGCGCCCGCAGCACGGTCAAAACGCGCCAATCTCCGCCCAGCACGATATCGAGCCCTTATGAGAAATGCGGGCTAACGGGTTGGGAGGTCGGGGTTTCGGGGCGCGCGGTGGGTTTGCCGGGGCCAGCGCTCGGCGGCTTTGCCGCGTTTTCGGTCTTAAGAGCGCGCCTCTCCCATGGCGGTCAGACTGCGCGCATGAGCGCGAGCGCCCGCTTCACGTTCATCGCCATCGCCACGCAGCGTAGACGGCAGGCGTTGCGAACGAACCCGGCCCATCCCATACCAGCGCTTCATCGTGGCGAGGGCGCGTTCGATGCCTGAACGGATGATCGCCGGCTCAGCGTTGTGAAGTTTTTGCCAGGGCTCGGGCGGATAGCGCCGATGCTTGACCTTCCAGGCGATCCCGTCGAAGAGGCCGCGCCGCGAAGCGCGCGGGTCGCTGGGATCGCCGAGATGTATGCATACTTCCGGAATCGCAAGGACTTCAGTCATTCAACTTTTTTCGAAACGGCCTCGCAGAACCTTCCCCCTTCTCGATCATGATAATTTCCGCGACCGAAGAATGTCCGTGCGGCCGACCAGATCGACGAGTCGGCGCGTGCCGATGTGTCCCATCGTCACATCTATTTCGACGCTGAGCAGATCGAGAAGGTGGGATACGCCGCGCTGAGCGTCGGCCGCCACCGCATAAGCGTAGGCGCGCCCAAGGAGGACCGCCTTCGCTCCCAGCGCCATCGCGTTCACGATATGCGTTCCGCGACGTATGCCGCCATCAAATAAAACGTCGGTCTTATTCCCGACCGCCGCGACAACCTCTGGCAAAACCGAGATCGTCGATCGGGCTCCATCGAGCTGCCGTCCGCCGTGGTTCGACACGATGATCGCGTCCGCACCGACCGCAATGCACGGCACCGTCAGGTTAAGGGCGCGCTGAGCTGAAGGAGGCGATTCTCTGAGAGCCGAGAGTCAGGCGGTGGCGGCAGTCTTGGAAATCTCGCTCCAGACTGCAAAGGCTCGCTCGCGCGAAGCGCGGCGGAAGTCAGCAGGGACGGATTCGGGATAAGGGATGTGGAAGAGGTTCGCGACTTGATCGTGAACCGTCAGGAACCGTTGCGCCTGTCTAGGTGATTTGAATCGCTTCATGATCCGTTCGCGCCGCCTGGTCGGTTGATGAGAGTTCTCCGCGCGATTGTTCAGGCCTTTGTGCTGGCGATGTTCAACTTGAAGGCCCATCTTCGTCCGCGCCGCTCCGTAGGAGCGGAGCTTGTCCGTGATCATGACGCGGGGCGGGATGATCGCCGATTTCAGAAGCCTTTTCATTAGCCGCTGCGCCGCGCGGGTGTCTCTTCGACGTTGGACCAGGACGTCGAGAACGATGCCGTTCTGATCGACGGCGCGCCAGAGCCAGTGTGGCTCGCCGGCGATCGAGATGACGACCTCATCCATATGCCATTTGTCGCCGCGAGCAGGCGCGCGCTGGCGGATCTGAGCGGCGAACGCCTTGCCGAACTTCTTCCCCCACTGGCGCACGGTCTCGTAGGTCACGCAAATCCCGCGCGTCGCCAGCATTTCTTCGACCATGCGAAGGCTCAGGGGAAACCGGAAATAGAGCCAAACCGCATGGCTGATGACCTCCGGAGGAAAGCGATGGCGCTGGTAGAGAGGGTCGCGGGCTATCGGCATGGAGACCGTATAGCTGCGCGGCCGTGCTTTAATCGTTAACCTGACGGTGCCACTCGATGAGCTGAGAGCTCGAGTTAGTAGCTGGCTGTCGTTCGGCGTGGGGTCCGAACGCCGATCGCCGCGGCAACTCGCTGCCTTGTCTAAGAAAGGAGGGGGTCAAACTCTGAAGCCGATTCACAAGGAGAGTGGTCGAATCGCTCAGTCGTCGCATTCCGCCGGCGCTCCCTCTGGCCTCGGCCGTGCACGGCAGCCAGACACCACTTGCCACATGAAGGTAGGCGTGGCACGACTTGTCCAGTCAACTGTATCACGTTGGTCCTATGGTCCTCAGTGTCCGCGCATTTGCCTCAGAGCGGCCTCTCTACCGGCAGCTCGTGGAGGAGTTGCGCGCGGACGTAGCGGGGCGCGCGGTTGGCGATCGGATCGAGAGCGAGCCGAAGCTCGCCCAGCGCTTCGGCGTCAGCCGGTTCACGGTGGCGCGAGCTATCGAAATCCTGGTCGATGAGGGCCTGGTCCGCCGGCGCCAAGGATCAGGAAGCTTCGTCGCGCCGCCTTCGCTGGTGCGCGCGCCCTCCTACCTGTCGAGCTTCACCGAGGCCGTGGAAGCGCAGGGTCGAACGGCTTCCCACCGGCTTCTGAGCTTCGGTCCGGCCGATTGGCGGGAGGGCCTGCCCTATCCCGAGGACGCCGCACTCATCGGCATGGACCGCCTGCGCATCGTCGACAGCGCCCCAGCCGCGATCCATCGCTCGGTCATCGACAAGAGGGTGGCGGACCGTATCGGGTTGACACGAAGCGTCGCAACCGCGCCGGGGTTTTCACTCTACCGTTTGTTCGATCGGGGCGGGCTTATCATCGAGCGCGGCGTCGAGACTTTGCGCGCTCGCGCCGCTACGGCGGAAGAGGCGCGACTGCTCAACATCGCCGACGCGCCCGTCGTCATGGCGGTGCGCCGCGAAACCTTTGGGCCCCACGGCGTGCTACTCGACGTCGTCGACGCCGCCTATGACGCCCGGCGCTACTCTTACCAAGCCGCAATCAGGCGCGATCGCGCGCGGACAGCCTTGAGCTCTCACTCGCAGAAGATAGTGGAGGCCCATCATGCGTCGAATTCGAATGTTAAGGGCACTTTCGGCCCTCGCCTTGGGCCTTGGAGCGACCGCGACGGCAAGCGCGGCTGAGAAGCCCGTCGCGCTGATCATCGCGCAGGGCGGGCTCGGCGATCAGTCTTACAACGATCTCGCCTATTACGGGTTCAAGAAGGCGCTTGCCGAGGACAAGCTCGAAGGCAAGGCGGTCGAATCGAAAGATGTCGTCGCGCAGGCGGCGGACATCTTGCGGCGCGCCTCGGACGCCGGCTTCGGTCTCATCGTCGACCTCGAATATTCGCACGGCGATGCGCTGAAGACGGTCGCGAAGGATTACCCCGGCACGGACTATGTCATTCTCAACCAGGTGCAGCCGGGCGCGAACGTCGCCTCCGTTCTCTTCCAGGAGCAGGAGGGCTCGTACCTCGCCGGCGCGCTCGCGACGATAGTCGCGATGGATCCCAAGATAAAGGGCATGAGCGGCAAGCCGGTCATCGGCGTGATCGGCGGCACCAAATCGGTCGGCATCGACAAGTTCATCGTCGGCTATATTCAGGGCGCGCGCGCGGTCGATCCGAAGGTCGAGGTTAAGGTCGCCTATTCCAACAATTTCGGCGATCCGGCGATCGGCCTGCAGATGGCGAAGGCGATGTTCGACGCCGGCGCCAATGTCGTCTACCAGGTCGCGGGCGGCACAGGCCTCGGCGTCATCAAGGCGGCAAAGGAGGAAGGCAAATTCGCCATTGGCGTTGACACCGATCAGGACGGCATCGCGCCTGGCTCGGTGCTGACCAGCATGGTGAAGCGCACCGACGTTGCCGTCGAAACGGTGATGAAGGACTACGCCGACAAGAAGTTCCCCGGCGGGCAGACGGTGACGCTCGGCCTTGCGCAGGACGGCGTCGGCCTCTCGCCGATGAAACACACCCGCGACATGATCCCGGCCTCGATCCTCGACAAGGTCGAGGACATGAAGAAGAAGATCCTCTCAGGCGAAATCAAGGTCTGGAACGTGGTCGATCAGGGCTATCCGGACTTCTTCAAGTGATCGACAAAAACGCGGTCGCGGTGCGCCTCGGCGCCCGAGGCGTTTCGCGCCGGTTCGGCGCGATCCTCGCCAACGATAGCGTGGACCTTTCGGTCGCGCCGCGGACGGTCCATGCCGTCGTCGGCGGCAATGGCGCCGGAAAATCGACGCTGATGCGCATTCTGCAGGGCGTCGACGCCCCCGACGCGGGAACCGTAATCCTCGACGACCGCCCCGTGCGCCTCTTGGGCCCCGCCGACGCGTTCGCGCGCGGCGTCGGCATGGTCCACCAGGAATTCATGCTGGCCCCGCCGCTCTCGCTGATCGAGAATCTGATCCTCGGCGCCGAGCCCCTCGGCGCCGGTGGCCTGATCGACTGGGGCAAAGCCGAGACGGAAGCCAATCGCGTCGCTGCGCTTGCCGGCGCTCGCATCGACTGGCGGCTCAAGGCCGCCGATGCGCCGATCCATATCCGCCAGATCCTTGAGATCCTGCGGCTCCTTTATCGCGGCGCGGACGTTCTGATCCTCGACGAGCCAACCGCGGTGCTCGCGCCCAAGCAGATCGAGGACCTGCTCGAGCTCATGCGCCGATTGAAGGCGGAAGGCCGCACGATCGTCTTCATCAGTCACAAGCTGGAAGAGGTGATGAGCATCGCCGATGCGATCACCGTCATGCGCTCGGGCCGCGTCGTGACGACGACGCCGCCGTCCAAGATAAACCTCTCGGAGCTCGCGCGCGCGATGGTCGGCGAAGCGGTAGCACCTCCTCATGTCGAGCCGCGTCCGCGCCGCGCGGGCGAACCGCTGTTTGCGGCGCGTGGCCTGGTCGGCGCGGACACGCTGGGCTTCGAACGTCTCGGGCCGGTCGACCTCGAGATCTTTCCCGGCGAGATCGTTGGCGTGGCCGGCGTCGGCGGCAACGGGCAGGATGAGCTCGTCGCCTGCGCCGCCGGGCTCGCAGCGCCGGTCGCCGGCCGGATCGTTTTCGACCGGCGCGATCTGACCGGCGCTTCAGCAGCAAACTTCCGTTCTGCAGGCGTCGGCTATGTCAGCGCGAACCGCGCCGAAGAGGGACTCTGTCTCCCGGCGTCTATTCGCGACAATTTCGTCGCCGGCAGGGAGCGCGATCGGCGATTCTTCCGCTTCGGCGTCATGCGTAGATCGGCCATCGACGCGGAAGCGAGCAGGGCGCTCTCACGCCTTTCGGTCCGTTTCAGGGCCCTCGCCGACCAGGCGGCAAGCCTCTCGGGCGGCAACCAGCAGCGGCTCGTGCTGGCGCGCGAGCTCGAGCGTGAGCCGAAGCTGCTCGTCGCGGCGCAACCGACCCGCGGAGTCGACATCGCCGGAACCGCCTTCATCCATCGTCTGATCGGCGAGTTCCGCGATCGCGGCGGCACCGTCTTAATGATTTCGGAGTCGCTCGACGAGATCCTCGCGCTGTCGGACCGCATTATCTGCATGTTCAACGGCAAGATCGTCGGCGAGATGTCTCGCGCGGAGGCAAGCGTCGCAGCGCTCGGGCGGTTGATGCTGGGCCAGCGGGCGGCATGATCGCGAGGCTAACTGCCGCTGACTTCGGGCAGGCGACGGCCGCGGTCGCGCCCTTTGCGCTCGCGCTCGCCGTCGGCGCGCTCGTGCTTGCCGCGACCGGGCATGAGCCAGCGGCCGTCTACCGGCTGATGCTTGACGAAGCCTTCGGCGGCGAACGGCGTATCGCGGCGACGCTGACCGAAACGACGCCCCTGTTGCTGACGGGTCTTGCGGCGGCGATCGCCTTTCGCGCCGGCGTCTTCAACGTCGGGGCGGAAGGCTGCTTTTATCTTGGCGGGATCGTCGCCGCGGTCATCGGCTATAGCCTCCCGAGCTGGCCGGGCGTGGCGCTGATTCCGCTCGCGCTTGTCGCCGCGTCAGTTGTCGGGAGCGCCTGGCTTGTGGCGCCAGGCCTTCTGCGGGCCAGACTCGGCGTGGACGAGGTTGTGACGACGCTAATGCTCAACTTCATCGCCATCGACCTGACGAGCTGGCTCGTCGACGGTCCGTTGCTAGCGCGCGGCTCGGCGAACTCGGCGACGCAACAAATCGTCGCCGCCGCCGAGCTGCCGCGCCTCCTGCCGCCGACGACGCTCCATCTCGGCTTCCTGATCAGCCTGATTCTGGCGCTCGCCTACGGAGCCTGGAGCCGGTTCTGTGCAGGGGGCTTCGAATCCAGGCTTGTGGGTCTCAATCCGCGTTTCAGCCGCGCCGTCGGCATCGACTTGGAGCGGGTCGTTCTGCGCACAATGGTCGCCTCAGGCGCGGTCGGGGGCCTGGCCGGCGGCATCCATACGCTGGGGCTTGTTCATCGGTTCGTGGCTGGCTTCTCTCCGGGTTATGGCTTCACGGGTGTCGCCATTGCATTGCTGGCCCGCAATTCGGCGCTTGGCGTCGTCATCGCGGCCGTCCTGTTCGGCGCGCTGTCGTCGGCGGGCGCAAACATCCAGCTCTTCAGCAATGTGCCGATTGAGATCGTCGAAATCCTGCAAGGGGCGGTGATGATCTTCGCCGTGGCGCGGCTCACTTTCCGGTGGCCGCCGGCAAGGAGCGCCGCATGATCAATCTCTTCCTGCACGCAGCGCTTTTGACGACCACGCCGATCCTGCTGGCCGCCATAGGCGGCTTCGTCAATCGCATGGGCGGTCTCGTCAATCTTGGACTCGAATCGATGATGACCGCGGGCGCTCTGGTTGCGGTCGAGGTCTCGGCCTCGACCGGCAGCGCGTTCTTGGCGACGCTCGCCGCCGGGTCGGCCGGAGCCGCGGTCGGCCTCTTGATGTCGCTGGTCATCACACGATTGAGGGCCAACGAGATCATCGTCGGCCTTGGCTTCACCGTCGCCGTCGCGGGCCTTGCGCGCTTCATCCTGAAGAGCGCCTATGGCGTCTCGGGCACTTACGATCCAGCCGGCGTCGTCATGCTGCCGCGGCTCGCGATCCCGTCTCTCGACCGCGTTCCGGTCCTCGGCGCGTTGTCCGGGCTCGATCCGCTGACCTGGCTTGCCTGGGCGCTCGTTCCTGCTGTCGCCTTTGCGCTCGCCCGCACGCGATGGGGCTTGCGCCTGCGCGCGACAGGAGCCGCCGAGGCGACTGTGCGCTCAGTCGGACTTCAGCCGCTCGCCATACGCGACGGATCGACCATCTTCGCCGGAGCGCTGTCAGGCCTCGCGGGCGCGCACCTCTCGATCGGCATCGTCGGCCTGTTCAACGAGGGGATCACCGGCGGGCGCGGCTTCATCGCGCTTGCCGCGTTCTATTTCGGCCGGACTTCGATCGTTCGCACAGCGCTCGGCGCGCTCCTGTTCGGCGTGTTCGACGCGGCGCAGATCCGGCTCCAGGGACGCGGCGTTCCAGCAGAGATCGTCCAGACCTTGCCATACGTCATCGTCATTCTCGTCCTGACCGGCCTCGGCTTCGCCGACAGGCGAGCGATGCGAGGGAACGTCCTGCGATGACGGAGCTTGCATCCAACAAGAATGCGCCGCCGACCGCGCTCCTGCTGGTGGACGTCATCAATTCGTTCTTCGTCGAAGGCATGCCGAACCACTATCCGGCCGCGGCGCACGTGATCGAGCCGCTCCGCCGATTGCAGGCAAGGGCGCGGGGGAGCGGCAAGCTCATCGTGCACACCGTCGAGCGGCACTATCCCGGATTCGACGACTACGAGTGGCGCAAACTGCCCCGCCATCATTTCATCGGCGACGCAGACGCGGCCTTCTTCAAGGGCTTCGAGCCCTCGGGACCGTGCGAGATTGTCTGCGCCAAGCGGCGCTACAGCGCTTTCTTCGCGACCGACCTTGCGCTCTTCCTGCGCGAGCAGGGAACGGAGCGGGTCATCGTCGCCGGGGTCAAGACCAACGTCTGCATCCGCGCGACCGTCCAGGACGCTTTCGCCAACGGCTTCTCCGTCGTGGTGCCCCGCGAGGCGACCAACTCCAACCGGCCTCATCTGGCGGCCGCCTCGCTCGAGGACATCGAGCGCTATTTCGGCGAGGTCGTGTCGCTCGATGCGGCGCTCGAGATGCTGGCATGAGGGTCGCCGTCGTGGGTTACGCAAGCCTCGACTATGTCGTGCGCCTCGACTCGGCGCCGGCGCCCGACCGCACCTCCACGATTCTTTCGCGCGCCGCTCAATGGCCCCGGCTCGGCGGTTCGCCAGCCTATGTCGCGGAAGCGCTTGTTGCCGGAGGGGGGGCGGAAGCGATCCCGATCAGCTGGGTTGGCGACGATCGCGAAGGTGAGCGCTACCGCGCGAGCCTTGCCGAGCGTGGGGTGAGCGTGAGCGGCGTCGGCGTGCGGCCGGGGCGGACGCCGATCTGCATTCTCGCCTATGAGCCGGACGGCGGCTGCCATTGCCTCTACGATCCGGGTCTGCGCACCGCAGCGGAGCTGGACGAAGGCCAGCGCGCTCTCATCGCCGCGGCCGAAGCTGTCTGCATCACCGTTGGTCCCGCTCGAGCGACCCGCGAGGCGCTCGCGCTCGCCCAGGCGAGTTCACCGGTCGCCTGGGTCGTGAAGGCGGATCCGCGCGCGGTCCCTGATGACCTCGCCGCCGCGCTGGCCGCGAGGGCCGACGCCATCATCTTCAGCCGAGGGGAGGCGGAGTTCGTCGATCTTGCTGGCGGCCAGGCGCTGGCGCGCCCATGCGTCCGCATCGAGACCCGGGGCGCGAGCGAAGTGGCGATCAGGCAGAACGGCGGAATCCACGTCGTTCCGGTCGAGGCGGTCGAGACCGACGATCCGACCGGCGCGGGCGACACGTTCGCCGGCGGATTCCTCGCCGCGTGGCTGAGCAGCGCCGACCCCCATGTGGCGGCGAAAGCCGGCGCCGCCGCCGCCCGAGCCATGCTCGTAGGGCGAGCGCGATCCGCAGGCGCGGCCTGAGCTCATGCCGCGTCGCGCCTGGTACATCGGGTGTTCGGACGAGGACGTCGGCCAGGCTGCGATCCTCGTCGGGGACCGCGCCCGCATCGATCGGATCGCGGAGCATCTTGACCGGCCGACACTGCTCGAGGAGAGCCGCGGCCTTCGCACGGTCACGGGGATGCGTGGCCGCGCGCGCGTCACCGCTTCAGCCTTTGGGATGGGCGGGCCGATCGCCGCGATCGTGCTCCACGAGCTGTTCGATCTCGGCGTGCGCCGTTTCCTGAGAATCGGGACCGCGATGGTCATGTCGCCAGCCGAACTCGGTGATTTCGTCGTCGCCGATGGGGCTTTCCGCGCCGACGGAACGTCTCAGACCTACGCTCCGCTCGGCTATCCCGCGGTTGCCGATTTCGATCTTGGCGTCGCGTTGCGCGTGGCGCTCGCCCAGCGCGCGAGACAGTGGCGGGCAGGCCTTTTCGGAACCTATGACGGCTTCTATACGGAAATGTTCGCGCTCTCGTCGTTTGGCGCAGAGAGGATCGAGGCGGTCCGAGCCGAGAGCCGGCGTCTCGGACTCATCGCCGCCGACATGGAAACCGCGACGCTCTTAACCGCTGCGCGGATCCTTGGCGCGCGCGCCGCGAGCCTTTGCCTCGGCACGGTCGACGGCCTGACCCAGGCGAAGATCGGCGCCGCCGAATTGGCCAAAGGCGAGCGTGAGCTGTTCGAGGTCGCGCTCGATGCGGCGGTTGCTCCTCTTTCGCCGGATTCACGGACCTCGTCATGACCGTCGTCGACCGTTACTTCGACCTCTTGATCGAGCGGCTCGAGGAAGTGCGGGCGACGCAAGCCCAAGCGATCGAGCGGGCCGCAGAGGCTTGCGCCGCATCCATCGCGGCCGACAAGCTCGTCTTCAGCTTCGGGACCGGCCATGGCGCGCTGCCCGCGCTGGAAATGTTTCCGCGCACCGGGACGATCGTCGGCTTTCGCCCGATCGTCGAGAGCACGATGATCTCGTTCCACCGCGTCTGGGGCGACATGGGCGCGCGCCAGTACCGGTTCATCCACGCGGTCGAAGGCTACGGCCGGGCGATCCTGAGCTCCCATCATCTCGACCCCGAGGACTCGATCATCCTTTTCTCCCATTCGGGCGTCAACGCAGTGATCCTCGACATCGCGCTCGGCGCCAAGGAGAAGGGGCTCACCGTCATCGCGGTCACCTCGCTGCCGCACTCTTCCGCGAGCCCCTCGCGTCACTCGTCCGGCAAGCGGCTGTTCGAGGTCGCGGACATTGTCGTCGACACCCGCGCCAGCCTCGCCGACGCTTCGATCCGCATCGACGGACTCGACGCCCCGGTGGGCGCCAACTCGACCAGCGTCGCAATCGGCATCGCTCACGCCATTGTCGCGGCGACGGCGGAGAGACTCGTTCGCCAAGGGATCCAGCCGTTCGTGATGGTCAATCCGAACACCGCCGGCAAGCAAGCCGCCAATACAGCTAATGACCGCAACTACGACGCACTCTGGCGCCGGCTGATCATGCGCTCATGACTCCGCCTGCCGTCTCGCCTGAGCTCGCTTTTGCGGGCTCTTGAGAAAATAGGGACGGAGATACGAGCCACCTCGATCCTGATGGAGCAGGAACGCGTGAGCGCGACCTCTTCATCGACGGGCGTTGGCAGTCGGCCAGGGGCGGCCGGCGCTTCGCGATCAACGATCCGGCGACCGGCGAACTCGTCGGCTCTACGGCTGTTGCCAGCGCCCAAGACATCGATGCCGCCGTTACTGCCGCAGAGCGGGCGTTTCCCGGCTAGGCCGCGACCCACCCCGACGCCCGAGCCCGAATCCTGCATCGCGCCGCCGACCTCATCGCCGAACGGCTGTCAACAATCGCCGATCTTCTGACCTGCGAGCAAGGCAAGCCGCTCCCGGATGCGGACAAGGAGATCCGCTTCGGCATCGAGGTGATCCGTTACTATGCCGAGGAGGGACGCCGGATCGGCGGCAGCATCCGCCCGTCGTCGCAGGAGGATATTCGCAGCCTCGTCATTTCCGCGCCGGTCGGCGTCGTCGGCGCGGTTACACCCTGGAACTATCCCGTCGACCTCTATGCGTGGAAAGTCGGCCCGGCGCTCGCCGCCGGCTGCACAATGGTCGCCAAGCCGCCGCACGAGACGCCGCTCGCTATCGGCCTCGTCGTGCAATGCTTCGCCGACGCCGGTCTGCCGCCAGGTGTCCTAAACGATCTACCTGGCACAGGACCCGAAGCGGGCGCCGCGCTCGCCTCGCATCCGAGCGTGCGCATGATGACGGCGACCGCTTCGACAGCCGCTGGCCAGTCGATCATGCGCGCTGCCGCAGATACGATGAAAAGGCTGTCGCTCGAGCTCGGCGGGCAATCGCCGTTCATTGTGCTCGGCGACGCGGATATCGACGAGGCGGCGGCGGCGGCGCGCCGCTCCTTTTCCAACATGGGGCAAATCTGCATCGCTGTGAATCGTATCCTCGTCGCGGACAAAGCGTGCGCGCGGTTCCTCGAGGCGCTCGCCGCCGAGACGACGCGGATCAAGCTCGGCCATGGAGTCGAACCCGGCGTCGCTTACGGTCCCGTGCTGAACGAGAGCGTCCGCGTTCGTACCGCAACGCATGTCGCAGACGCGCTCCGCCGGGGCGGGCGGCTCATTGTCGGCGGATCGCCGCCGAAGGGAGACGAGTATAAGCAGGGGTTCTTCTTCAATCCGACGCTGATCGACGGCGCAGACGACCGTGCGCTCGTGATGACTGAGGAGGGCGTTGTCACGCGAACCAAATTTGGCCGCGCGAAGATTGGGAATTCCCAGCTCAGGTTCAGGCTGCGGTGGCGGCTCGCCACGTCCGGAACGCTTCGTCTCGGAAGACGCGGTGCGTGTCGCGGGATGTGAGATGGCGCTGGACGTTGAAGGTGTTGAAGACAGCGGCGTGAACGGACAAGAAGCGCTGGGCTGATCCGGGCGATTTGAAACGCTGCATCTTGCGCTCGCGCCGTCGTGTCGGCTGGTGCGAATTCTCAGCCCGATTGTTCTTGCGCATGCCCTGGTCGTGGCGAGCCGACAATCCGATTTCGGACTTTGCCGCGCAGTAAGAGCGCAGCCTGTCGGTCACCAGCACATCGGGCGCGAAGCCGTGTTTCTTGAGCAGCTTGCGCATCAATTTCACAGCTGCAGCCTTATCGCGCCGTCGTTGCACCAGCAGGTCGAGAACCTCGCCTTCGTCGTCGACCGCGCGCTAGAGCCAGAACTGCCGGCCCGCAATCGTTACGGCCATCTCATCGAGATGCCAACGCGATGTTGGCCGCGGGCGTCGACGGCGAAGTTCTCGGGCGAACATCGGTCCGAATTTCAAGACCCATCGCCGCACCGTTTCGTAAGAAACATCCAGACCGCGCTCCGCGAGCAGATCTTCGACGTCGCGATAGCTGAGCGTGAAACGCACATACAGCCAAACGGCGTGCCGGATGATCGCAGGCGGAAACTGATGGCGGGCAAACGAGATGGTCAT
>Ga0335075_10002003_pt1 | contig 33088 bp, 29 predicted proteins | sample Lox_Sample_24_FD_206723 | JGI IMG/M metagenome (GOLD analysis project Ga0335075, IMG submission 206723) | Soil microbial communities from Loxahatchee National Wildlife Refuge, Florida, United States - Lox_Sample_2.4 | ecosystem: Environmental > Terrestrial > Soil > Wetlands | place: USA...
CAGACAAGGAATCCAGGTTACTCTATTGGTTCCTGGACACAGCAGAAGAGCAGTCTACATCGCAGTTTCACGCGTATTCGGACGGACATCGAAGGCGTAGTGTACAAAATTAAGGGCAAATTCAGGTTGTATGTTTTAATAGAGACGTTGGCGGGTTGGCGGAACTGGCAGACGCAGGGGTCTTGATAGGGCCGGAATGATCGACTCCACTACGATGCGTGAGTTCAACGAGCAATGCCTCACGCCGATCATTAACCTGTCTCCGGAAACCATTCGCAGGATTCGAACCGAAGCGGCGATCAGTCAAGCCGTATTTGCTGCACATCTAAACGTTACGTCTGGCGTGGTCAGTAAGTGGGAGCGAGGAGAGAAACGGCCTCGCGGCCCTGCGGCAAAACTACTCTCGCTCGCGGCAATACGCGGGATCGCCGCCATCGCATGAGCGGAGTCGATTCTGGCCTGGGGAGCAGTCATCAGATTCCATGAATAGCCCGGAACGCTTCGCTGCTCCTCGATCCCACCGGGGAGGCTAGTCCTGCGCGGACTGCAGCAACGGCAGATTTTATGAAGGTCCTGCAACACGATCGGTTCTGACATAGCGGCCACAGTTGAGCGAACCGCCATAGCCCGAAAAGTCAACTGCTGACTTCAGAGCCAAAATCACTCATCCAGCTTGCCTTGGCTGCCGAATTGGGGGATACGTCCCCGCAAACGGGCTCCGGTCCATGAATCTCCCGGCTGGCCCATCGCCGGAAAGCTGGCGCCAAACCGCTACGAGTTAGGTCCCGGTAGCGAGTCGCCTGACTGCATTGGAAGCGTCTGCCGGGCAGCTACGCGCGGGTGGAAGGTTCCTCCCTGGATCACTCGACCCAGAGTACTTCCATCGGATCCACCCGGGCTACTCGCCATGCCGGGAGGATGGCAGCCATCGCGCCGGCCAGCAACAACACCAGGCTCAGATTCGCCTGTGCCACCGCAGCCGCCAACGAAACCACGGGAAGCTGTGACAGACGCCGCCGGGCCCTGATGACGCTCAGGAAATTCTCCGTGCCCCGCGCGACGCCTCGTCGGAGCGCACCGATGAAGGTCCGATCTTTTGCCGCAGCCACGCCGCGATGGTCGCGGGATCGAAGCGGACGGAGCCGCCGATCTTGAATGATGGAATGCGATTCTCGGCGGCGAGTTTGTAGACTTGGCGCTCGGAGATCTGCAGCAATTCGGCAACATCGGAGACGGTCAGAGCGTTCGACCTCCCGTCGATACTGTCGGCGAGATTCACTAGCCTCTCCACAATCACCGTGCCAGAGCGGGCCGGATGGTGGTGGTCTGGATGATATGCCTCCGATTCGGAGCATGTCCATCAAAGTGAAGCGCAATGCCCCGAGCGGCGGAACCGCCGTGCTATGATTGATCCCGTGACAAGTCACAAGACAGAGATTTTTGTAGGCGGTTTGTGGGCGGTTCATCCCGAAATTGCTGCTTTTCGGGGCGGGCATCGCAAACAGTGCGCCGTATGCAAAATCTGCAAAGCCCGCTTCCAGTGCGGCTTTGCGCGATGTGGCTGATTATTGAGCGTGGGGACGTAGTTCAGCTGGTTAGAATGCTGCCCTGTCATGATCCTTCATATTTATCTTGAATTTACGCCGCGTGTGGGCGATCATGTAGGCGGTTCAGACGAGGAACCGCCCAATGCCTAAGATTTCGCGGGTCAAGCTCCACAAGCGAATAAAAATCAACGAAAAATGGGTCCTTGCCCAAGCCCTGTTCGACAGCAAGGGCCGCATCCGCCGCGACCACGTTGTGGTCGACGGCAGGGACGAAGCTCACGCCGAAGGCAGCTACTTTCTCGAATTCTGGGATCAGGGAAAGCGCAAGCGCGAGGCGGTCGGCCCCGACGCCTTCGCCGCCGCCGACCGGGCGAGGCACCGCCAAGCCGAACTGTCCGCCATCCGGAGCGGCCTGATCGAAGCGCCCACCATCGTCGAGGCGCCAGAGCGCATGAAGGTCCAGGAGGCGCTCGACCAATACGCGGACTATATCCGCTATCACCGCTCCTTGCGGACCTACCGGACCTATCGCCCGATCCTGAAATCCTTCGGCGAATTCTGTGCGCACACCTACATCGACGAAATCGACCGCGCCGCGATTCTGGAATTCGCCACTCACTGTTTGAAGCTGGGCCAGAACGGCAAGACGATCTACAACAAGCTGGTCGTGATCTGCCAGCTGCTGAAGCAGCACGGCCGCTCCAAGATCCTCAATCCGACCGATTGGCCGAGCTTTGTACAAACCGTGCGTCCGATTTATGAGGACGGCGAGTTGACGAAATTGTTCGCGGCCTGCACGTCGGCCGAAGAGGCCCGCTTCAAGTTTTATCTGATGTCCGGGTTCCGCGACGCCGAGGGCCGGTTCATCACCTGGCGAGATATTGATTTCAAGCACGCGGCCGTGCGCGTCACGGCGAAGCCGCACTGGGGCTTTCATCCGAAGAACTGGGAGGAGCGGGAGGTTCCGGTGCCCTTGAAGCTGATCGCCCTTCTCGAAAGATTCCGCCCGGAGGATTCCGGCCCTGACGATCCGGTGTTCCCCAGCTCGTCAGGACGGCCTGACGGGGCCATGCTGGAAAAGCTTAAATCCGTGGCGAGGCGCGGCAGGTTGAATTGCGGTCATTGCGTCACCTCTCACAAACTCGAAGACGGGACCGTGAAAGTGAACCGCTGCGCCGATGGACCTTTCTGCAGCCGTTGGTTTCTGCACAAATTCCGCCATACCTACGCGACCCGGCATCTGCAGGATGGCATCGACATCCGAACGCTTCAGCAGTGGATGGGACACCGCGACATCGCCTCGACGATGATCTATCTGAAGGGCGTCAGGAACAGCGACATCCAGGCCCGGCTGAACAAGGGCAGTCTCGCCGCTTTCGCATAAAACCTGCTCGCACCATCACTTGCGCGACGGCGTCTGCTTGACGATGATTAGCGCATTGGACCGGTCACTCCATTTTGACCAGCCAAGCGCCTGCACGAGCGGAAGGGCGCTGAAGACGCTCAGGCCGGAAGGAATCTCCTGGACAAGGACTTCATCCGGAGAGGGAAGGCCGCAGCTCCCGACCAACTCAAAGAGATCTCGCTGAGTACGTGCGGACCTACGCCGCTCAACGGCCCGGAGCTGCTCCCCACCTTCGTCACCTGCCCAACCGCGTATTCGCGGATATGAAATTCGCGGCCAGCTTCCAATTGGTGCCTCGGTTGGAAGACTCCCATCTGCGTGTCAACATCGGCCTACATCCCGGAGCGGCTGTCACGATGGCGGAGATTCCCGACGTGCAGCCAACGGAGTGGTGGTTTCAGGCATACATGGACGACGCAGGATTCGTTTGGTGTGACCGGCAGGGAAGAAGGCTCAACGGTTCTCAGATAGTTGATGCGGCCATGAAGGTTCTCGAATACCTGCTTTGACGGAAGCCAGTGCCGCGAATACCGGTCTTCATCAGAGACCAGCATCAGGCTGTTTTCTTCGCCGCCTTCTTCTGAGCCGCCCAGCGCTTCCGTTGCGCGGCTGCGATCCTCTCTCTTGCTTCGGCGCTTAGCGTCCGCTTCTTGATGGCTCGACCCGTCCCGGCACTGTAGCCGACCTTACCGGCTAATAGGGCGCGGGCTTGTTGAAGGCTGGCAATCTCGGAGTCGATAGACGACAGAATTTCGTTCACATTCATGCCGATCAGTGTAACCCAGAGGCCTTCACTTCACGGGCTCGCGCAACGCGCTTATGTCAAGTTTTGTGGCAGAAAAACTTGACGTTACAGCTCCAGATAGCTGCAGCAAAAGCCAGTCGAGCATAGATCAGGATTGTCACCGCTCGCTCCCTTATCAGAATGTCACCGTTCGCACACTTTACAGAAAGTCACCGCTCGGTTACAATGCAATTAAGACAGGAACGGAGTCGCCATGTTGATTCGAACCCCGGCGGATTTGGGAGCCTTGATCCGCGATCGGCGCACCAAGCTTGGGCTCGATCAGCTTTCCCTTGCCAGGAAGGCGGGAACAAGCCGCAAATGGCTGATCGAGGTTGAGAACGGGAAATCTCGCGCCGAGATCGGACTCATTTTGCGCACCCTAAAGGCTCTCGGCATCGTCCTTGCCGAGAGCGGCGGCGCAGCCACCGCGCCGCAAAAGCGCATGGACAGAGATGCTATCGAACTGGTTAATATCAATCGCATAATCGACTCTCTCAAGAAACGGAAATGACGAACCAACTCATTGCCCTCGTAAACGGCCGGGTCATGGGGACCGTCCACTATCGCAGCGCCCGGCTCTCGTTCGTCTATGACGAATCGTGGAGACAGGACGGAAGTGCCTTTCCCCTCTCGCTGTCGATGCCCCTGGCATCGGCCGAGCACGGCCACGTGCGGATCGAACCGTTCCTGTGGGGATTATTGCCCGACAACGACCGCGTCCTTGAAAGCTGGGCCAAGCGGTTCCAGGTCTCGCCGCGGAATGCCTTCCGGCTGATCGCCAATGTGGGGGAGGATTGCGCCGGCGCTGTCCAGTTCATCCGCCCAGACCGGCTGGAATCGCTACGCGCGGAACCCGCCGCGGCGGAACTCCATTGGCTCACCGATAACGACATCGCTGAGCGCCTGCGCACATTGCGGGCGGACCATTCCGTCTGGCGGACAGCAAGCGACACGGGGCAGTTCAGCCTTGCCGGAGCGCAGCCGAAAACGGCCCTGCTACTTGAGCGTAACAGGTGGGGTGTTCCGTCCGGACGCACTCCGACAACTCACATCCTCAAACCGCCCACAGGCGAGTGGGACGGACACGCGGAAAATGAACACTTTTGCCTGTTGCTCGCCAGAGCATGCGGTCTTGTTGTGCCAAATTCCAATGTGATTCGTTTTCAAGATGAAGTCGCAATCATCATCGAGCGATATGACCGCGTTCGCAGTTCTGGCAAATGGCTCCGCGTGCATCAGGAGGATGTGTGCCAGGCGCTCGGTCTCCATCCGGCCAGGAAGTACGAAAGCGACGGAGGCCCCGGAGTTCAGCGGATTGTTGAGCTGCTTTGGGAGCGCTCGAGTAGGCCCGATGAGGACCTTAAGGCGTTTCTGGACGCCATTGCATTCAACTGGCTCATCGCCGGTACCGACGGCCATGCGAAGAACTATGCGCTGCTCCTTGGCACGGACGGCGTCGTTCGATTGGCTCCCTTCTATGATCTGGCAAGCGTGTTGCCGTACCACAGCATAGATCAAAGGAAAGCCAAGCTGGCCATGAGGATCGGCGGCGAATATCGACTGCACAATATCGGCGCACGCCACTGGCGGCGCCTCGCCGCAGCAGTGCGGGTTGATGAGGATGTACTGATTGCCCGCATTAAGGCGATGGCTACTGAATTTCCCGACCTGCTCGCGAAAATACGGAATCAGATCGAAGCCGAGGGATTGACGCATCCGACGATAACGGCGCTCTCGCAAAAACTCAAAGCGAGAGCCAATTCCTGCCAAAAGATTTTCGAGATGGCAGTTCGAGCAATTTAACGTTGGGGAGAGCGCGAGATGCCCGAATTCTTATGGCGCTTGCCACGGTCGCGGCTTTGGCCGATGGCTTAAAGTAGAATGCCGACCTGAATCGAGAGACTCGGAAACGGAGCCTTCCGCCATGTTGCCTCCTTCTAATAGTTCTTGCCTTGGGCTTATGGGCAGCGCGATAATTCCGGGAAACTGCCGGGAAATATCGTTGAGAGGAGCCGCATCGTCGTCTAGGTTCTGAAAGGCACCGCCGCTGAGGGCGCCTTTGATGAGGGCGAAGTGGACTTCTTTGAGGGCGGTGGCGTGCTGGGCACGGGTGAGTGGTGTTTTGGGCGGCTCTGCTGCCGGGAAGTGCAGGACAAGTTCGGTGCCTAGGATATGTTCAATGGGATTGGTCCGGTGACGCAACGCAGAACGAATCAACGGAGACCTGGAGTCTCCAGTCGAGCAGTGTTTCGCCTGGGAGTTTTGTGCAGTCGTCTTCCTTCCCCACCTGGACAACTACAGACTCAAATGGAGGTGCAAACTGCAACTGAGAGCCACATTGCGCTATATTCTTATGGTTGTGATTTGTGCAAGCGCTTCTGGACTAAGTGGACGGCTGTGCGGTGCCTCTGCCGAGGCGCAGCAGAACAAGGCTCCCGTGACACTGCTCCTCAAAGGGCCGAACTGGAAGAGTGCAAGGCTATGCGCGGCAAGCCTCCAGCGCATAGCACCATGCACCATGAGAAAAAGTCGGTTCCCAGGAAAGGCCCCGAACGAGTCGAGGCCGTCCATTTAGCTGAGGAAGCGTAGACCCAGCACGGGTGCTTTCTGATCACCATCAACACTGCAATCCAGTGAGCCAGGATGGAACCATCCTGCCATGGTTTGGGGGCCGGAACCGCCCCACTCAGGCCCGGAACCGGGCCACGCTTTGCGAATCGTTCATGCGGCTTTATGGCAGAGCTGGTCGGAACCTGTCGATGCTCTCCGCTGTGCTTCGATGGCCCTAATGCAGTTGTCAATATCGTTCCAGGATGGAACGATATGGTCGGCATCCGATCCGCAGGGATTGGTCGAGCATTTGGCTATGGATTTCGCTTCAGGAAAGCTGCCCGTATTGCCGGCGATATTCGGAAGTTGCTCTGTTCCAGCTTGCTCAGCGCCTGGCGGAAATTGATCTTGCCCAATTTCGCCCCGCGCTCCAGAATCCCAAGCGTTCCGCGAACCTCCAAATGGAGATTCTCCGCCTCCTGCCGCCCATCCGTTTCATCGAGAAGTACGGTGCTGATTCCAAGCTCCAGCGCCAATTGAATGGCCTCGCGTTCGCCGACATCCAGCTTCATCAACGCAGGGCTTGGTACGGATGCAACTGTGCGCACTTCCAGCCACGCCGGGAAATGGCTTATCCACTGCTGTACTTTGGTGGGGGTTTTGGGGTGTTTCAATTCCTGAAAGACGGCCTGCGGAATCAGGACCTCACCAAAAAGGGCGGGCAACAAATCCACTTCGTCAATCAGTACCAGGTAATTCAGTGGGGAGGTATCGGCAACAACGATCATGCCGTCCGCTCAAATGCCTCGGCATCCTTCTCCAGGTCCTCGACGCTGTAAGCCCGCTCCCAAACTCCATGCACCTTTAGAAAGCCATCCAGTTCATAGCGGGTTTCAAAGCCCAGAAGCATACGCGTCTGATATGCGGAAAGCGCGCCGGAGCGATACCCTTCGATGGCGAACGCCTCCAGGGCTTCGCGCGCTGGATCGGGGCGCTGAGCGAGATCATCGGGAAGCTGCACAGTGATCTGCATAGCTCTGAGCGTAGCACGGAACCAGGGCAAAAACCACCGCCCCGACCACGGCTATCTATACTCAAACCTGAAAACGAAAGGAGCCTCCCTCACCGCCCGCATCCTCTCCCCTTCAGGCTCATCCTTCGATTGGAGAAGACTCTCTCACTGCGTTTCATTGCCGCGAGCACTGAGGCATTTCCGGATGCCGGCGCGAGCGCGTCTCACGTGCGGGAGTATCGCTTCTGCGGACGTGCCACGGGCGACAAAAGAACGGCCACAATGCCAACCAAAAACACGCCGTCGAAGGTGCCCGCTCCGCCAATCGAGGCGACGGGCGCTCCAAGCCCGGGAATCCTGCTCAGGTTCATCACGTCCGCGCCGATCAGAGTTCCCAGACAACCGCCAATGTAAGCCAGGGGCGCCGCCTTCCTCCAGCCGAAAACCAGCCCTGCCAGAGATGCGACGATGGGAGGGATGAAGATTGGCAGGGTCACGCCCACGCCGCGAACCGGCGTCGCCAGCCCATACGTCACGACCGCGACCACTGCGATCGCCAGCACCGCGCGCACGAAGAGCCGGTTCTTGAACATCAGGTAGAGCGAGAGGATCACCGGGATCAGGGCGCCTCCCACATTCACGGCTACGATAGTGGCCGGCCAATGCCGCACCACCGGCACGACGTACTCGACTCCGTGGGAACTGATCACTCCGCCCGAAACCACACGTTCCGGGCGAAGCTGCGCCACCGGGATGTTGATCGCGCTTCCCAAAAGAGACAGCAGGAGGATCGAGAGGACGTACCGGGGAGGGATACCCATCCGCTCGTACGCGTACCGCAGAATTCCGATCTCGACCATCGTAACGACAATCGCAAAAAGCGCGAACAGAGCGAGGAGGAAAGGCCACGCCAGGGGGAAGTACTGCATGCCGGATGGTTGCATCCGTATACCTCCAGTTGCTTCCACTACTGTATGGGAGTTCTACGCAGCGAACGAACCGGTGTGCTCGCGCCGGTCTCGCCAATGGCTCTCTTACGAGGGTGCTGATTTCGTCCAGTGGATCAAACCGGCACGCACAGCTCCGGCGTATTGTTACGCACGTTGCCCACCGCGGCGCCCACCTTCCATGCGATCATCTGATCCGCGTCGTATGGCCGGAGCAGATCAACCGGCAGCCGCGCAGGATCGACGGGAGCCATCCAGCGATCGTAATCCTTCGGCGCGAGGATTACCGGCATCCGGTTGTGGACCTTCGCCGTCAGCTCATTCGGCTCCGTGGTGACAATCGTGTACGTCTCCAGCGGCTGCCCTGTCGCCTTGTCTTTCCACGACTCCCACAGGCCAGCGAACGCGAACGGATCACCGCTCCTCAGACCGATGGCCCAGGGCTGTTTCGTCTTCGCATCGAGCTTCTGCCACTCGTAAAAGCCATCGGCGGGGACAAGGCAGCGGCGGCGCCTAAGTGCTTCCCGAAATGTGGGACTGGTGCTGACTGTCTCCGCCTTCGCGTTGATCGTGCTGTAACCGATCCTGGAGTCTTTGGCCCAGAAGGGAATCAGACCCCAGCGCATCTGCACCAGCTCCAGCTCTCCGGTTTCCCGGTTCGGGCGAATCACCGGCTGAAACGTCTGCGGTGCGATGTTGTAGGAGGGCAGGATCTCGAATGTGGGCGGCACACCGACCCGGAACGCCTCAGCGATGCGCTGCTTGTCGGAACGGCGGTAGTAGCGGCCACACATGCGAGTTCGCCACAGAGTAGCACTTCAGCCCGAACCTCGAAACTTCCGTGTCGCCTGTGTTACGGCCTGAATACATGTCTATCGGCACCGAGGGCTCTGGAGCTACATCTCAGTATGATTCGATCTCGCCGATTTCGAAACGGAAAACTCTGGAATCCTGGAACCACGCTTGGAGCCACGAACTCCGGTCGAAGTAGGGATCGCTGGTGACATCCCAGCCGTTTGCAGTTTTGAATCCCCTGATCTCCTCTGCGGTCATCCTTCTGCGGCAGAGATAGCTGTATTTATCGACGGCAGGTTCCCTCTGCTTAGGAACCCCGGCTAAGCCCTCGAACCTGGCTCTTGGCTGTCCTAGGCGGATGCCACTGGCTGTGGTCAGAGTGTGCGAAACGACGTTAGAGGGTGAGCACTCCGCGCGCTTCGGGAATGCGGCCTTTCGAGACCAGATCGCAAACCAGGTGATGTCGCGCCACCCACCCATCGGTCCCGTATAAAAGATCACTACGGTCCCATCCGACGGCGAAAAGTAACAAACCGACTGATCGCTGTCCGCCCCTCCCGGTGAGACTGTTACGACATGGGCTGGACCAAGCCTCGCCTGGACATCTTTCAGTGTGGAATGCCCGATGGTGAACCCCAGAAATCTCGTGTCCGATGGCGCGATCTCCACCCTGTCCGCGCTGTTTGCGCTACAAAGGGGCTCCGCCCCCTGCCGTGTCTGTGCCGGGCACGCCAAGGCAATGGGGAGCAGGAGATGGAAAGGCATTCGCATGCTGCGCCTCATGATCAAAGCATAGCGCCACACTACGTGGGGTAGCTGGTTATTCCGCTGTGGGCGGGTGGCCTTCCGGCAATTCGGCCGCTCGCAGCCGCCGGGCCGGGGCAGGCAGACAAGCAACAGTTACCTGTCGCGGTGCCTGGGAACAATTCAACAGAGCAGCGTGTCTAACCTAGTGCGAAGAATCGCCTCGATCCCCTTCCGCGGCACTGAGTGGCAATGGCCTCTGCAATTCGAGTCGAAGAGGTGTCGAAAGCGTACGGCGCAACGATCGCGGTGCGTGACCTGAGCCTGACCGTCCCTTCCCAAAGCGTCTACGGATTTCTTGGGCCGAACGGTGCGGGAAAATCCACAACAATTCGGATGATTCTCGGGCTTCAACAGCCCGACCGAGGCCTGATCTCGATCTTTGGCCAGCCTCTGAAGGAACAGCGTATTGCGCTGCTCAGGCGGATCGGATCTCTTGTCGAATCCCCCTCGCTGTACACGCACTTAAGCGGGCGGGAAAACCTGGAGATTCATCGGCGCCTTCTCGGCATCGCCGGGCGCAACATCAGCGAAGCACTGGAGACGGTCGGCTTACTTCCGGTCGCCGATCGCCGGGTCAGGACCTACTCCTCCGGCATGAAACAGCGCCTTGGACTTGCGCAGGCACTCCTGGGAAGTCCCGAATTGCTGTTGCTCGATGAGCCGACAAACGGACTGGATCCGGCTGGCATCCACGAAGTGCGGACTCTGATTCGGGAATTGCCGAGACGCGGCGTAACCGTATTTCTCTCCAGCCACCTGCTTGCGGAAATCGAGCAGGTGGCAACGCACCTGGCAATTATTTCGCGAGGAGAGCTGAAATTCGAGGGAACAGGCCAGGACCTTGAGGCGCGGAGCATCCCCAGGATCATGGTGGATGTCGATCAGCCGGAGACGGCGTGCGCTCTGCTCGCAGCGGCCGGCCAGAAAGTGACGCGCGAAGGGGACCGCATCTGCATCGCTCCCGATCGTCACAGGAATGATCCGTGGGATTCGTCCAGGATCAACACATTCCTCGTGCACGCGGGAATTGCGGTCTTCCGGCTGGTCACCCAGCGCCCGACGCTGGAAGAACTCTTTCTGAAGCTGACGGAATCACCGGATAGGGCAACGACGGGAGAATACGCATGGCGATAACACTCTTCCGCGCTTTGCACGCAGAAATGCTGAAGGTGAGAGGGACCCTCGCGCTGAAAATGGTGGTGCTGTTCCCGCTTGTCATCGTCGCGATCGAGTTCTTCGCCGTCTCACAGGCTCCCTTTTCCTCGGTCAATATGCGCGGCGTTCATTATGAGTGGACAGCCCTGACTCTTGGCATCCTGAGGCCCTGGGGACTTCTGATGATGCCGCTTTTCGTCGCCCTGGAGTGCTCTCTGGTGGCCGGTATCGACCATTCCGGGAACCAATGGAAGAGCCTGTTGGCCCGGCCTGTGCCGCGATGGTCACACTACGTGGCGAAGCTCATGGTTATCGTGTCCATGGTCGCTGCCAGCACCGTGGCGCTTCTCTGCGGGATCCTCCTTGACGGCGCGGTTCTGCCCCACATCCAGTCCGAGGTGGTCTTCGGGTTCCCGGTTCCATGGGCGGTGATGTGCCGGCAGTCGACAGAGATTTTTGCACTTGCCTTCCTCGCCCTCGCGATTCAGCACTGGGTGAGTTTGAGGTGGCATTCGTTTTCCGTTGCCATGGGGGTTGGAGTCGTAGGTACGGTCTTCGGAGTGGCAATTGCCGCCGCTGCCGATCAGATCGGTGGCTGGGCGCTGTACTTCCCGTGGGCACTTCCCACCCTGGTTGTGGACAGAGAACCTCACAACGTACAGGCAGGGCTGCTGTTTGGCTGCGGTTTGGGCCTGATCGTCGCGGTCTTCGGGTGTCTCGAATTCTGCAAACGTGAAGTCGTCTGACCTATTCGAATGGGTCCGCCTCGCGCGCGGTCTCCTTGCCCATTTTGATCCTGCCGCCCCCTCTGCCCGTAATGCCACCCGAGGCGGCTATCGCCATCTTTGCTCGCCTGGCCTGCCTGCTCGAACCCAGTTTGACGTTGCGGCGGGTTCTGAGCGTGTAGTACGGCATCCCGGCAATTTCGGGCTGTCGCGCTGGCAGCCGTCAGAACCCATCTCATGGCTCGTTGGCAAGGAGGCCACGAACCATGGAGCGGAAACGGACCCGCAACCATCGAAACAGTCGCCCGAAGAGGGTTTTGAGACTCCTCGATCTCGAACACGCCAGAACAGCCGTTCTGAACAGTCTGAGCAGTCCAGAGTCGCAGCGTGGGTACCGGCACGCGATCGACGAATTCGTCGACTGGTACTGCTCAGAGCCAAGGCTGGCGTTCAATCGGATTGTGGTGCTTCGGTACCGCAGTCACCTGGAATCCCGGCGCCTGGCCCCCGCCACCATCAACCTGCGGCTGGGTGCGGTTCGGCGGCTGGCCTACGAGGCCGCAGATTGTGGGCTGCTCAGTGCCGATCTGGCCGCAGGGATCCGTCGGGTGAAGGGCTTGAAGAAGAACGGCGTGCGGATGGGAAACTGGCTGACGGCCGAGCAGGCTCGCTCGCTGTGGCAGAGCCCCGATGATGCGCGAATGAAGGGCAAACGCGACCGTGCCCTGCTGGCGCTTCTTCTGGCCTGTGGGTTGAGACGCCACGAGGCCGCCAATCTGCGGGTCGAGGACCTGCAGCAAAGAGAAGCGCACTGGGCGATCGTGGATCTTGTTGGCAAGGGCCGTCACATTCGCACGGTTCCGATGCCCGACTGGGTGTATGCGGAGCTGCTCGCTTGGCTTCGAACTGCATCCATCAACCGTGGAAGAGTCTTTCGCCGGGTCAGCCGAACCGGTCGTGTGCTCGGGGACGGCATCAGCGAAAAGGCAATATGGCACGTCGTACGATCGTCTGCTTCAAAGGTCGGTGTTCCGGCACTTGCACCGCACGATCTGCGCAGAACCTGTGCCCGGCTCTGCCGGAACGCGGGCGGTGAACTGGATCAGATTCAGCTTCTGCTCGGTCACGTCTCAATTCAGACCACGGAGCAGTACCTCGGATCTCGACAGCGCATCCGGTCTGCCGTCAACGATCGGATTGGGATAGAGCCCGCAACAAGAGCAACCGACATTTCCCGGGAGGGCAGGTTCCGGCCCGAAACGACGCGTGTAGGATCGTACGGGGATTTCGATCATGGAATACAACCACGAGAAAGTCGACGAGATGGTTTTGGCGCTGCTATGGTTGGCAACGGCGGGCTCGGGGCGTGCATGGAAATCGCACAATTGGGAGACGACGGAACGCCTCCATGCGAAGGGCTACATCTCCGATCCGAAGTCGAAAGCGAAGTCGGTATTGTTCAGCGAAGAGGGCGAGCGCCGGGCACGGGAACTCTTTGAACGCCATTTTGGACAGCACGAGTAGGCGCAGAGCGGCCACGGCCTGGCGCAAATGTGCTCGAAACGTCCGGGATGCCGACTTCACGACAACAATCTGTCAATGAGTGAATCGCCCGTTGGCATCAGCTCACAATCGAGTTTGCTCCCTGCCGTCTCCAGAGCAGAGAGCGGACGCGTTGAGCAGCACAAAACTTTCCTATTGCATGGCAATATGCCGCTGGTGTAGGCTCCTGTTGCCGGTCAATAGGGAATGTATGGCCAAGGAGAGTGATGTATGGCAAGGCACCCTTGCCCTGATGATCCTGAGGACTCTTGAGACGATGGGGCCGCTTCATGGATACGGGATTGCCCGACGCATCGAGCAAATTAGCCAGGGTCAGCTGATCGTTCTTTACGGAACAATCTATCCGGCTCTGCTCAGGCTCGAGCAGGACGGTTACATCGTTTCCGAGTGGGGCAATTCGGAGAACAATCGCAGAGCCCGGTACTACAAACTCACGCGCGCTGGCCGCAGGCAGGTCCGCAGGGAAGCGCAAAGGTGGGAAAAGGCCACCGCGATCCTCGCCCACTTCCTGCCACCGGGCGAGGAGATTTCATGAGACCTCTTCGTGCTTCGCTGTTGCGGCTCCGCGGCGTATTTCGTGCCAGCCGCGATGGCCAATTCGACGAGGAGATCGCAGCGCATCTTGAGATGCACGTGTGCGATCTGATCGAGTCGGGACTGAGCCCCGACGAAGCGCGGCGGCAGGCCATCATAAGGCTGGGCGGCATGGAATCAACCCGGCAGGCCTGTCGAGACGCCGAACGGCTCCCCTGGTTGGAGAACCTGCTGCGGGATTGCCGCTTCGCGTTCCGAACACTCGCAAAGAATCCCGCCTTCACCTTTGTGGCATTGGCTGCTCTGACGCTGGGCATCGGGGCAAGCACGACAGTCTTCAGTGTGGTTGAAAGCGTGCTCCTGCGTCCGCTGCCGTATACCGATCCCGGTCGCCTCGTGTGGATTCATGACGGTTTGACTCAGGGGGACAAGAGCGGCTGGAGCGCCTGCATGGAAGACTTCCTGCTCTGGCGGGCGCGGGCGCATTCATTCGCGCAGCTTGCCGCCTTCACCGGGGACCATTTCGTCTTGACTGGCGATGGGCAGGCCGAGGAACTTTCCGGGGTCGACGTCACAGCCCGATTCTTCGACACCTTAGGCGTGAGGCCATTGGCGGGACGGACATTCGCTGCCGATGCGGATCAGCCTGGCCGGGAAAGCACGGCTCTCATCAGCGAACGCCTTTGGCGCAGCCGCTACGCGGCGCGAGCAGATATTGTAGGCAGCAGTATTGTTCTCGATGGCCATGCCGTCGTGGTCATCGGCGTAATGCCATCCACGTTCCGCTTTGTGTTTCCCGATGCTGACGTGTGGAGAATTCTGCCTTTGACGCCTCCAACGCGCCGGGGACCATTTATCCTTCGCGGCATTGCACGATTGAAGCCCGGCGTGACTTTGGCTGAGGTCAACGCCGAGATGGCGGGTTTGGCCCAGGGTGTGGAACGTGCCGACCCTGGGAGATTGGAACGTCTCCGCTATCCGGTCGTTGGGCTCACCGATGCTGTTGTCGGCGACGTTCGGCCCCTGTTGGTTGCGCTTGCGTCCGCGACCGCCCTGTTGCTGTTGATCGCCGTTTTAAATGTCGGTAATCTGTTGCTCGCTCGTGCAGCAGTCCGGGAACAGGAGATCGCGATTCGCCTCAGCATTGGCGCCGGGCGCAGGCGTCTGATTCAACAGTTGCTCACGGAGAGCATCGTGCTTGCTCTCGCCGGCGGCGGCATTGGGGTCTTTCTTGCTTTCATCTGCACCCGGTTGTTGCGCGCAAGCCCGCCACCTGGCATACCGCGGCTGGAGACTTTAAGCATTGACGGACGGGTTCTTTTGTTCACTTTGTTGGTTTGCATCCTCAGTGGCATTGCGTTCGGCCTTGTACCCGCAATGGGCGCAACACGCCCGAATTTAAGCATGGTTCTGCAGGAAGGCGGACGCGGCGGGGGAGAAAGTCTGCGGCGACGGAGGCTGCGGAACGTCTTTGTCGTCGCCGAGATCGCGCTCGCGGTCATCTTGCTGGCAGGCGCGGGGTTACTCATACGCAGTTTTCTCACGCTTGGAGAAGTTCCGATGGGCTTTGGCGCCCGGCCTGACCATTTGCTGACCATGCAGATTTCGCCCGGCGGCGATCGCTATGGTCAACGGCAGAGGCTCGCGATTTACTGGGGCGCAGTCATTCGCGAAGTCAGCAGTCTGCCTGGTGTGGACTCCGCGGCCCTCTCGATTTGGCTTCCGCCGGACCATGCGGCAATGAGCGACAGCTTCGAAATCCAGGGCAAGACCCCACCGGATGGCGGTCCCGTTGTTCCGGTGCCCTTTGTCAGCGATGGGTATTTCAGGACGCTGCAGATTCCGCTGTTGCGTGGCCGCGCCTTTGACGGTCGCGATACTCCGGCTTCACCACCTGTGACGATCATCAGTGAGAATCTGGCTCGCAGATATTTTCCAGGCGAGGACCCGGTCGGAAAGCAGCTCAAGCAAGGTGGGCCGCAGTCGACCAACCCCTATATGGAAATCGTTGGCGTGGTTGCCGACGTCAAATATGAGGGTGCTGGTTCTCCGGACGAACCCGTCTACTACGAATCGAGTTCTCAGGTACCTGGTCGCCCTATGTGGCTTGTCGTTCGAACGCGGAACGATCCTCATCGGCTGATTCCTGCGATTCGGAACCGAGTCGCGGCACTTGACGCCAACGTGCCAATTTCCCATATCGGCACGATGGATGAGAATATGTACGCGTCGGTAGCTCTCCCACGTTTCCGCTCCATCCTGATGGGCGCGTTTGCCCTGATAGCTCTCCTGCTGGCGGCCATTGGCGTCTATGGCGTAATGAACTATTCGGTCTTGCAGCGCACACAGGAGTTGGCCATTCGGCTCGCTTTAGGCGCCACCCGACGGAACGTGATTGGCACGGTGGTCGGCCATGGTATCTTTCTGGCCTTGTGCGGAATCACGATCGGATCGGTCGGAGCTCTGGGCTTCGTACGCACTCTTCGATCGATGTTGTTTCATGTGTCCCCAGGCGATCCCGCAACTTTTTCTGGCGTCGCCCTTCTTCTTTTGGCTGTCGCCGTCGCCGCTAGTTACATCCCCGCACTTCGCGCGGCACGCAGAGATCCTCTTCGAGCATTGCGTCGTGAATGAACTGACCACCGTGCCAGGCAACTGGGCGTCGGGTTCATTTAAGGATTCAGGAGAGCCCATTTGCTCCTTGCTGGCCGCAGAGAGTATATCCAGGACTTTGGTTGACGACACCGCGATGCGCTCATCGTGCATCCTGGAGGCGGAATCCATGGTTCCGGGCGTGTTACCGCCGGCTCGGACAAGCGATCGCTGCCAATTGACTCGTTTTCACTTTGTCGGTGAGCGCATCGCCAAATCACTCGTCGAGACCGTTCCGGGTGGTATACCGACTTTACTTATGTTTGTAGACTTGGCGGTAGTGGTGATACAAATTTCGGCGTCCAAACACAGGGCCCGCCCGTCTGTTGGAGACGGAGGATAATAGTGATCCCATGCTTAAAAGCCTGATGACGCTTCCTCTGTTGATGGGGCTGGTAGCGAGTGCGCAGCAGCCGCCGAAGCCTGGACGTTGTTCGTCGCAAGTGAGTGCGTACGCGAGCCGTCGGGAGGCTCTGCTGGCTCCGGGCAACAAGGCCATGGGAAAAAGGGACTATGCGGAGGCGCTGAAGGATTACCGCAAGGTCCTTGCAGAGTATCCCAGAGATGGCCGCGTTCTCATGATTGCAGGAAATGCAGCTTGGGCGGCAGGGGATCTGCAGGGGGCAGCCGGTGATTACCGCAAATGTCTGGAGCACCCCGGGGACCATCCTTGGGGCGTTCGCTTCAACCTTCTGCAGATCAATGCTGCGCTCGGCCAATGGAACGATTTTGCTCAGGGGCGAAAGGCTATCGAGGAAGCCGCAATCGGCGGAAATCCCCAGGTCGCACAGGCGCTGAAGGGCTTCACGCTTGAGCGATTCGTGATCGGGTCGCATCTCGTCGATGTGATCGATTACCCGGATTCCGAACAGGCTGGCGACGTTCGGTATCGCTTCAACGCGGGTTTCGAGTTTCATATCGATCTCATCGAACCGCCGGGAAGCACAGCTCAGCTTGTTGAAGCACAGTACTCCGAACCGCACGGGCAAGCGTTGATCAGGTCTTATCCGGGGGGCAAGCCGTCGTATCTGGAGATACGAGCCGAGGTATTGCGCCTTCTGGAGACGCAATTTGGTACTTCCAGTCTGAATTACGTGAGTCCCTGGCCGCAACCGGGCTGTAAGGATGGAAGCACGTTTGTGCAATGCCAGATACTTCCGGAAACCGGCCCGGCTTCACGACCCACGACCAACTCAGCCCCTGGGGCCCACCGTACCTGAGCAGCATCACGCGGCTTCACCCACAACCCGGGATACATACACGCGAGATTCGGCCACGCCGTCGTAGTGGTCCTGCCCACGATGAAAGATCAGACCGCGGTGACCTTCGCCGCCTGGCACTGCGCGCTGGCCGGATGACCGGCTACTCGGAAGTTTGACAAGCAACCGCGGATCCTTCGTCGCTTCGCTCCTCAGCGATGACAGGTCCGGGAGGTGGCTCAGGGGCTGAGCTGCGATTTTACCGGAATGCCAATCCATCCGGAAGACATGCCTTCGCAAAACTGGGCGGGCCCGGTCGGGCGGCGATAGAATGCCCTTAGCGATCGCCGGTTCAACTCGTTTGATGGGCCTGCGGCGCTGGCGACAGGCCGTTCGTCGAGACCCAGTGGATGGGAGAGCAAGGGCACTGAACCCAGACACGAAACTCGGTCCCTACGAGATCACCGGGTACATCGGCGCCGGTGGCATGGGGATCGTCTATCGCGCGCGCGACACGCGACTGCAGAGGGACGTTGCCGTCAAAGTTCTCGCCTCCGGCCTGTTGGCCGATGAGTCCGCGCAGAAACGCTTCCGCCGGGAAGCGCTCGCCCTCGCAAAACTGAATCATCCGAATATCGCCTCCGTCTACGACGTCGGTTCCCACGACAGCGCCGACTATCTGGTTATGGAATGGGTTGCGGGAAATTCTCTGGCGGAGGAGCTGAAGACCGCCGCGCTTCCGGAAAAGGCCGCTGTCGACATCGCCATCCAGATCGCGGCCGCCCTCCAGGAGGCGCACGACCACCGCATCGTCCATCGCGACCTGAAACCGGTCAACATTATGGTCACGCCGAAGAAACAGGTCAAAGTGCTCGACTTCGGTCTGGCCAGAATCCTGCACCAGGCGGATGACGTGACCACGACCGAAAGCCGGACTGAGTCCCACAATGTGGCGGGCACGCTGCCGTTCATGGCTCCCGAGCAACTGCGGGGCGAGCCCGCAGACGCGCGCAGCGATGTTCACGCGCTGGGCGCGGTGATGTACGAGATGGTGACGGGTGCGCGGGTCTATCGGGAAGATTCAGTGCCGCAGCTGACCGAGGCGATTCTGCACCGCGCGCCGGTGGCGCCGCGGGCGCTGAATCCGCGGGTTTCGCCGGAACTGGAGCGGGTGATTCTGAAATGCCTGGAGAAAGAGCCGGAGAACCGCTATCAATCGGCGAAGGAAGTGGGGGTGGATCTGCGGCGGCTGAGCGCGCCGACGGAGGTGAGGACGGCGGAGCGCGCCGCGCCGCGGAGGCATGGGCGAGTGTACACAGGGGTGGCGCTGGCGGTCGCAGGGGCGGCGGCGCTGGGGGTGTGGTATTTTCATCGCGCGCCGAGGCTGACCGAGAAAGACTCCATCGTGGTGGCGGATTTCACCAACACCACCGGGGATCCGGTGTTCGACGTTACCCTGCGCGCCGGGCTTTCCGCCCAGCTCAGTCAAACGCCCTTCCTTAGCCTCGTCACCGGCGACCAGATCGCCGAAGTCCTGCGCCTGATGGAAAAGCCGGCCGGCACGCGTCTGACGCCCGACATCGCCCGCGAAGTCTGCGAGCGAGCCAACGCGACGACCGTTGTGGAAGGGACGATCTCGGCTTTGGGCAGCCAGTACGTTCTCGATCTCAATGCTGTCCGCTGCGCATCCGGGGAGAACCTCGCCGAAGAGCAGATCGCGGCCGACGGCAAGGAAAGGGTTCTTGGCGCTCTGGGCGCGGCGGCGTCTCAGCTGCGCAGGAAGCTGGGCGAATCGGCTGCGTCGCTGCAAACGTACAACGTCCCGCTCGACAAGGTGACGACACCGTCGCTGGAGGCCCTGCAGGAATGGGGCCTGGCGAATCAGGCGATCCTGAACTCGGACGCGGATGGCGCTGCAGCGCATCTCGAGCGCGCTGTGAGTTTCGACCCCAGTTTCGCGATCGCTTATTCCACCCTCGGCGTGGTGGAAAACAGCCGCGGCGATGACGAGCTCTCCATCGAGAACGCTCGCAGGGGATACGAACTCCGCAATCGAGTCAGCGATCGCGAGCGCTTTTCGATTGAGAGCAACTACGACATTTATGTATTGGGCAATCTGGAGAAGGGAACGCAGGTGGCCGAACAGTGGGCCGGACTTTTCCCGCGGGACAACGCTGCGCTCAGCGCGCTCAGCGGCGCCTACGCCGCTTCCGGCCGGCTGGACGACGCACTGGCTGCGTCCCAAAAACTGTTCCAGCTCCGTCGCACCGGCCAGTCCTGGTATTTGCTCGCGGCGAGTTATGTCAATCTTGGGCGTCTCGAACAGGCCCGCGCGACCATTCGGAAGGGGGAAGCCAATCACGTGGACCCCGCGATCTTTGCAAGCCAGGATTACGCTCTGGCCTTCCTCGATAACGATCAGGCGGAATTGACAAAACTGGAGTCCAGTACCGTCGCGAACTCCGGTGTCGGGGTCCTGGAGTTCTATACCGTGGCGTATGAAGGCCGCATCGTGCGGGCTCGCGAACTGGAGCGCCGCACCATCTCCGCCGCCAGGCAGGAGGGAAAACCGGGGTTTGTCCCCAGCATGGAAGGAACCTTCGCCCTGGTCGAAGCGCTCGTCGGCAACTTTGCCAGGGCCAAAGCGGATATTCGCGATACCGGTGATCTCTCCACCAATCCGAATTTCGACGTCGTTGGAGAGGCCGCCATGGTCGCCGCGCTTTCAGGCGATTCTGCGCAAGCCCAAAAGCTGGCCGAAGAGCTCAACCAGCGCTTCCCAGAAGCGACGGTGGTTCAGTTCTCCTATCTCCCGGCCGTCCGCGGGCTGCTGGCAGCGCGTCGCGGGAACGCAGTCGAAGCGGCCGAGGACCTTGATCCGATGACCGGGCACGAGCGCGTGTTGCCCAACGACTGGGTCGGGCCGTATATGACCCCCGTGTATCTGCGCGGCGAGGCCCATCTCGCCATGCACCAGGCGCAGGAAGCGATTTCCGATTTCCAAATGCTAATCGACAATCGTCCCCTGATCCAGAATTCAACGGTGGGCGCCCTCGCTCCTCTCGGGCTCGGCCGCGCCTGGGTTCTCGCCGGCGATACGGCCCGCGCTCGCGCTGCCTATCAGGATTTTTTCACGCTTTGGAAGGACGCCGATCCGGACGTTCCCCTCCTGGAACAGGCCAAAGCCGAATACGCCAGAATCTCCAGTCCGCGCTAGGCGGTATCGGGGCGTGGAAGGGCACAGAGCCTGTTGTGTGTCCGAGTGACCGGCTTTCCGGACTGTTCAAAGCTCAAACTTCAACGCAGATTGGCGCAATCGACTCAATCCACGCCTCTTCCCCGCACTTTTGAGGAAAAGTCTCGAAAAGCGCGCATCGCGCCATATTTCCGCGCCAGCCTAGCTAAAGGCTGTTGCTAAACCCAAAGCTCGAGCCCTTGATTGACGCGGTTAGCGGACGCAGGCGCGTGGCAGATCTGTCGATTCGCTGCTCTTTTCATCTGCAATTTCCATCCAGGAATTTTCTGTCTCCCACGTTTTTCCTTTGACAAATATTATCTTACTCGATATACTCGAGTACGTTATGATCGCTTCCTCTTCTCATCAGGCCTGGCTCTTCTACTCCCCTTTGGCCCGGCAAGCCGCCCTGCTCAAGGATGACTTGCTCGATCCCGTCGATCAACTCCTGGACGATCCCGCCCTGGTGGACCTGGTGCGCCAGTGCCTGGGTGAACGTAGCCCCCGTTCCACCCGCACGGGGCGCACCGGCATGGCTCCCGATCGTCTGTTGCGCTGCTGTGTCATGAAGCACCTGAAGGGCTGGAGCTTCCGCGATCTGGAACGGGAGTTGCGCAGCAACCTGGTATATCGCCGGTTCACCCACTTCGACGCCGACATCACCCCCGATTTCTCTGTCTTCAGCCGCAGCTTTGCTCTGCTCACTCCGGCCGTCACCGCAGAGATTCATCGTCGCGTGGTCAGTCTGGCCTGCGAGCAAGGCGTAGCCCGGGGACAAAAGCTTCGCACCGACACGACCTGCGTGGAAAGCAACGTTCATTATCCTGCCGACAGTTCGCTGTTAGGCGACGGCATCCGGGTGCTCAGCCGCAGCCTGCAACGTATCGCCGCCGAGTGTAAACAGGGCGCCGTGCAGGTGGTCGATCACGGGCGCGCGGTGAAACATCGTCTGCTGGAAATCAGCCGCGCCGCCAAGTCCCTGACGGAGGGCAACCAGAAGCGAATGCGGGACAGCTACCAGAAGTTGATGGGCCTGACCCGGAGGGTGGTCCGACAGGCCAGCGAAGTGGTGCAACAAGCGGCGAAGGGAGGGCTGAAAGTGGTGGGTAACCTGCTGCGGGTAGAAGCACAGATCGGCCAGCTTCGGTCCTTTCTCCCGCTGGTCGAGAAGGTGATCGCCCAAACCAGGAAACGGGTATTGGGCGGTGACAGCCACGTGGAAGGCAAAGTGTTGAGCCTGTTCGAGCCCCACACCGAAGTGATTCGCAAAGGCAAAGCGCATAAGCCCAACGAGTTTGGCAGGCTGGTGCGCATCGACGAGGTGGAAAACGGCATCGTGAGCGGCTACCAGGTTCTGGCGGGCAATCCGGCCGATACCACAGCCTGGATGCCTGCCCTCGAGCAACATCAAGCCAGCTTCGGGCAAGCGCCGAAGATGGCGAGCGGCGACCGCGGATTTTTTTCCGCCCACAACGAGCGGGAGGCGCAAGCCCTGGGAGTGAAGAAGGCGGTACTGCCAGCGCGCGGACGACTCTCGGCCAGGCGGGCCGAGCAGCAGAAGCAGCGCTGGTTTCGCCGCGGGCTGCGCTGGCGGGCGGGGATTGAAGCCACCATCAGCACTCTGAAGCATCCCTTTTCCATGGGGCGAGCCACCTATAAAGGAGGGCATGGATTCGAGCGCTACGTGGGCTGGTGTGTGATTACCAGGAATCTGTTTTCCATCGCTCGCTGTCAGGAACGTCGGAAGGACCATGGCCAGATCGGCTGATGCTACAGCGCAACGGCGCAAACTGCTGGGCGAGATCGAGCGTCTGGCCGAGATCGCTGTCTTTGGAACGCTCTCGGAAACCTACCGCACTTGCGGACGAGCGGGCTGCCATTGTCAGAGCGGTGGACCCAGGCATGGTCCGCATCTGAATGTGAGTTACCGCGGCGAGAAGGGCAAGACTACCGGCTACTATGTTCCCCAGGCAGCGGAGGAGGCCACCCGCGAAGGGGTGGCCGCCTGGCAACGAATGCAGCAGTGTTTGCGCGAACTGGCGGAGTTAAATAAGGAGCGCAATTTGCAGCGCGCTCGCGAGGCCGATTCGCGATGATGACCTGGTTTCGTCTAACTCTGGTCTGCTGGACACTGCTGGGTCTGTTACTCAGTCTTCCTCAGGCAGTGGGCCTGAACCACCGCTTACAGATTGTCGGCTCCCCATCATGGTTCGATCGAGGGAGAGAACCCGCCTCCGACACGCCCACAGTTTCGCTTGTCAGCAGCATCGAATTCGACCCGGCTCGCGCGGAACCTTTCCAATCTCTGGTCCTCGACTGTGCGTTGACTGCGGGTAACCTTGCTCCACCCGGCCCAGGAGAATCATGGGCCACCGGAACCGATCTGGCCTCGGCAAGTTGCCCGTCAAGCCGGGCAACTCCAACCAACCCCTCGCGCACTTTTTCCATGAAATTACAGGCCCTCAACCGCCGAATTAGAGAATCGAGGTTTCGCAACAGGCTTTAGCTAGCCACGGCAAAGATCACAACGATGGATCAGGTGGTCGAGGACTCTTACGGGAGCCAGCGGCTGGCGGCGCATTTGCTGGAGATCTTCGGCGGCTCGGCGCTGCTGTTGTGCATCGCCGGGCTGTACGGGCTGCTGGCGTACGTGGTGAATCAGTGCACGCGCGAGCTGGGAGTGCGGATTGCACTGGGCGCGCCCCGGGCGAACGTGCTGTGGTTGGTGATGCGGCACGCAGTTGCGATGCTGCTCGTCGGCGTGGCCGTGGGCAGCGGCATGGCGCTGGCCTCGGGACGGCTGGCGCAGGGATTCTTATACGGGGTCAAGGCAGGTGACGAATGGACACTGGCAGGCGCAGCGGCGCTGCTGTTTGCGTGCGGGATGCTGGCGGCGTAGGTGCCGGCGATGCTGGCGGCGAATGTGGACCCCATGGAGGCGCTGAGGTTGGAGTAGGGTTTTACGCTGGCGGCGGTGCTGCGGCGCGCGGGGAAGCGGCGGTTGACCCATCGAAGCCTTGCGGGGCGGGTAGGTGTGTCACGTGCGCGTCGAAGACGCTGCTGCGCAGCGGGTGAAAAGTTGACACGTGATCCCCAACGGGGTCAGGCTCGCCTCGATTTGTGAACATCTTGATTTTGAAGTAGTTGGAGAAATGGGGTTCCGGTTTGCAAACGCGCCGGACGTGCCGCGTCTACAAATGTGAACATCTTTGAATCGACTGACTTAGGCGTCTCCGAGAAAAGACTTGGGAAAAGACTTGGGATGTTGGTCGCAAATTAAAATGTCCGGTTTTCGTAGCACATGAAATGTCCGGCTTTGTTAAGTTCCTCCAGCAGCCGACAGTGGCTGTGGCAAAGGGGGAATCCCGCGTAGTTTACGGGATTTCCAAACGAGGTGGAAAAGTCTATTTTTGGACTTTTCCACGGAGCGTCTTTTTCACAGCTTGCGCGGCGCAAATCGTTTTGATGGATTCTCCCTGGCTGATGTAATGTCCCAGCCGCCGTGGTCCATGAGTAATGCTCAGGGTTCGATCCAGATGTTGATGGACGGTTACGGAGCAGCCGGCCACCGGTGCCGCTTCAACGCTTCGCGGAAAGCCGGGCTCGTGGCGCAGGTTTTGGCCTTTGCCTCGACGGTGCTGTATCCGATTTTGGCGTCCTTCGCCCAGAACGGAATGAGGCCCCCACCGCAGCTGCGCCAGCTCGCGCTCTCCGGTTTCCCGGTTCGGGCGGATCACAGCCTGAAACGTCTGCGGCGCGATGTTGTACGAGGGCAGAGTGTCGAACGTGGGCGGCACGCGGTACTGGTGCCGCCGGTGCTGAATACACCCAAAGCCCATGATCCGGCTTTGTGTCCCGAAGGGACACATCGAAAATAGCCCCGGGTGAAACCCGGGGAAAGCAAAGCCACCCCAACGCGCGTCCCGTAGGGCCGCTGCGATACGCAAGGTGCAGTTTCCCCATTAGCGGCGATACGTTCCCATCAAACCCAACCCACTGTCATCCTTGCTGAGCGCAGGCGAAGGATCTGCGGCTGCTTTTGCTTTGTAACCAGGGCACGACTTCAGTCGTGCCGAAACCGTCCGCAAAAAGAATAGGGCTTCAGCCCCTGAAGCGCCTCCTGCGGCAAAGATGGTCAGCCCGCGCGCGCCTTTCCCGCGCGCGCCTATTCCTTGCCTGCGATGGCCGGGGTCACGAAGATGCAAGCAACGGCGCAAAAAAAGGATTCAGCATGCGGCCGCCGGGGTCGGCGCGGCGCACCGCCGCGGTGAACTCCGACCAGCGCTGCCCGTACGCCGCCTGCACGTGCTTCTGCTCCACAAACGGGCTCTGATTCAGCAGCGGGACTCCGTTGCGCTGGAATGCGAAATCGTTGAACTGCTCAAGGAACTTTTGCCACACGGGGAGATCGGCGGCGATCGTCGCGTTGATGGGATCGATGGAGACGATCTCCTCATCGTACGTGTAGGAGAGCAGGGAGTTCGTGTCCGTGCGGATGTGATAAGAGCCGAGAGGTAAGTTGCAGCGAAATCCGGTGCTTGAGAAAAACTGGTCGGCAAAATCCAGATAGGCGCGCAGGTTCGTAAGCCACTGCGCACGGGGAAAGGCCCAGAAAGTGAAAGCGTAGCGCGCCGAGGGCGGCGTGTTGTGGTAGTCGATGGTCTTGTCGGGCGCCAGAAGAGTGATGCCGCCGAGAAGATGGAGAGTGGAGTAGAGCAGATTCTCCACGTCGAAATTTCCCTGCTGGAGCGCGTCGCGGAGCGCAGGATCGGTGGCAAAGCGGTCAATGAACTGGCCGACATGGGCTCCTTCGAAGTTCCAGAGCTCGCGCCGGGCGGCGGCCTCGAGTGAGTCGAGGATGCCGGGGTGCTCAATGTGAATGCGCTGCTGAAAGACTACGGTCCTGCCCAGCGTCCAGCAGATCAGGCCTTCGGAGCTGTCGAGGATGTTATCGACTTCCGCTTGGGTGAGGTCATCGACGGAGCGTGGCAGATAGGTGAAGTGCAGCACCTCGATTGGCTTGATCTGCAGCGTCACTTCGTAAACGATGCCGCACAGGCCATTGCTGGAGCGCATCAGGCGCAGCAGGTCGGGATTGTCGGCTTCAGAAGCTTCCGCCAGCTCACCCGACGGAGTGACCCACTTCATGGCGGTTACATAGGAACACACCTGGCCAAAATGGATGCCGTCCAGGGCATCTTTGCTATGGCAGCAGGCGGCCGAACCCAGGGTCATGTTGCCGATTTCGATATTGAGCATCATCTGCAGCCCCTGCGCGCGCAACGCGTGAGAGGCATCGAGAATCTGCGCGCCGGCCTGGGCGGTAACCGTCAGATGGGCGGCGTCGATGGCGAGGATTTTGTTCATGCGCGTCATGTTGACCATGGTGCCGGCCGACGACGCGCAGGGCGTGAGGGAATGATAATTGCCCACCGCGCGGACCGGGCTGGGATAGGCAGCCGGGTCGCGCAGAATGGCCTGGATTTCCTCGACGCTTTCGGGGTAAACAAGCTGTTGCGGGGTAGCCGTGATGCTGCCGTCGTAATTGACGATCTGGTTGCCCATGGGGATCTCCTCGAGCGGAAAAATGGAGATTCCAGCGCCTTCGTGTGAAGGGAAGCGTAACCGAATTACCGCCATCATGACAAGGCGAGAAGAAGATTGGTAGTGGTGCCGTTTGTTGATTTTCAGGTACTTGGCGGAATTGTGTTCTCGTGCGTAAACGCGCCGTTTACAAATGTGAACATCTTTCGATGGAACGATTTAGCTCCTCGATGTTTGACAACGCCGAAACTCGGGGGTACTTTTTCGGCTAAGGCGAGTGACTGATGTCCTCCCCCGAAGCCAGACCGCCTTCTCTGGTCCCGCCAGCTGTGCCCGGTCCCCGGGCGGGTGAGAGCTACCGGGCCAAATCCATCGCCACCCGGATTACCGAGACAGAATTCGCCGAGATCGAATCGGCCGCATCAGCCGAGGGAAAGAAGGTCGCCGAGTGGCTCCGCGAGGCTGCTCTCGCACAGGCGCGAGGGCGCAGCGCCGGCGAAACGGACCCGGTCCTGCTGGCCGAGCTGATGGCGGTGCGAAACCTCCTCGTGAACCTTTTTGCATCGGCCTCAAAGGGCCCGCTCAGCGACGAGTCCATCCGCAGGATGACCGCGTACGCGGATTCGATCAAACTCCAGAAAGCTGAAGAATTTCTCACAACGCGAAAGGACGGAAAGACCGGGAAAATGTAGGAGGTCATACCGTGCCACCGCTCCGATTTCCTCGACGTTCCTTGTTCTGGGTCATCGTCTTCCTGTGCGCGTTGATTGCCCTTCCCGCCGTCCCCCTGCTGGGTTCCTTCACCTTTCTCATTAAGCCGCCGCTGCAGCGGTACTATCTGCGCGCATACCTCGAAAGCGCGACGATCTTCCGCCAGAGCAGCGCAACCACCCCGATCGTCCGGCTTTACAAGGTCGCTCCTGGCCGGCGCCGTGCTCTCCTCACGGAGCGCGACGTCCAGTCCACCAACAGCGGAACTTTTGGTCTTCGTCTCTCCCCCGCGGCGCTGGGAGACGGCTGGACCGGCATCGAAGCGGGCGCGCAGGAGCAGGTGAGTTCGGCAGAACTGCATAGTTTCCTGCAGGCGAACATCTACGACGGCTACAGCTCTGCGTGGATCGTTGGGGAACCCCTGGCGGTCGGCTTTCTGGCAGTTGCTGGATTGTTCGCGGCGGTGATCGTCATCCGGCGCAGATCGAGGGCTTCAGGAAGTGACGAGGAACGGCATGGAAGGAGGACCAGGGGTCCTGAACTGGTCTCCCCGGCAGAGTGGAATGCCAGGCTCCGGCCGGATGGAATTCAGCTCCAGTTGCATCCGGCCACGCTGCTCCGCCAAATGCAGGACCGAGTGCCTGGCCGCCGTACTCCTTGCCTCGGGATTCGCCGAAGCCTGGAATCGAGCCACATCCTGATCATGGGCGACAGCGGCAGCGGCAAAACTTCCGCCATGCGCCAGATCCTGCGGCAGGTGGCATCTCGGCGGGACGTAGCAGTCGTTTACGATCCTGCGCTTGAGTTCACACCTGAGTTCTATTCGCCCGAGCGCGGCGACATCATTCTGAATCCCCTCGACGTCAGGTGTCCCTATTGGGATATAGCCGAAGAGTCAGAATCCGACGACGCCAACGCCGCCATGGCGGCGGCGCTGTTCCCGGACAAGGATTTCGAAAAGGACTATTTCACGGACGCGCCCCGCCGAGTTTTCACGTTTCTGATGCGCCGTCAGCCGAGCCCCCAACAGCTGATCGCATGGATGAGCAATTCGGACCAGATCGAGGCGATTGCGAAAGGCACTCCCTATGCTGCGTTCCTTGATCCTGGTGCGCCTGCTCAAAGAGGGGGTGTGCTTTCGAGTTTCAATATGATCGCCGAGAGCCTCGAACTCCTGCCGTCGCAGGACAGCACCCGCCCGGTCTATTCGTCGGGGCGCTGGAATGCAAACAGGCGTCAATGGATATTCCTGACGTCCAGTCCGGCCTCTCGCCAGAAGATTCTGCCTCTTCACAGTGCATGGCTGGACATGCTGATCCTGCGCACAATGGAGCCGGCAATTCATGGCGCCAGGCCCGTCTGGTTTGTTCTCGACGAGGTCGCAAGCCTGAATAAGCTGCCTCAGCTCCATACCGCGGTCACGGAGGCGCGAAAATCCGGGAATCCGGTGGTGCTGGGCTTTCAGGGGCGCAGCCAGATCGAAAAGAGGTACGGAAAAGATGCTGAAACAATGCTCTCTCAGCCGGCGACAAAGCTCTTTTTGAAGACCTCGGAACCTCATTCGGCGAAGTGGGTTTCAGACGCTATTGGAGAAATCGAGGTGGAGCGCCTTAAGGAGTCCCGGCGGCACGGCTTGCTTCCCGGCAATCGGCAATTCACGATGGAGATCGCGAACAAGCCGCTCGTCATGGCTTCGGAGATAGCGGGCCTGGAGCCCCTTCACGGCTATATCAAACAGGAGAATTTTGTCGTCAGGGTCCGATTCCCGTACGTCGGTGCAATCGCGCGACAGCCTGCCTTTTTGGAGCGGAAGGCCACGGCCCTTTCCGCAACGGCAGCAGTGAACGAGAAGGCTGCGCCAGCATCACAGGAACTGGTCATCGCGACGCCGCCCAGGAGTCCCGCCGGAAGACAAGGGATATTTCCCGCTCCGTCGAAACGGAAGGTTGCCAATGCCGAACCTGCCGTCTGGGACGAATCTCAATGGATTGACTGAAATCCTGTCTGCCGATCCGGGGCACTGACCGCCTCGGAATTTGGAGCTGAAGGCGATGTTGACCATTTCGAAAGCGCTCTCTGCAGGGCAGGCGCAAACGTATCACTCTCGCGAATTCACCTCTGAAGAGCAGAACTATTGGAGCCGAGACCGTCAGGCTCACAGCGAATGGCGCGGAGCGTTGGCAGAAGAGTGGGGCCTGAGCGGTCCGGTAGGGGCAGCACAATTCGCGCGGTTGAGCGAAGGTCAACACCCCGAAACAGGCGAGCAGCTTGTCAAACATCAGCCTGCACGGACCTACGAGAACGAATATGGGAGGCAGATCACGAGCGCGGAGCATCGGGCCGGATGGGATGCCACCTTCTCGGCGCCGAAGTCGGTCTCGTTGACTGCTCTGGTCGGCGGTGATGACCGGATCCGCGAAGCCCATCGCGAAAGCGTCCGTGTCGCATTGGCGGAGTTGGAGCGCTATACGCAGGCCAGGATCGGGAACATCCGAGCTCCGGAAACGACGGGGAAGTTCGTTGCCGCAACTTTTGAACATGACACAGCGCGGCCTGTCGAGGGATATGCCGCCCCGCAGCTCCATACTCATGCTGTCATCTTCAATGTGACCATCCGCAGGAATGGGGAAACCCGAGCCCTTCAGGAGCGCAGCCTTTTCCAGTCGCAGCATTACGTGACGAGTGTCTACCGGTCAGAACTCGCCTTGCGCCTCCAGGGCCTGGGTTATTCGATCGAGCGGGGCAGGTATGGGCAACCCGAGATCAGAGGGTACACGCAGGATTACCTCGACGCCTCCAGTCCCCGGCGGGAGCAAATTCGGGAACACCTGCAGTCGATCGGAATGGACGGCGCCGGGGCGGCCCAGGTCGCCGCTCACAGGACTCGTGACCAGAAAGAGCTGCTTTCCCCAGCCGACGTTCTCAAACGGCACCGCGAATTGGCGGCCCAGTATGGGCATCAACCGGATCGAGTCATTGCGGAAGCCCGCCAGCATACCCCAACTCGCTCTCAGCAACCCGAGAAGATCCTTCAACAGGCAGTCACCTATGCCCGTAATCATGTCTTCGAGCGTGCCGCTGTTCGGGACGAGCGAGTTGTCCTTTACTCTGCGCTGGATCGTGGAATGGGAGACATTAACTGTCGGGAGGCACGGGAAGAACTTCAGCGACGGGTGACGACCGGTGAGTTTCGCATGCTGGAGCCGCAGGAGGGAGAGGCTGGGCGACGATACACAACCGCAGAAATGATACGGCTTGAAAAGGAAACGATCACCCGAATGCAGGACGGCAACCAACGCAGGGTGGTCAATTCACCGCTTGTTCGCTCGGAAAGCGGTGCTGCGGTGTTGAATCGTCACCCTGAGCTGAATGCCGCCCAACGCGGCGCTGTTCTTGAGATTTTGAATTCCCGCGAGCAGATTGTTGGACTTGACGGCAAAGCAGGTGTCGGAAAAACGACAGCCCTCTCAGTGGTGCGTGAGGCGGCCGAGGCAGAGGGCTACCGCATTGAAGGATTCGCGCCCACATCTCGCGCTGCACAGAAGCTGGCCGAAGCCGGACTTGAAACCACAACGTTGCAGCGCCACCTCTCCCGCGGCGAGCAGCCCGATGCCGGCAAACGACGTGTTTATGTTCTGGACGAATCATCTCTCGCCTCAACGAGGCAAATGCATGAGTTCGTAAACCGACTGCACCCGAGTGACCGGGTGCTCCTTGTAGGCGACACGCGGCAGCACGAGTCCGTTGAGGCAGGCCGACCCTTTGCGCAGCTTCAGGAAGCCGGCATGAAGACGGTTCGACTCGACGAAATTGTCCGCCAACGGGACCCCGAGCTTAGGCGAGTCGTGGAGCAATTCGCTCGTGGAGAAATACAGGCAGGCGTGGCAAGCCTTGAGCGCCAGGGACGGGTGATGGAAATACCGACCCGGACAGACCGCATCGCCGCTATTGCGCGGGAGTATGCTCGTGCGCCAGGCGGCACATTGGTAGTCTCACCGGACAACCGCTCCCGCACAGAAATCAATCAGCGGATTCACGCGGAGCTTCAATCGCGCGGCATTGTGAGCCAGCGCGAACACCAGGTGATCACGCTCGTTGCCCGTCAGGACATGACGGGCGCCGATCGCAGTTGGGCTCAGAAATATCAGGTGAACGACGTGTTGCGATATTCCCGCACCTCGAATGAAACCGGCTTGAAAAAGGGGGAGTACACGCGCGTCAAAAAAATTGACACGCAACGCAACTTGTTGACGGTTTTGCGAGCGGATGGCAGCGAGCGCACGTATGACCCGCGGCGGCACGCCGGAGTATCGGTCTATCGTGATGAGCAGCGAGCCTTTTCTGTCGGCGACAGGATTCAGTTCACTGCCCCGAATCAGGATCTGAAAATTGCAAACCGCGAGTTTGGAACAATCAACGCCATCGACGACAGCGGGGCAATGAGGTTACGGTTTGATAGCGGGCGAGAATTGCGCTTCGATCCCAGGCGTCACCCGCATGTGGATCACGGTTATGCTGTTACCAGCTATTCCGGTCAAGGACAGACCGCCGAGCGCGTTCTGATCCACGTTGATACAGATCTTCCGGCCAAAGACCTGGTCAACAATCGAATGGCATACGTCGCCGTCTCACGGGGAGCTTGCGACGCTCAGATTTTCACGAATGATCGCGGCAGACTCGCCGAGGCGTTGAGCCGAGACGTCTCCCACGAGAGTGCGCATAAAGCGGAAAAGGTGGTTTCTCCCGTGCGGCAAGATGTCGCGCAATCGCCGCAACCTGCGCGAACCCCTGAAATTGAAGTTGGCATTGGCGTCTAGGTTTCTACGTGAGAAGCAGGGCTCGTTGGTCGTGTGGCGCCGCAGCCATGCCGAGGCGGCAATGCAGCACAGCGGCGAGAGTAGGCTTCAATAACCATGCGCAACCGACTAGGGCGCTTCGCCTCTGGTGGACGTTCTCCCTGCACCGGAGCCACAGGAACCAGCAATCCCCGGAGTTGCGCCCAATAGAATTGGTCAACGTGAACCTGCGCCGTCTCCAGTTGCGCTTCAAAATGTGCGGGAAATTCAGGCCGTTCGGGATCGTTCATCGCTCGGGTTTTCCAGGAGCGATAATTCTATCGGGTTAATTCCATCCATTTCCGAGGTCAAAAATGACCATTTCACGGTCGCGTGCGTACATCGACGGAAACCCTCGTTTCACCCTTACGGGCGATTCAGTGCCGCGCCTCCAAAAAGGGCAGATGACGATGGTTTATAAGGCCCTCGCCCCATATCCAGACGTTCGATCACTTGAGGAATTGTCGAAAAGATGTTCCGCGCAGAAATACGAAGAGAGCTATAAGCGGGCAATCGCACCAGGAAATGCTTGGCTGTTTTTGAGGATGTCGATTCTCTACCACCTCAGGCGCATGAGGGAGCGAGGGATCATTCGAGAAGTTTAGTCGCTTTCTTTGCGCGGCCTGCCCCCGCCGAATGTCTTCCGCTTTGCCGCCATCTTGCGATAGTGTTCAGGACCATGCAGCCGTGACGTGGTGCTGCCCCCTCTGTGGCCCAGCCGTGCGGCTGCGGGCATCCTGGCTTGTTTCAGCAAATCGTCAGCCAGAGCCAAAGCGGAGGCCAGAATTTCGCGGGTCGCGGCGGTTCGGTTTTCGGGCAGTTCCGGCGTAGTAGCCAGGATGTGATCCGCGTCCGAGATGAGCCGCTTGAGCACGGCTAGTTGAGCCTTTTCCGATGCCATACCACCACACTAGATAGTTGCTCTCTAAATAACTATGCAACAGTTGTTTCATCCATGTTGTATTTCCAGTGGAAGATCACCGGGGCGGCGTTGGTTTCCTGAAAGTAAAGGTGGATTCTATCAATGAGTTCCTGCCTGGTGCTGACGCGAATCTCGCGCAACATGGTGCGCGTCATCTTGCTGA
>Ga0335075_10002004_pt1 | contig 33076 bp, 31 predicted proteins | sample Lox_Sample_24_FD_206723 | JGI IMG/M metagenome (GOLD analysis project Ga0335075, IMG submission 206723) | Soil microbial communities from Loxahatchee National Wildlife Refuge, Florida, United States - Lox_Sample_2.4 | ecosystem: Environmental > Terrestrial > Soil > Wetlands | place: USA...
GAAAACCCAAGCCTGGCTTGGGTTTTCGGCCCATCAACCCCGTCCCTAAGCCTCGACCTCCTGGGGGCCGGCGCGGCTGCCGCCGGGCGGGCGCCAGTCCCAGGCCTCCGGTTTCCAGCGCGCCAGCGCGCCTTTGGCGATCGCGAAGGCGGCCAGGGCGACCAGCCAGCCGAGCGCCCAGTCGACCCAGTAGTGGTTGGCGGTGACGATCACCACCCAGGCGATCAGGATCGGCCAGAAGGCCCACCAGGCCCGCGACCACCAGTGGCGACAGACGAGGACGCCGGTCCCGCCGATCATCAGGGCGAAGGCGCAGTGCATGCTCGGCACCGCCGCGTAGGGGTTGATGAAGACCTTGGCGATCGCCGAGTCGTGGTTCACCGAGGAGTATTTGGTGATCGTGTCGACGAACCCGTCATGCGGGAACATCCGCGGCGGCGCGGTCGGGAAGCCGACGTAGCCGATCAGCGCCAGGCACATCGCCACCACGAACATGTTGCGGACGAAGTAGTAGGACTCGTTGCGGAAGAGGTAGAGCCAGACGAGGAAGCCGAGGGCGATCGAGAACTGGGCGTTCAGGTAGAGGAAGTTGGCGGTGTCGATCGTCCACTGCGCGGGCAGGAAGAACTTCTGCAGGGCGGGCTCGAAGAGCGTGTGCGTGGAGCGCTCGAAGGAGATCACCTGGGCGCCGTGGTGGATCGCGTCGGCGCGGCTCGAGTCGGCCAGGCCGCGGCCCAGCTCGTAGATCACGTCGACGCCGACCAGGATCCCGAGCTGGCGCCCGGCATCCCCCCAACCCTTGGGAAGCCAAGCGCCGACAGCGGAGAGAGCACGCGACATGAAACCTCGATTGTAATCCTGCTTTAAGAAGGGCTAGGAAGAATGGCCACGACCTCCCCGAAAAAGCGTGAAGAGAAACCCTGGCGGCGCCCGGAGAGGAGGCGCGTGCGCGCGCTCCGGGAACGGCTGCGGGAGATGTACGGGGTGCCGGTCAACGAGCCCAACCGGCGGCCGATCGACGAGCTGGTGCTGACGATCCTGTCCCAGCACACCAACGACCGCAACAGCGGCCGGGCCTTCAAATTGCTGAAGGAGCGGTTCCCGACCTGGGACGAGGTGCGCGACGCGCCAGTCGGCGAGGTCGAGGACGCGATCCGGCCGGGCGGCCTGGCCCGGCAGAAGGCGCCGCGGATCCAGGCGATCCTGCGCGAGCTGGGGCCGGAGCCGAACCTCGACTGGACCGCGGACGCGCCGATCGAGGAGTCGCGCGAGTACCTCCTCGGCCTGCCCGGCGTGGGGCGGAAAACCGCCGCCTGCGTGCTGATCTTCAGCTGGGGGCTGCCGGAGATCCCGGTCGACGTCCACATCCACCGGGTCGGCGGGCGGCTCGGGCTCTTCCCGGCGAAGGCCTCGTTGGAGCGCGCCCACGACGAGATGCTGGCCGTGGTGCCGCCCGAGGACGCCTACGAGCTGCACGTCAACCTGATCCGCCACGGGCGCACGCTCTGCCGCCCGAAGCCGCGCTGCGGCGAGTGCGACCTGCGCCGGATGTGCCCTTGGTACCGGGACCTCGACCACCGCGAGCTGATCGCCGGCGGGTGACCGGAACGGCGCCCGGGCAGCGGCCTGGCCGGCGCCGGATCGTGGCGAGCCCGCCTCTGGGGGTGCCGCAGGTTAGTATCCGCGCCGCCTCACCATGAGCAAACGCACTTTCATCACGTTCGGGGTCCTCGTCTTCGTCCTCGCGGTGGTCATCCCGTGGCTGGCCTTCCGCGGCAGCGGCGATGCGAACACCGGGGCCCAGAAGGTCCCGGCGCACCTGAAGGCGGGCCAGGCCCTCTTCGAAACCAACTGCGGCACCTGCCACACGCTCTACGCGGCGGGCACCGACGGCGACTACGGCCCCGACCTCGACGAACTGCTCGCCCCTACCGGGCCGACCGAAGGCAACGAGAAGACGATCAAAGGCATCGAAAGCCGCGTGGTCAACGCCCAGAAGGAAGGCGTCGACAGCAACACTCCCGGCCGTATGCCTCCCGGGATCCTCAACGAAGTGCAGCAGAAAGAAGTCGCCGAATTCGTCGCCGCCACCGCCGGCGAGGGCTAGGCCCCCCGCCGTCGGTCGACGGGCCGAAAAGCGCTCTATCTCAGCGCTTTCCGGCCCATCAACATCGAGCGTCAGTAGATCTTCAGGGTGCTGAAGAGGCCGGCGTGGTCTGAGTCCCAGAAGCCGTTCTGGGGGGACCGGCCGGTGACCGAGGAGTTGACCTCCTTCACCTGCTTCGGGTCGCGGGTCATGATGTGGTCGACCTTGTGGTTCATCTGCGCGGCGGAGCCGCCATCGCCGACCGGGAGCAGCGCCGTGTCGAGGCAGCAGCCGAGCGGCTTGTAGGTGCTGCGTTCGCGCATCCCGGCCTTGACCAGGACGCGGTAGGCCTGGCCGTCGCCCGGCTGGACTTCGGTCTTCGTGTCCGAGTTCAGGTCGCCGACCAGGACCACCGGCAGGTTGCTGGTCGCGGGACCGCCCGGGGCCACCAGTTCGGCCGCCTGCTGGGCGCGGATGCTCGGCACCACGGTCTGCGGGTCGAACGATTCGAGGTGGGTGTCGACGAAGCGGAACGGGGCCGAGCCGCGCACCGTGGCGTCGAGCGCGGCCCAGCCGCGCACGACGGTCACCTTGGCGCCGGAGATTTCCTCGCTCATCAGGCTCTTGAAGTGGCCTTTGAGCAGGTTCGACACTCGCACCCCGGCACCGTCCTTGGCGAGGATCACGTCGCGCATCGTCAGCCGGCCGTTGATCTCGGCGTTGGCGATCAGCTGGTTCGGGCCGTCGCCGGGGATGCCGTTCTCGTCGGCGGGCGCTTCGAAATCGAACTCCGGATTGACGACCACCGCGCGGTAGCGCTTCTTGCCCTTGTTCAGCTGCTTCAGCAGTTCGGCGAGGTAGTCGTAGCGGACCGTTTCGGCGTGCGGCGCCGAGCCGCCGAGCAGCGTTTCGAGGCTGGGCGGGCCGGTGCGCCACTCGGCCACCTCCTGCAGCCCGACCAGGTCGGGGTCCTTCTGGATGATCTCCTTGGCGAGGCCTTTGGCCCGCACCGGGAAGTCGTTGGCGGTGACCTGGCGTAGGATTTCTCCGGTCGCCTCGACGAAATTGCCGACGCCTTTGGCCTGGATCGCCGGGGTCAGATCGGCGCCGAGGTAGACGTTGCGGGTCATCACCTTCACCTCGGTCGGCGGCGGCGCGGCCTTCTTCGGCTTCGCCGTCGCGCTCCCGGCGACGACCAGCGCCAGCGCCAGCAAGGCGGCACCGAGCAGCACCGGCGCGGCAAGGCGCGGGCGCGGATGGGCGTGATTCAAGACACTCCTCCTGATCAGCGGTCCTGCCGGACCGGGTTTTCCAAGGCCCTCCCGCCTCGTTGCCCGTCCCCCAAACTACCCGCCCCACAAATGAGTTCGCACTTTCGCCCGGTATGCGGGGATTTCTGCGAACGCACGGGGGTGGGCGGCGGGTGGGGCGTGAAAAGTCGGTGAATCGCTTGAGTCGTCCTAAATTATCTGCCATACTGCCACTTAGATTTCTTAGGCTTAGACAACGAAACTCCTGGAGGGAGCAGCAAAAGTGGCAAAAACGATCGGAATCGACCTGGGAACCACCAATTCCTGCGTCGCCGTCATGGAGGGCGGGGAGCCGACCGTTCTCGAGAACGCCGAGGGTGGACGCACCACTCCGTCAGTAGTCGCCTTCACCGAGAGCGGTGAGCGGCTGGTCGGGACGGTCGCCAAACGCCAGGCGGTGATGAACCCCGAGAACACGATCTTCTCGATCAAGCGCTTCATGGGCCGCAAGGAGTCCGAAGTGCACGAGGAGGAGACGATCGTCCCGTACAAGATCGAGGCGGGACCGAACGGCGACGTGCGCGTCGACGTGCGCGGCAAGCAGTACAGCCCGCCGGAGATCAGCGCGATGATCCTGCAGAAGCTGAAGACCGATGCCGAAGCGAAGCTCGGCGAGCCGGTCGACAGCGCCGTGATCACCGTCCCCGCCTACTTCAACGACGACCAGCGGCAGGCGACCAAAGACGCCGGGCAGATCGCCGGGCTCGAGGTCAAGCGGATCATCAACGAGCCGACCGCGGCCTCGCTGGCCTACGGGCTCGACAAAGAGAAGACCGACCAGACGATCCTCGTCTTCGACCTCGGCGGCGGCACCTTCGACGTCTCCGTGCTCGAAATCGGCGACGGCGTCTTCGAGGTGAAAGCGACCGCCGGCGACAACCACCTGGGCGGCGACAACTGGGACAAAGCGATAGTCGAGTGGCTGGTCGCCGAGTTCAAACGCGACCAGGGCGTCGACCTCGCGGCCGACAAAAACTCGCTCCAGCGTCTCTACGAGGCGGCGGAGAAGGCGAAGATCGAGCTCTCCTCGACCCAGGAGACGCAGATCAACCTGCCGTTCATCACCGCCGTCGAGGGGCAGCCGAAGCACCTCGACATGAAGCTCAGCCGCTCGAAACTGAACGAGCTGACGAGCGACCTGCTCGACCGCACGGTCGGACCGGTGAAACAGGCGCTGAAAGACGCCGACGCGTCGGTCGACCACATCGTGCTGGTCGGCGGCATGACCCGCATGCCCGCGGTCCGCGACAAGGTCAAGGAGCTGACCGGCAAGGATCCGCACCAGGGCGTCAACCCGGATGAGGTAGTCGCGATCGGCGCCGGCATCCAGGCGGGCGTGCTGGCCGGCGACGTCAAGGACGTGCTGCTGCTCGACGTCACCCCGCTGACCCTCGGCATCGAGACCAAAGGCGGCGTGATGACGAAGCTGATCGAGCGCAACACGACGATCCCGACGAAGAAGTCGGAGGTCTTCTCGACCGCCGACGACAACCAGCCCTCGGTGGAGATCCACGTGCTGCAGGGCGAGCGCGAGATGGCCTCGGGCAACAAGAGCCTGGGCAAATTCCAGCTCACCGGCATCCCGCCGGCGCCGCGCGGCATCCCGCAGATCGAGGTCACCTTCGACATCGACGCGAACGGGATCATCTCGGTGACGGCGAAAGACAAAGGCACCGGCACCGAGCAGAAGATCGAGATCAAATCCGGCTCCGGGCTCTCCGACGAGGAAATCCAGAGCATGGTGTCCGACGCCGAGTCGCACGCCGAGGAGGACCGCAGGCAGCGGGAGCTGGCCGAGGCCCGCAACATCGGTGAGAACGCGGCCTACCAGGCGGAGAAAACCGTCAGCGACGCGGGCGACAAACTCGACCAGGGCACCAAGGACCAGATCGACGCGGCCGTCAAAGACGTGCGCGCGACGCTCGAGTCCGGCTCGCTGGAGGAGGTCAAAGGCAAGACCGAGGCGCTGACCGCGGTGATGACCAAAGCCTCCGAAGCGCTCTACGCGCAGGCCCAGTCCGAGGCGGGCGGCGCCGACGGCGGCGCGACCGAGGGCGGCGGCTCGACCGACGACGAGGAAGTCGTCGATGCCGAAGTGGTCGACGAGGACAAATAGATGAGGCCGGAGCAGGACGACATGGACGCGGGCACGCGGGACGGCTTTGACGAGGCGTTGCGGCCCGCGGGTCCTGTCCCGGGATCGGGGTCCCCGTCCTCGCAAGCTGCGGGCGGAGACCCCGATCCCGCGCCACCCGCGGGAGAGGCGGCCGAGCAGGACGTCCGGGATGACCTGGGCGTCCTGCTGGCCGACGCCGAGGCGAAACGGGACGAGTACCTCGACATCGCCCGAAGGGCTCAGGCGGACTTCGAGAACTACCGCAAGCGGATGGCGGCGGAGGTTCAGGCCGCGGCGCTGCGCGGGAAGGCCGAGGTGGCTCGGGGCGTGGTGCCGGTGCTCGACGACCTGGAGCGTGCGCTCCAGGCGGCGGGGCTGGATCCCGAGGGCGACTCGGACGACCCGCTGGCTCACGGGGTGCTGCTCGTCTTCCGCAACCTGCGGGAGACGCTCGGGCGCTCCGGGGTCGAGGTCGTCGATCCCAAAGGCGAGAAGTTCGACCCCAACTTCGCCGAAGCGCTCTCGACCGTGCAGGTCGAGGGGACCGAGGCGGGCGTGGTGGTCGAGGTGATGCAGAAGGGCTACCGCTTCGAGGGGCACCTGATCCGCCCCGCGATGGTCGTGGTGGCCGCCTAGAGAAGGCAGCGAAGCAGAGACGGAAGAGACGAGAGAAGTGGTAGACGAGCTCTACAAGACCCTCGGCGTCGGCAAGGACGCGAGCGAGGACGAGATCAAGAAGGCGTACCGCAAGCTGGCGCGCCAGTACCACCCTGACCGCAATCCCGGCGACAAAGAGGCCGAGGAAAAGTTCAAGGAGATCTCGGCCGCGCACGACGTCCTCTCCGACCCGGACAAGCGCAAGGAGTACGACGCCGGGCCGGCCTTCGGCGGGTTCGGCGGCGCGGGCGGCAACCCGTTCGGCGGCGGCAATCCCTTCGGCGGCGGCGGTGCCCAGGCGGGCAGCTTCGGCGCCGATTTCGGCGACATCCTCTCCGGCATGTTCAGCCGCGGCGGCGGCGGGCGCGGACGCGCCCAGCAGGTCCGCGGTCGTGACCTGGAGACCGAAGTCGAGCTCAGCTTCGACCAGGCGATCAACGGGACGCAGATCAGCGTCACCGTGCCGAAGGCCGAACGCTGCGAGACCTGCCACGGGTCGGGCGCCGCGCCCGGCACCTCGCCGATCACCTGCCCGCGCTGCGAAGGCTCCGGCGTCGACCCGCAGAACCAGGGCTTCTTCTCGATCAGCCGGCCGTGCCCGCAGTGCGGCGGCGCCGGCGAGATCATCGAGGACCCCTGCCCCACCTGCAACGGCTCCGGGCTGACCCAGCAGAACAAGCGCTACAAAGTGAACATCCCGGCCGGGGTCAAGGACGGCACCCGGATCCGGCTCGCGGGCAAAGGCGAGGCGGGGCCGCGCGGCGGTCCCAACGGCGACCTCTACGTGACCACGCGGGTGGCGGCGTCGCCGGTCTTCCGCCGGCTCGACGACGGCAACCTCGAGGTGACCGTGCCGATCTCGATCCCCGAGGCGGTCAGCGGCGGCACGATCGAGGTGCCGACGCTGAGCGGGACCAAGAAGATCAAGGTCGCGCCGGGGACCAGGCACGGGGCGATCCAGCGCCTGCGCGGCGAGGGTGCCCCGAAGGGCAAAGGCAAGGGCCGCGGGGACATCCGCTACCGGCTCGAGATCGAGGTTCCCAAAGACTTGGACGAGGAGCAGCGCAAGGCCGTCGACGAGCTGGCCGAGGCGCTGAACGGACACGACCCGCGCGCCGACCTGCTGCGCAAGGCGGGCGTCTGATGGCGACCTACCGCAGGCAGGTGACGAACGTGAAAGCGACCTTCGACGACGAGCAGGGGGTCTTCATGATCTCGGTCGCCGCGGAACTCGCCGAGATGCACCCGCAGACGCTGCGGATGTACGAGACGCGCGGCCTGATCGCCCCCAAGCGCTCGCCGAAAAACACCCGGCTCTACAGCCGCCGCGACGTCGAACGACTGCGCCGCATCCAGGAGATGACCCATCAGGGGCTGAACCTGGTCGGGGTCGAGACGGTGCTGGCGCTGGAAGAGCAGGTGCAGAAGCTGAAAGAGAGAGTGAGAGAGCTGGAAGGAAGGAAAGAGGTCTGATGCAGCCGGACAAGTTCACCCAGAAATCGCAGGAAGCGATCGCGGCGACGCTGGAGCTGGCGCGCAGCCATCGCAACCCCGAGGCGACCCCGGCTCATCTGCTGGTGGCGCTGCTCGACCAGACCGAGGGCCTGGTCGTGCCGATCCTGCAGCGGGTCGGCGCCGACACGGCGACGATCGCGGCGCGCGCCTCCGAGGCCGTCGCGCAGCTGCCGAAACTCGGCGGCGCCGAGGAGGAACCGCGGCTGTCGAGCGGCCTGGCCGCGACCCTGCGCGCCGCCGAGCGTGAAATGGGGCGCGACGGGTCGAGCCTGATCTCGACCGACCACCTGCTGCGGGCGCTGACCGAGGACCCGACCGTGGGCGAGATCCTGCCCTCGCGCGAGGAGCTCGACGCCGCCGTGGCGGCGGTCCGTCCCAACCCGGTGACGAGCGCCAACCCGGAGTCGACCGCGCAGGCCTTGGAGAAATTCGGCCGCGACCTGACCGCCGACGCGCGGAGCGGCAAGCTCGACCCGGTGATCGGGCGCGACGAGGAGATCCGGCGCGTGATCCAGGTGCTGTCGCGGCGGACGAAGAACAACCCGGTGCTGATCGGCGACCCCGGCGTCGGCAAGACGGCGATCGTCGAGGGGCTGGCGCAGCGGATCGTCGACGGCGACGTGCCGGAGAGCCTGCGGGACCGGCGGGTGATCGCGCTCGACATCGGCTCGCTGCTGGCGGGCTCGAAATACCGCGGCGAGTTCGAGGAGCGGCTGAAAGCGGTGCTGAACGAGGTGCAGGAGGCGGAGGGCCAGATCGTCCTCTTCCTCGACGAGCTCCACACCATCGTCGGGGCGGGCGCCGCCGAAGGGGCGGTCGACGCGGCCAATCTCTTGAAGCCGATGCTGGCGCGCGGCGAGCTGCGCGCGGTAGGGGCGACGACGCTGGACGAGTACCGCAAGCACATCGAGAAGGACGCGGCGCTGGAGCGGCGCTTCCAGCCGGTGCTGGTCGGCGAGCCCGACATGCAGGACACGATCGCGATCCTGCGCGGGCTGAAAGGGCGCTACGAAGAGCACCACGGGGTGCGGATCGCCGACTCGGCGATCGTCGCCGCGGCGACGCTCTCGGAGCGCTACATCGCCGACCGCTTCCTCCCCGACAAGGCGATCGACCTGATCGACGAGGCCGCCTCGCGGCTGAAGATCGAGATCGACTCGGTGCCTACCGAGATCGACGAGGTCGCGCGGCGGATCCAGCAGCTGGAGATCGAGCGCGAGGCGCTGAAGAAAGAGACGGACGAGGCCTCGAAGGCGCGCCTGACGGCGCTCGAGGACGACCTCACCAACCTGCGCGAGCAGGAGACCGAGCTGCGCGCCCGCTGGCAGAACGAGAAAGAGCCGATCGAGGAGATGAAGGCGGCGAAGGCCGAACTGGCCGAAGCGCAGGTCGAAGCCGACCAGGCGAACCGCGAGACCGACCTGCAGCGCGCCGCCGAACTCCAGTACGGGCTGATCCCGGAACTGGAGTCGAAGGTCAAAGACGCCGAAGCGCGGCTGGCCGAGCTGCACGCGGGCGACGGCGGCACGATGCTCGCCGACGAGGTGACCGACGAAGACATCGCCGAGGTGGTGGCGAAATGGACCGGCATCCCGGTCAGCCGCCTGATGGAGGGCGAGGTCGAGAAGCTGATCCACATGGAGGACCGCCTCCACGACCGGGTGATCGGTCAGGAAGAGGCGATCTCGGCGGTGTCGAACGCCTTGCGGCGTTCGCGCGCCGGGCTGTCGGACCCGAACCGGCCGATCGGCTCGTTCCTCTTCCTCGGCCCGACCGGGGTCGGCAAGACCGAGCTGGCGAAGGCGCTGGCCGAGTTCATGTTCGACTCCGAGCAGGCGATCGTCCGCCTCGACATGTCCGAGTACATGGAGAAGCACACGGTGTCCCGCCTGGTCGGCGCGCCCCCCGGCTACGTCGGCTACGAGGAGGGCGGTCAGCTGACCGAGGCGGTCCGCCGGCGCCCCTACGCGGTGGTGCTGCTCGACGAGATCGAGAAGGCGCACCCGGACGTCTTCAACACGCTGCTGCAGATCATGGACGACGGCCGCCTCACCGACGGCCAGGGCCGCACGGTCAGCTTCACCAACACGGTGCTGATCATGACCTCCAACGTGGGCAGCGACCGGATCGTCGGCGACGTCGTCGACGAGGGCATCCGCGAGGCGATCGAAGAGACCCTGGCGGCGACCTTCAAGCCGGAGTTCCTCAACCGGATCGACGACACGGTGATCTTCCACCGGCTCTCGAAGGCCGACATCGGCCGGATCGTCGAGCTGCAGGTGGAGCAGCTGGTCGGCCGGGTGGCGGAGCGCGGGATCGCGATCGAGCTCTCCGACGACGCGCGGACCCTGCTGGGCAACCTCGGCTACGACCCGGTCTACGGAGCGCGGCCGCTGCGGCGGGTGATCCAGAAGCAGCTGGTCGACAAGCTGGCGCTGAAGATCCTCGAGGGCGAGTTCGGCGAGGGCGACACCGTGCGGGTGGACGCGGCCGACGGCGAGCTGACCTTCGCGCGGGCATCCACGGCGGCCGGCGCGGCCGCGTAGTCGCCGGCGGGCCGCGAGGGCACCCCAGTTCTCACGTAACAGCTACGTAAAAGTGCGGAGGCGGGCGGGTACGGGGTCGCGGCACTTAGGAAACCGCGCTCTGATGCCGAAACTTCTTCTCGGAACGTGCGCTTACACTCTGAGAAGAAGATGGACGAGCGTGATCGAGAGCGGCAGGCGATCGACGCGCGCCCCGAAGGCTCCGGACGCCTGCGGGCCGGCGTCGACATGGCCCAGGCGGGGGTCGAACGTTTGCGCGGTGGCGGCGACCGGCTGCGCGGCGCCGGCGAGGACGCGGCATGGCTCCTGCGGGAGCGGATCGTCTGGCCCGCGCAGGACGGGCTGGAGGCGCTCGGGCCGCGGGGCCGGATCGGCGTCTTCGGCGGTGGCGGGATCGCGGTCGCCGGGGTCGTCGCGGCGCTGCTGATCGCCGGCGGCGGATCGGGGTCCGCTGCCGGGACCACGGAGGCCTTCGTCGTCCCCGAGCGCGCGCCGACGCCCGCCGCGGTCGTCCCGGCACCGAAGCCGCAGAAGCAGAAGCCCGCGCAGCCGACCGGTCCGACCCTGCACGGCGCACCGCCCGACTTCTCCCCCGCCCAGGACGTGCGCTCCGGGGTCGGCGACGGCAAGGCCGTCGGCGCGGAAGCGGCGAAGGGCGGGACCGGCGGCGTCTCGGCGCAGCGCGGTGCGCGTAAGGGGAACGACGACAAGGCGACCGCCTCGAGCGCGGCTGCCGGGGCAGGCGATGCGCCCGCCTCGACCGCGAAGATCGGCTCGACCCCGGCCGCGACCGCCTCGGCCGAGGCACAGGCGGAGAGCCTCGCTGACGACGACGCCTCCGGCGCCGCCCGCAACGGCGCCTCCCGCGGGCGAGGCACGGCGGCCGGGAAGGCGGGCGCCGAAGGAGGATCCGCCCTGAGCGGCCCGCCCGCGCCGAAGGCGGCGAAGCGGGTGGCGCGCCACTTCGCCGAAGCGTTCGTCGTCTACGAGACCGGCGGCATCGACGCCAAGGTGCGCAAGGGCTTCCGCCACACGTCCACCAGACAGCTCTCCGACGCCCTCCTGCATCGGCCGCCGCGCCAGCCCGCCGCCGTCAAGGTGCCGCAGGCGAAGGTCGTCACCGTCGTCGCCGGGCCGTCCAAGGGCTCGGTCTACGAAGTGAGCGTCTCGCTGCTGCGGGTCGGCGTCACCTCGGAGCTGCGCCTGGCGATGGAACGGGGCCCCGGCAAGAAGTGGCAAGTGACCAACGTCCTCGGCTGAGTCGATGAGCCCCCATCCCCGCAAGCTCCGCGCGGTCGCCGCCGCCTCCGTCCTCACCGTCGCCCTCGCGCTGCCGATCGGCGTCGCGGCGGCGGCCGAAAGCGGCCGGCCGAGCCAGGGCTCGACGCTGGAAGCGCCGGTCCAGAACAGCCCGCTCGCGCCCGCGACCGAAGCGCCGGGCGGCGCGAAGCAGGCCGGCACCGGGGCGGGCGCGGGGGGCGAAGCGGGCTCGGGCGCCGCGGGCCAGACGGGCTCGGGCTCCACGGGCCAGACGGGCGCGGGCTCCTCCGGCAGCGGCTCGGGTTCCGGCAGCTCCTCCTCCGGCAATGGGCTCGGCTCGGGGCCTGGCAACTCCGGCTCCGGCTCGACCTCCAGGGTCACCGAAAACGCCCCGCTCGCCCCGGAAGTGATCCGCCACCCGAAGCTGCCGCCCGCCTCCGGCGGCACCACCGCCGAAGAACCGACCAAGGGCGAAGAAGAAGTCGCCGAAGCGGAAACCGAACAGGAAGCCGACGAAGCCGCCGAACGGGCGGGGGCGGAAATCGACAAGGCCGCGCCGACGCTGCAGATCCCCTCGCTCGTGGCCTCGAGCTGCGCCGCCGCCGCGGTGCCGCCGCAGCTGATCCCGATCTACCGGCGCGCCTCGGCCCAGTACGGGCTCGGCTCGCAGGGCCCGGCGATCCTGGCCGGCATCAACGCGGTCGAGACCGGCTTCGGCACCAACCTCGGGCCCTCCTCGGCGGGGGCCGAGGGCTGGATGCAGTTCATGCCCTCGACCTGGGCCGAATGGGGAGTCGACGCCAACGGCGACGGGATCGCCGACCCGAACAACCCCGAAGACGCGATCTTCGCCGCCGCCCGCTACCTCTCCGCCGCCGGGATGCCCGCCGACACCTACGGCGCGATCTACGCCTACAACCACGCCGACTGGTACGTCTCCGAGGTCCTCGCCGACGCCGGCTGCTACGCCTCCGAAGTCGGCGACGCCGCCTTCACCCAGGCGGGCCTGACGCCGCAGATCGAAGTGCTGCGCTGCGACCCGGCGCCCGCCTGGAAGAAGCAGATCCCGACCGAATACCTGGAAGCGTTCGAGCAGGCCGCCGCCCGCTACGAACTCGGCAGGCGGGGTGTCTGGGCGCTGGCGGCGATCGCCCGCCTGGAGTCGAACTTCGGCCGCGGGATGAGCAAGAAGGAGCTCGAGGAAACCGGGCCGCTGGGGCTGGAAGCGAGCGAGTGGAGGCAGTACCGGGTCGACGGTGACGACGACGGGCACATCGAACACGCCGACGTCTTCGACTCGGCGGCGACGCTGGCGCGCGAGATCTGGGCCAAGGGCTCGCTCGAAGCCGGCGTCTTCGCCCACAACCAGGCCGAGTGGTACGTGCAGGAGGTGCTCGAGGAGGCCGAACAGATCGAAGGCGGCTGCAAGGTCTCGACGGTCCCCTGGCGGGTCGCCCCGCTGGCCGCCGAAACCACCGTGCAGGGCGCCGAAGCCGTCCTCCAGCCGAACGGCCTTGCCGCCGCCCCCGCCGCCGCGCCGCCCGCGGTGAAGGCGGCGATCGCCGCGGCCAACTCGATCGCCACCACCCCCTACGTCTGGGGCGGCGGCCACGCGTCCTTCTACTCCTACGGCTACGACTGCTCCGGCGCGGTCAGCTTCGCCCTCTACGGCGCCGGCCTGCTCGACACGCCGCTCACCTCCGGCTCGCTGGAGGGCTTCGGCGAACCGGGGCCGGGCAAGTGGATCACGATCTACGCCAACGCGACCCACACCTACATGGTGATCGCGGGCCTGCGCTGGGACACGGTAGGCGACGCCCACGGAACCGGGCCCCGCTGGCACGCCGAACCGCCCTACCCGGAAGGGTTCGTGGTCCGGCACCCCGCCGGGTACTAGCATTGGGCACGGAGGAGCCGATGCCGACCTACCTGATGCTGACCAACCTGACCGCCGAGGGACTGCGGACCCTGAAGAACAACCCGACCCGGGTGACCGAGGTGAACCAGGAGGTCGAACAGATGGGCGGCAAGGTCGTCACCCAGTACGCGACGCTCGGCGACTACGACTTCGTCACCGTGATCGAGGCTCCGGACGAGCGGACGATGGCGAAGATCTCGGTCGAGCTCGGCTCGCGCGGGACGATGACCAGCCGGACGCTGACCGCGATGCCCGCCGCGGACCTCACCGCTTGAGGGCGCTCGTCGTCGGCGGCGGCGGCCGCGAGCACGCGATCGTGCGGGCGCTGGCGCGCTCGGCGGCGGCGCCGGAGATCCTCTGCGCGCCCGGCAACGCGGGGATCGCCGCCGACGCCGAGACCTTTCCCGACATCGCCGCCGACGACGTCGAGGCGCTCGTCGAGCTGGCCGGCCGGCGCCAGGTCGACCTGGCGGTGATCGGCCCCGAGGCGGCGCTCGTGGTCGGCATCGTCGACGCGCTCGAGGCGGCCGGGGTGCCGGCCTTCGGGCCGACCCGGGCGGCGGCCGAGCTGGAGGGCTCGAAGGCGTTCGCGAAGGAGCTGATGGCGGCGGCCGGGGTGCCGACCGCGTCCCACGTCCTCCTCCGCTCGCGGGAGGAGGCGGTGAGCGAGCTGGCACGGGGCGGCTACCCGACCGTGCTGAAGGCCGACGGGCTCGCGGCGGGCAAGGGGGTGATCCTCTGCGCCGACGAGGGCGAGGCGCGGGCGGCGCTCGAGGTCTACTTCACCGAGCGCCGCTTCGGCGCCACCGCGGTGGTGATGGAGGAGTTCCTAGAGGGTGAAGAGCTCTCGCTGCTGGCGCTCTGCGACGGCGAGAACGTGGTGCCCCTCTCCCCCGCCCAGGACTACAAGCGGATCTTCGACGGCGACGAGGGGCTGAACACCGGCGGCATGGGCAGCTACTCGCCGGTGCCGGGCTTCGGCGCGGCGGCGGTCGAGGGGATCGTCGAGCAGGTCCACCGGCCGGTGGTCACGGCGATGGCGGAGCGCGGCACGCCGTTCCACGGGGTGCTCTACGCGGGGCTGATGATCTGCGCCGACGGTCCCAAGGTGATCGAGTTCAACGCCCGCTTCGGCGATCCCGAGACGCAGGCGGTGCTGCCGCGGCTGCGCTCGGACCTGGTCGACCTCTTCCGCGCCGCGCGCGAGCCGGGCGGGCTGGCCGGGGTGAGCGCCGAGTTCGACGACGACTGGGCGGTGACCGTGGTGCTGGCCTCGGCCGGGTACCCGGAAGGCTCCTCCAAGGGCGACGTGATCGCGGGGCTGGACGAGGCGGCGGCGATCGCCGAGGTGACCCACGCCGGCACCGCCGAGCGCGACGGCGAGATCGTCACCGCCGGCGGCCGCGTGCTCAACGTCACCGGGCTCGGACCCGACCCGGCCGCGGCGCGCGATCGTGCGTACGATGCGGCAAGCCGGATCTCCTTCGACGGGATGCAGATCCGCAGCGACATCGCCGCGCGCGCCGTCGACCGAGTTTCCAGTCCTTGACCCTGGTCATCACCACACATCTCCCCGAGAGGAAAACATGAGCGACATCACCCCGGACACGCAGACCGAGGTCCAGATCGAGCAGATCGAGGAGGACTTCGAGGCCTCAGGCACGCTGGTCGGGATCATCATGGGGTCGAAAAACGACATGGAGAAGATGCTCCCGGCGCAGAAGTACCTGACCGAGCAGGGCATCGAGTCGGAAATCCACGTGATGAGCGCGCACCGCGATCCGGAGAAGGTGCGCGAGTTCTGCACGACCGCGCGGGCGCGGGGGCTGAAGGTGATCATCGCCGGGGCCGGGATGAGCGCCGCGCTGCCCGGGGTCGCCGCCGCCCACACCGACCTGCCGGTGATCGGCGTGCCGATCCTCGGCAAGAGCCTCGGCGGGCTCGACGCGCTGCTCTCGGCGGTGCAGATGCCGCCCGGGATCCCGGTCGCCTGCGTGGCGATCGACGGGGCGAAAAACGCCGGCGTGCTGGCGGCGCGGATAATCAACGCGTGATCTCCCGCTACACCCGCCCGGAGATCGGCGCCGTCTGGACCCAGCAGGCAAAGCTGGAGGGCTGGCTGGAGGTCGAGCTGGCGGCGACGGAAGCCTGGGCGGAGGAGGGCGTCGTCCCGGCCGAGGTGGCGGCGGCGGCGCGCGAGCGCGCCTCGTTCTCGGTCGAGGCGGTCGACGAGCGGGAGAAGGTGACCGACCACGACGTCGCCGCCTTCGTCGACGTGGTCGCCGCCTCGGTCGGCGAGGAGGGCGCGCGCTGGATCCACTACGGGCTGACCTCCTCCGACGTGCTCGACACGGCGCTGGCGCTGCAGCTGCGGCGGGCGGGGGCGATCCTCGTCGCCGGGGCGCGCGAGTACCGCGACGCGCTGGTCGCGCGGGCGCTGGAGGAGCGCGACACGCTCTGCGTCGGCCGCACCCACGGCGTCCACGCCGAGCCGACCACCTTCGGGCTGCGGCTGGCGGGCTTCGCCTTCGAGGCCGATCGCAACCTGGCGCGGCTGGAGGCGGCGTTCGAGCAGCTCGCCTACGGCAAGCTCTCGGGCGCGGTGGGGACCTACGCCTCGGTGCCGCCGGCGGTCGAGGCGCGGGTGATGGAGAAGCTCGGGCTGCGGCGCGAGGACGTTGCCACCCAGGTGATCCCGCGTGACCGCCACGCCGAGCTGACGGCGGCGATCGCGCTGGCCGGGACGGGGCTGGAGCGCTTCGCCACCGAGGTCCGCAACCTGCAGAAAACCGAGGTGCGCGAGGTCGAGGAGCCGTTCCGGGTGGGCCAGAAGGGCTCCTCGGCGATGCCCCACAAGCGCAACCCGATCCGCACCGAGCGGATCACCGGCCTCGCGCGCGTGCTGCGCGGCTACGCCCAGACCGGCTTCGAGGACGTCGCCCTCTGGCACGAGCGCGACATCTCCCACTCCGGCGCCGAGCGGGTGATCCTGCCCGATTCGACGATCCTGCTCGACTACATGCAGGGCCTGGCGACCGGGGTGGCGGCGGGGATGACGCTGCACCGCGAGCGGATGCTCGCCAACCTGAACATCACCCACGGGGCGCTCTTCAGCCAGCGCGCCCTGACCGCCCTGGTCGAGTCCGGGATGACCCGCGACGACGCCTACCGGGTGGTCCAGGAGAACGCCCAGAAGGCCTGGGACACGGGGACCGAATTCCGCGACCTCCTCGCCGCGGCAGCCCCGCAGCTCGACCTCGACGCGGTCTTCGACTACGGCGCCTACCTGACCCACCTGCCCCAGATCTTCGAGCGCCTCGAAGCCCTCCCCGATTGAGTTCGCACTTCTCACCGGTATCCGGGGATTTCTGCGAACGCATCCGGTGGCGGGCTAGGGTAGGCGCATGATCCTCTACACCTGTGGACAGAAGACCGTGGGACCGGGCTTTGCCCATCCGTGCGCGAAAGCCGGCAAGGCGCTCGACGCGGCCGGCTACGAGTACGAGCTGAAGACCGTGGGCGGGTACCGGATGGCGATCTGGACCTGGGGCAGCCGCAAGGCCGACCGCGCCGAGGTCCGTGAGCTGAGCGGCACCGACGAGGTCCCGATCCTCGTCCTCGACGACGGCGAGGTCGTCTCCGGCTCCGGCGCGATCGCCAAGTGGGCGAAGGAGCACCCCGCCTCGCGCGCCTCTGCCGCCTGATTCGAGCGGCGGCGGCGCGCGTCGGGGTCAGACGTGGGCGATGAGGACCGCGACGATCGCCGCGACCAGCGTCCCGATCAAGCCGCCGCCGACCTGGATGATCAGGCGGTAGAGCCGCTCGAACTTGGCGTCGAACTTCGCGTCCATCCGGTCGAAGCCATCTTTCATCGTCGCTTCGGTCCGGGTAGACCGCGCTTCGATTCGAGTCGACCGGGCATCCATCCGGTCGAAGCCATCTTTCATCGCTGCTTCGATTCGAGTCGACCGCGCTTCGATCCGGTCGAAGCCCTCTTTCGTCGTCGCTTCGATCCTGTCAGCGCGGGTGTCGACGTGATCGAAACGTTCGCCGACCCGCTCGAAGCGCTCGTCGACCCGCTCGAAGCGCTCGTCCACGCGGGCGAAGCCGACGTCGACTTTCTTCTCGAGGGTGGCCAGTTGTCCGTCGGTCTCGGGCATGGTCAGCATGAGTACCAACGTAGACAGTTGGTTTCAACGGGTGGCGCGTCAAAAGTTACTTTCGCGTGCTGGTTTTGAATCAACTATGGGTCGCCGACAGGTGCCCCGCCGGTGCGTTCGCAGTCTTACCCGCTATGCGGGCGTAAGTGCGAACTCACCGATGGGGGCGCGGCGGGAGTCGACCACTACGGGGGTGCCGGCGCGGGGTGAGAAGGTGATGTTGCGGCGGCCGGTGCGCTCGGGGCGCGGGTCGGCCTTGCGCAGCTCGCAGCGGGTGAGGACCTCGCGCAGGACGATGCGCATCTCGAACTCGGCGAAGGCGGCGCCGAGGCAGCGCCGGACGCCGCCGCCGTAGGGGATCCAGGCGTAGGTCTCCGGCGCCGCTTCGAGGAAGCGCTCGGGGCGGAAGGCGAACGGCTCGGGGTAGACCTCGGGCCGGGTGTGGGCGAGCCAGATCGAGGCGGTGACGTCGGTGCCGGCGGGCAGGTGGAGGTCGTCGGTGACCAGGTCCTCGGCCAGCCGGCGACCGGCCAGCGGGATCACCGGCCGCAGCCGCAGCGCCTCGGCGATCGTCGCCTTCAGGTAGGCGTCTTCGCCCGCCTCGAGCGAGCCGCGCAGCCGACCGAGCGAGGCGGGGTGACGGAGCAGCAGGTCGAAGGTCCAGGCGAGCGCCGTCGCGGTCGTCTCATGGCCGGCGAGCAGCAGCGTCATCAGCTGGTCGCGCAGCTCTTTGTCGTCCATCCCCGTGCCGTCCTCGAATTCGGCGCTCATCAGCATCGAGAGGATGTCGTCGCGTTCCTCCAGGTCGGACCGCAGGCGGTGCTCGGCGATCTCGGCGAAGAGCGCCTCGTCGACCTCGGCCAGCTTCGGCCGCACGGCGGCGAACGGGTCGCGGTCCCGGCGCCGCGCCAGCAGCGCCCGCAGCATCATCCGCGGCGAGCCGGTCTCGACCAGCAGGTCGCGGAGCAGCACCCGCAGGCGGTCGAGCCGCGGCCCCTCCGCCACGCCGAAGACCGCGCGCAGGATCACCTCCAGGGTCACCGCCTGCATCCGCGCGTGGATCGGGAACTCGCGGCCGAGCGGCCAGGAGTCGATCTCGGCGGTGACGATCTCCCCCACGACGCCCTCGTAGGAGCGCATCCGCTCGCCGTGGAACGGCGGCAGCATCAGCCGCCGGCGGGCGAGGTGCTCCTCGCCCTCGAGCAGCAGCACCGAGCGGTGCCCGAGCACCGGCTCGAGCTGGAAGGCGCGCCCCGGCGGCAGCCCGTTGCGGCGCTCCGTATATAGAGCCTTGACCGCGTCGGGATGGGAGACGAGGACCATCGGCCGCTCGAAGCCGACGAACCGGACGCTGAACGCGTCGCCGATCCGCTCGCGGTTGCGCGCCATGAAGGCGAGCGGCCGGAAGCTCCAGGCCAGGGTCTGCATCAGCGGACTTTGCGGTGGTTCGGGGGGTAGCGGCATCGGCCGATCATCTCATCGTTTGGCTAGAGTCAAAAACATGCCATCCGCCAGCGACTTGAAGCTGCTCTCCTCCGGCAAGGTCCGCGAGATCTACGAATGGGACGACGACCTGCTGATGGTCGCCTCCGACCGCATCTCCACCTACGACGTGGTGATGCCGACGCCGATCCCCGACAAGGGGAAGGTGCTGAACCGGATGTCGGTGTTCTGGTTCGGGCTGACCGCGGACATCGTCCCCAACCACTTCATCTCCGAGGACGTGCCCGAGGACGTCGCCGAACGGGCGATGCGGGTGAAACGGCTGGAGATGTACCCGGTCGAGTGCATCGTGCGCGGCTACCTGACCGGCTCGGGCTGGAAGGAATACAAGGAAGGCGGCGCGGTCTGTGGGATCGAGCTGCCGCCGAACCTGATCGAGTCGGACCGGCTGCCGGAGCCGATCTTCACCCCCTCGACCAAGGCCGAGATCGGCGACCACGACGAGAACGTCGACTTCGACCGCGCCGCCGAGATCATCGGCGACCGGGCGCTGTTGGAGGAGCTCGCCCGGGTCTCGATCGAGGTCTACAAGGCCGGTGCCGAGCAGGCCGCCAAGCACGGGATCCTCCTCGCCGACACCAAGTTCGAGTTCGGCAAGGACGCGGGCGCCGAGATCGTGCTCGGCGACGAGGTGCTGACCCCGGACTCCTCGCGCTTCTGGCCCGCCGACTCCTGGGAGCCGGGCAAGACGCCGCCGTCCTTCGACAAGCAGTACGTGCGCGACTGGGCGACCGCCCAGGGCTGGGACAAGAAGCCGCCCGCGCCGGAGCTGCCACCCGACGTGGTCGAGCAGACGCGGGCGAAATACGTCGAGGCCTACGAGCGGATCACGGGGCAGAGCTTCTGATGCGAGGCGGCTCGCGTGGCTAGGGCGCGGGTCCTGATCCGGCCCAAGGCGGGGATCCTCGATCCACAGGGCAAGGCGGTCGAGCGGGCGCTGCCCGCGCTCGGCTTCGAGGGCATCGGCCAGGTCCACGTCGGGCGGATGGTCGAGCTGGAGGCCGAGGACCTGGACCAGCTGGGCGAGCTCTGCGAGAGACTGCTCGCCAATCCCCTGATCGAGGACTACGAGATCCAGCCCCTGTGAACTGGGGCGTCCTCCAATTTCCCGGCAGTTGTGACGAGCGCGACGCGCTGAACGCCTGCCGGGTGGTCGGCGGTGAGGCGCGGCTGATCTGGCACGAGGACCGCGACCTGAGTGGGGTCGACGGCATCGTCGTCCCCGGCGGCTTCTCCTATGGCGACTATCTGCGCGCCGGGGCGATCGCCCGCTTCTCCCCGGCGATGGAGGCGGTCGCCGAGCTGGCCGCGGCGGGCGGCCCGGTGCTGGGGATCTGCAACGGCTTCCAGGTCCTCTGCGAGGCGGGCCTCCTCCCCGGCGCCCTCCTGCGCAACGCCGAGCTCCGCTTCGTCTGCAAGCAGGCCGACCTCCTCGCCGTCCCGGGCCCCGTCGTCGATGGGCCGAAAAGCGCTGATATAGAGCGCTTTTCGTCCCATCAACGGCTGTCGATCCCGATCAAGCATGGGGAAGGGCGGTACTACGCGCCGGATGAGGTGCTCGACGAGATGGAAGCGCGGGGGCAGGTCGCCTATCGCTATGCGGAGGGGCACAACGCGAACGGGTCGGTGCGGGACATCGCGGGGGTGCGCAACGAGCGGGGGAACGTGGTCGGGCTGATGCCGCACCCGGAGCACGCGGTCGACCCGCTGACCGGGTCCACCGACGGGCGCAAGGTCTTCGAAGCGCTGGAAGGGTTCGCCGCATGAGCGACGCGACCGGCATCCCGCGCCACCGCGAGCTCGGGCTCACCGACTCCGAGTACGAGCTGATCGTGGAGAAGCTCGGGCGCGAGCCGAACGCGGTCGAGCTGGCGATGTTCAGCCTGCTCTGGTCCGAGCACTGCGCCTACAAGCACTCGCGCAAGCTGCTGCGCCGGCTGCCGACCGAGGGCCCGCGGGTGGTCATGGGACCGGGCGAGAACGCCGGCGCCGTCGACGTCGGCTCCGGCTACGCGGTCGCCTTCAAGGTCGAGTCCCACAACCACCCCAGCGCGGTCGAGCCCTTCCAGGGCGCGGCGACCGGGGTCGGCGGGATCCTCCGCGACGTCTTCGCGATCGGCGCCCGCCCGATCGCCGTCCTCGACAGCCTCCGCTTCGGTGAGCTCGACTCGGTCCGCTCGCGCCACCTGCTCGACGGGGCGGTGCGCGGGATCGGCCATTACGGCAACTCGATCGGCGTGCCCACGGTCGGCGGCGAGGTCTACTTCGAGGAGCCCTACGAGCACAACTGCCTGGTCAACGCGATGTGCATCGGCTTCGCCAAGACCGAGGAGATGGTGCGCGCCGCCGCCGCCGGGATCGGCAACACGGTGGTGCTGATGGGCGCCTCGACCGGGCGCGACGGGATCGGCGGGGCCAGCGTGCTCGCCTCGGCCGAGCTCGGCGAGGGCGACGACTCGAAGCGCCCGACCGTGCAGATCGGCGACCCCTTCGAGGAGTCGAAGGTGCTGGAGTGCTGCCTCGAGCTGCTGGCGAAGGGCCTGCTGGTCTCGCTGCAGGACCTCGGCGCCGCCGGCCTCACCTCCTCGGCGGGTGAGATGGCCTCGGCGGGCGGGGTCGGGATCGACATCGACGTCGCCAAGGTGCCGCTGCGCGAGGCCGACATGGAGCCCTTCGAGATCATGGTCTCGGAGTCCCAGGAGCGGATGCTGGCGGTGGTCGAGCCGGCGCGCGTGGCGGAGGTGCTGGCGGTCTGTGACAAGTGGCAGACCGGGTCGGCGGAGATCGGCGTCGTCACCGATACCGGCCACGTGCGCATCCTCGAGGACGGCGAGCTGGTCGGCGACATGCCGGTCGAGGCGCTGGTCGACGGCTGCCCGCTGTACGACCTGGAGCCCGAGGCGCCCACCGCCTGGGTCTACGGCAACCGCGAGACGCTCTCGGCGAGCGCCGACTCCGAGTCCACTCTCCTCGCCCTCCTCTCCGCCCCGAGCATCGCCTCGAAGCGGTGGATCTTCCAGCAGTACGACTCGCTCGTCGGCTCGCGCACGGTGCGCCGGCCCGAGGCAGCCGACGCGGCGGTCCTGCAGCTGCCGGAGTCCGGCAACGCGATCGCGGTCTCGATCGACGGCAACGGCCGGCGGGTCGCCTGCGAGCCGTTCGCCGGCACGGTCGAGGCGGTGCTCGAGTGCGCCCAGAACCTCGCCTGCGTCGGCGCCGAGCCGCTCGGCCTGACCAACTGCCTGAACTTCGGCAACCCGGAGAAGCCGGTCCCCGCCTGGCAGCTCGACCGCGCGATCAGCGGCCTCGCCGCGGTCTGCGAGGAGCTCGGCGTGCCGGTGGTCGGCGGCAACGTCTCCCTCTATAACGAGGGGCCCGACGGGCCGATCTACCCGACCCCGGTGGTGGCGATGGTCGGCGAGCTGCCCGACCCGGCGCGGACCGCGCCGGTGGGGTTCGCCAGGGAGGGCGACGCGATCGCCCTGCTCGGCCCCTTCGCCCCCACCCTGCAGGGCTCGGAGCTGGCGAAGCAGCGCGGTGAGCTGGCGGCGGGGCTGCCGGAGCCCGACGTCGCCGCGGTCGCCGCCGCCTGCGCGCAGGTGCGCGACGCGGTCCGCGCCGGGCGCGTCGCCTCCGCCCACGACGTCTCCGACGGCGGCCTCGCCTGCGCCCTTGCCGAGTCGGCGATCGCCTCCGGCCTCGGCTGCCGCGCCGACCTGCAGGATCTGCGCGAGCGCGGCTGCTCGCCCGAGGAGGCGCTCTTCGGCGAGGGCAGCGGCGGCTTCGTCCTCAGCGGCGAGCGGGCCGAGCTGGAAGCGCTCGGCGCCTTGGTGATCGGCGAGGTCGGCGGCACCACGATCGAACTCGCCGCCGGCGACCGCAGCCTGGTGATCGGCCTCCTCGACGCGACCGAGGCCTGGCGCTCGCTCGATGCCCGCGCCGAATCGGTAGCCGAGCCGCCCGCCGACGCCTGACGTCCGGCTCCGCGACACCCGATCGACCCGGACCCAATCGCCGGGCCGCGGCGACGCCGGGCTCATCGTCACCTCCTCGCGCGGGGAGCCGACACAGGGAACGGGGCCTTCCGTCGCAGTTCCCACCGCTCAGATGCACGTGACCGACTTTTTGGCCCCTATAGGGGCCAAAAAGTCGAGAGCGCGTCGCGCCCCGCGGGTCTTGGCTCGCCTGTCGGCGGCGGCCACGGTTGGCGGGGGCGGGGGCCGTGGTTGGCGGGGGCCGGGGCCGGGGGGCCGGCGGCGGGGCGGCGGGGCGGCGGGGCGGCGGGGCGGCGGGGCGGCGGGGCGGCGGGGCGGCGGGGCGGCGGGGCGGCGGGGCGGCGGGGCGGCGGGTGATGCTGGCCCTCGGGCGCCGGCGCCATTCGTTCCCGAAAGTGCGCCTGACCAACCGTTTAGCCCACGTTTAGCGTTCGCACGCCGCGGGGAGTCAGAGAGCGGGTCCTCGGCCTGGGGGCCGGGAGTCCGTCTATGGGAGAAAGACTCGAAACCCGCCGGGCGAAGCGTGTGCTGGCGGTGGTCCTTGCCGCCGCCCTCGCGGGCGTGGTGCTGAGCGCCTGCGGCGGATCGAGCGGCGGGCCGCCGCAGCTGACCTTCTTCGTCGCGATCCAGCCCGGCGGGACGATCGAAGCGACCGCCGAACGGTGCACCAAGGAAGCCGACGGCAGGTACACGATCAAGCCGGAACTGCTGCCCAACGACGCGAGCCAGTCGCGCGAACAGCTGGTCCGCCGGCTGGGGGCGAAGGACTCCTCGATCGACATCATCGGCCTCGACGTCATCCTCACCAGCGAATTCGCCAACGCGGGCTGGATCGCGCCCTGGACCGGCAAGCTGAAACAGGAGGCCTCGAAGAACGTCTTCCCGAGCGTGCTCCGGACGGCGACCTACGAAGGCGAACTGTACGCGTCCCCGTTCAACACCAACACCCAGCTGCTCTGGTACCGCAAGGACCTGGTCCCGAAGCCGCCGGAAACCTGGGACGAGATGATCGAACAGGCCGAAGGACTGCCCGAAGCGGGACAGATCCAGGTGCAGGCCGAACGCTACGAGGGCTACACGGTGTGGGTCAACGCGCTGATCGAAAGCGCCGGCACCTCGATCCTCAAGGGCCCCGAAGAAGTCGAACTCGAACAGCAGCCGACCGAAGAAGCGCTGGAAGTGATCGGCCGTCTCGCCCACTCCTCCGCCGCCTCGCCGGAACTGCCGACCTCGAACGAGGACTCGGCGCGGCTGGCCTTCGAGGCGGGCAAGGCGGCGTTCATGACCAACTACACCTTCGCCTTCGCCAGCGCCAAGGAAAACGCCCCTGAAATCAACGAAAACATGGGGGCGGCGCCGTTCCCGCGGGTGAACTCGAACCCGGCCAAACCGCCGCTCGGCGGCTTCAACCTGGCGGTCAGCGCCTACTCCGGCCACCAGAAGCAGGCCTTCGAAGCGGCCCTCTGCCTGTCCGGCGAAAAGAGCGAGGAAACCGCCGTCGAACTCGACGGGCTGCCGCCCTCACACGAGAACCTCTACGCCGGCAAGGTGGTGAAGAAGGCCTATCCCGGCTTCGCCGAGCTGGTCCGCGAAGAGGTCGAAGCGGCGGGGCCGCGGCCGGTGACCCCCGCCTACCAAGACGTCACCTCGGCGATCCAGCGGGCCTTGCACCCGCCGGAAAGCATCCCCGCCGAAGGCGTCGAAGGCAAGTACGACGAACTGAAGGAAGACCTCGAACAGGCGGTCAAGAGAGAAGGCCTGCTGTGAGCTCGCGGACCAGGTCGGAACGCAAACTCGCCTGGATGCTCTGCGCCCCGGCGGTGGTGGTGATGCTCGCCGTCACCGCCTACCCGATCGTCTACGCCTTCGTCCTCTCGCTGCAGAAGCTCGACCTGCGCTTCCCCGAACAGACCGAATTCATCGGCTTCGCCAATTACGGCACCGTGCTGAGCTCCGAACTGTGGTGGCTCGACGTCTGGAACACGGTGGTGATCATGGTGATCTCGGTGGCGATCGAGCTGGCCCTGGGGATGGTGATCGCGCTGGTCATGCACCGGGCGATCTTCGGCCGCGGCGTCGTCCGCACGGTGGTCCTGATCCCCTACGGGATCATCACCGTGGTCGCCGCCTTCGCCTGGCAGTTCGCCTTCGCCACCGAATCGGGCTTCGTCGACAACCTGCCGTTCATCGCCGACGAAAAAAACTGGTTCGGCGGCCACATCTCCTCGCTCGCCGTGATCATCATGGCCGAGATCTGGAAAACGACGCCGTTCATGGCGCTGCTGCTGCTCGCCGGACTGGTGACGATCCCGGACGAGCTCTACGAGGCGGCGCGGGTCGACGGCGCCTCGGCGTGGCAGCGGTTCGTCAAGATCACCCTGCCGCTGATGAAGCCGGCGATCCTCGTCGCGGTGCTCTTCCGCACGCTCGAGGCCTCGCGCGTCTTCGACTCGATCTTCATCATGACCCGCGGCGCGCAGAACACCGAATCGGTCTCGATCCTCGGCTTCAACCAGCTGATCAACCGGCTGAACCTCGGGCTCGGCTCGGCGATCTCGGTGTTGATCTTCGTCGGCGTGGTGTTGATCGCCTTCGTCTTCATCAAAGGCTTCGGGGTGAAGGTCGAGGAAGGGCGCCCGGGAGGCTGAGATGAAGGTAGGAGCCCGCGAGTACTCACTGTGGACGATCGCGATCGCGCTGGTGCTGATCTTCGCCCTGGTGCCGGTGCTGTGGCTGCTCTCGATCTCGTTGAAGCCGCCGAGCGAGATCACCGACCAGCGCCTGATCCCCGCCCACGTCTCCTTCGACAACTACAAGTCACTGTTCGAAGGCGGCTGGAGCGGGCCGTTCCTGCGGCCGCTGATCAACTCGATCGCGATCGCGCTGATCACCACCGTGGTGGCGATCGTGCTCGCCTCCTTCACCGCCTATGCGATCGCCCGGCTCGAATTCCCGGGCAAGCGGGTGATCCTCGCCGGCGCCCTGGCGATCGCGATGTTCCCGCCGATCTCCACCGTCGGCCCGCTCTTCGACATGTGGCGGGCGCTCGGCATCTACGACACCTACCTGGGCCTGATCATCCCCTACCTCACCTTCAGCCTGCCGCTGGCGGTGTACGTCCTCGTCGCCTTCTTCCGCGAGATCCCCTGGGACCTCGAGCAGGCCGCCCAGGTCGACGGCGCCACCCCCTGGCAGGCCTTCCGCAAGGTGATCCTGCCGCTCGCCGCCCCCGGCGTCTTCACCGCCGCGATCCTCGTCTTCATCTTCTGTTGGAACGACTTCGTCTACGCGATCTCGCTGACCTCGTCGGACAATTCGCGCACCGTCCCCGCGGCGCTCGCCTTCTTCACCGGCGAATCGACCTTCACCGAACCGACCGGCTCGATCGCCGCCGCGGCGATCGTGGTGACGATCCCGATCATCGTCTTCGTCCTCATCTTCCAGCGCCGCATCGTGTCGGGACTGACCGCCGGCGCCGTCAAGGGATAAAGGAGCCCCGCAATGGCAGAGATAGTCCTCGATGGTGTGACCAAGGTCTTCGACGACGGCTACGAAGCGGTCAAGGACCTGAACCTCGACATCGCCGACGGCGAGTTCGTGATCCTCGTCGGCCCCTCCGGCTGCGGCAAGTCGACGGCGCTGCGGATGATCGCCGGGCTCGAGGACATCTCCAGCGGCGAGCTGAAGATCGACGACGAGGTGGTCAACGAGCGCTCGCCGAAGGATCGCGACATCGCGATGGTCTTCCAGAACTACGCGCTCTATCCGCACATGACCGTGCGCGAGAACATGGGCTTCGCGCTCAGCCTGGCGGGCGTCGACAAGGCCGAGATCGACCGCAAGGTGGAGGAGGCGGCGAAGACCCTCGACCTCACCCAGCACCTCGACCGCAAACCCGCCAACCTCTCCGGCGGCCAGCGCCAGCGGGTGGCCATGGGCCGGGCGATCGTCCGCGACCCGAAAGTGTTCCTCATGGACGAGCCGCTCTCCAACCTCGACGCCAAACTGCGGGTGCAGATGCGGACCGAGGTCGCGCGCCTCCAGTCGGACCTCGAAACGACGATGATCTACGTCACCCACGACCAGACCGAGGCGATGACGCTCGGCGACCGGGTCGCGGTGATGCGGGCCGGGGTGCTGCAGCAGGTCGGTTCGCCGGACGAGCTCTACACGCGGCCGAAGAACCTCTTCGTCGCCGGCTTCATCGGCTCGCCGGCGATGAACTTCCTCCCCGCCGAGATCTCCGACGGCAAGATCAGGCTGCCGCTCGGCGAGGTCGACCCGGCCCAGGTCGACGGGCTCGGCTCGGTCCCCACGGGCAAGGTGATCGCCGGGATCCGGCCGGAGAACTTCGAGGATGCCGCGATCGTCCAGGACTCGACCAAAGGCGAACGGGGGATCACCTTCGAGGCCGACATCGACCTTGGTCGAGTCGCTCGGCTCCGACCTCTACGCCTACTTCCACATCGAGTCCGAAGGGGTGCAGTCGGAGCTGCTCGCCGACCTGGTCGGGGAGCGGCTGGCCGAGACCGGCGCGGCCGGCCTGCGCGAGGGCGAGGAGCAGATCGTCGCCCGGCTCGAGCCGACCTCGAAAGTGCGGCGCCGACAGAAGGCGCAGCTCTGGGCCGACACCCGCAAACTGCACCTCTTCGACCCCGACAGCGGCGAGCGGATCTAGATCGTCGCCCCCTGGCGGGCGCCCCGCCGACATGAGAGCGTGCGGAGGAACTCGTCCTCTCCCTGCCCACAACGTCGGAAGGACCCACGGTGCACATTCGCGGAAGACTCACCTACGCCAACGTCATGGCCACGATCGCCGTCTTCATCGCCCTCGGCGGCGCGAGCTATGCGGCGGTCAAGCTGCCCAAGAACTCGGTCGGCACGAAGCAGATCAAGAAGGAAGCGGTGACGGCGGCGAAGATCAAGAACGGCGCCGTGACCGGAAGCAAGGTCAACCTGGCGACCTTCGGCGCGGTCCCGAGCGCCACGCACGCGACCACCGCCGACAACGCCGGCCACGCGGAGACGGCGGCCACCGCCGGGGGCGCTCCCCCGACCGGAGCCGCCGGCGGCGACCTCACCGGCACCTATCCCAAACCGACGCTCGCGGCCAAAGCGGTGGGCACCTCGAACCTCGCCGACGCCGCCGTGACCACGTCGAAACTGGCTCCCGCCGCGGTCGCCTCGACCAACCTGGCGGCCGGCGCCGTCGACGCCGCGAACCTCGGCAGCATCACCGAAGCCACGGCCCTCTACACCGGCACCGGCATCATCCACGGCCCGTCGAACCTCAACGAACTCGAAGTCCAGTGCCCGACCGGCACGCGCGTGATCTCCGGCGGGTTCCAGTCCGGGACGATCACCGACTTCAACCCTTCGGCCAGCTACCGGAAGGGCAACGGCTGGGTCGCCCAGGGCTACATTCCCAGCGGCACCGTCACCGTCGAGGTCTTCGCCTACTGCCTCGGCTGACGCGGCACCTGGGCCGGTAGCGCGGGACGGCGGCTACTTCTTCTTCGCCGGCTTCGGGGGCTTCACCGTGACGGTGCGGGTGACCGTCTGGGATTCCCCCTGCGCGTTGGTGGCGACGATGGTGAGGGTCGCCGTCAGCTTGTGGGCCTTGGCCAGCTTGGCGCGGGCCTTCGAGTTGAGCGTCAGCTTCAGCGACGCCGATTTGCCGCTCGGCACCGTCGTCTTGCCGGCGCCGAGGACCACGGGCTTCTTCGCCTTGCCGCGCGTGGCCGAGGCGCGGGCGGCGCCGGCCGGCAGGGTGAGGGTCTGCGTGGTCCCCGCGGTCGGCGGATTGGTGGCCTGGCCGAGGGTCAAGGTCTTGCCGTTCGCCCCCGGGCGGAAGGTGTCGCCGCCGAGCTTCACGCCGCCCTTCGGCGCCGGGCCGGGCGTCGGCGCGGGGGCCGGGGCGGGCGCGGGGGCCGGGGCGCCGCCGAGGTTGAACTGGGCCATCACTTCGAAGCCGCCGGGGTCGACGCTCGGGGTGAACTCGCCGTTGGTCGCGGTCGGGGCGGGGAAATAGGCTTCGTCGACCTCGAAGGAGCTGGGGTTGGTGAGGGACGTCTGGCCGGTGTAGCGGAGCGGCAGCGAGGCGCCCGGGGTGAGGACCGAGATCGCCGCGATGTCGCCGAACGAGGTTTCGCCGGGGTGTTCGAAATTCGCCTCCTTGGTGTTGGAGACGGCGAGGTTCTGGGGCACCGTCGTCACCTGGTTGGCGGGGACGGTGAAGGTCGGGCCGAGCGCTTTGACCTGGCAGCAGATGAACTGCGGCATCGACGGGTTGTTGTTCGCCGAGAGGGCCGAGGTGAGGATCACCACCTGCATCGTCCCCGGGTTCGCCATCGCCGGCAGGGTGACGCTGGTGATCGTCCCCGAGCCGCCGGTGACCGGCAGCGGCGCGATGTCGCTGCCGACGCCGGCGTGACTCCACCACCAGGTGCAGGTAGGAGCGCCGTGGAAGTACGGGCCGGCGGAGTTTTCGCAGGTCAGGCCGGGGGTGACGGCGCCGTTGGGGTTGCCGCCGAACGGGGTGTCGGCGCCCGCCGTGGCGGCGGCCACGAGGAAGGCGCAGGCGACCAGTGCCGCCGCGGTCAGGGCGCGGCACCGCAAGGATCGGACGGGGACACCGACGTGCACGAGAACCAGTCTTACCTGCCTCGGGTCCCGCCGGCAAGGCGCAAAAAAGTTCCGACTACGCGGATTTGGCGTAGGCATGAGCCGGCCTCGCCCGCTGCTACCCTCCGCTGGTAGGCGTCGGCAGTCCACTTGCGCCTGCGCGTCACGTCGTCTCTACCTTGCGAGGAAAGCGCGCTCCTTGACCACCTTCGAGCGGTTCCCGGCTGACCGCGACGGCCCGCGTGACGAATGCGGGGTCTTCGGCGTATACGCGCCCGGCCACGACGTCTCCCGGCTCGCCTACTTCGGGCTCTACGCGCTGCAGCACCGCGGCCAGGAGTCGGCCGGGATCGCCACCTGCGAGGGCGGCCACATCACCACCCTGCGCGACGCCGGGCTGGTGTCCCAGGTCTTCGACGAGGAGAAGCTGCGGGCGCTGGAGGGCGACATGGCGATCGGCCACGTCCGCTACTCGACCACCGGCGGCGGCTCCTGGGAGAACGCCCAGCCGGTCTGGCGCGACGACGGCCGCGAGGTCGCCCTCGCCCACAACGGCAACCTGACCAACGCGGTCGAGCTGTGGGGGGAGCTGAAGGGGCGCGGGATCGACTTCCGCGGCACCTCCGACTCGGAGATCATGGCGGCGCTGCTCTCCTCGCACGGGGGCAAGACGATCGAGGACGCGGTGGAGCAGGTGATGCCGCGGCTGGAGGGCGCCTACTCGACCGTGGTGATGACCAAGCACGCGATCGTCGCCTTCCGCGACCCGCACGGGATCCGGCCGCTCAGCCTCGGCCGGCTCGGCGACCGCTTCGTCGTCGCCTCGGAGAGCTGCGCCTTCGACATCATCGGCGCCGAGCTGATGCGCGAGGTGCACCCGGGCGAGCTGGTCAGCCTGACCGAGCGCGGGCTGGAGACGCGGCAGGTGGTGAAGGGCGTGCGGCGCTCGACCTGCGTCTTCGAGCACATCTACTTCTCCCGTCCCGACAGCCGCATGGAGGGCGTGGTCCTGCAGCAGGCGCGCGGGCGGATGGGCGAGATCCTCTGGCGCGAGGCACCGGTCGACGCCGACCTGGTGATCTCGGTCCCCGACTCCGGCAACCCGGCGGCGGCGGGCTTCGCGCGCGCCTCGGGGCTGCCCCGCGACGACGGCCTGATCAAGAACCGCTACGTCGCCCGCACCTTCATCCAGCCCGGTCAGGAGCTCCGCAAACACGGGCTGCGCCTCAAGTTCAACCCGCTGCCGGAGATCGTCGCCGGGCAGCGGATCGTCGTCGTCGACGACTCGATCGTGCGCGGCAACACCACCCGGCAGATCGTCGGGATGCTGCGCAAGGCGGGGGCGCGCGAGGTGCACATGCGGATCTCGGCGCCGCCGATCCGCAACCCCTGCCACTACGGCGTCGACATGTCGACCCGCGAGGAGATGATCGCCCACGGGCGGACGATCGAGGAGATCGCCGACGAGCTCGACGTCGACAGCCTCGCCTACCTCTCGATGGAGGGCGTCTACGAGGCGATCGGCGGCAGCCCCGAAGACCACTGCGACGCCTGCTTCAGCGGCCGCTACCCGCTCGGCGATCCCGACGAGGCGAACGGCAAGTACGCGCTCGAGGGCGTCGCCGTCGTCCCCGCGTCGTAGCGCGGCCACGGCGGCTTTCCGAGACCCGGCGGCGACGGGAGGGGCCGTGGAGCCTTTCCGCCTCATGGGAGGAAAAGGCTCACGGCGGGCCTTCACGGCGGGCCCAGCGTGGGGAGCTCGGCGTCTCTCGGTGGAATGACACATCCGCCCCATTGGTCAGCACTTTGCTGTGGAGAGAAGGTTGCTCTATGCGAGACCAACGCTCCACGGCGCGACCGGGAAGCGGACCAGCGGACGCGCCGGGTCGGCCGGGCTAGGCCCCGCCGGTGGCCAGTTGGATTCCCAGCCAGACGATCGCCAGCGAGGCGAGGAGGATCGCGCCTTGGAGGGCGTGGACTTTCGCCCAGCGCAGGTGGGCGAGCGCGAGCGCGATGACGAGGACGACCAGGGCCAGCTTCCAGTGCAGGGTGGAGCTGTCCCAGAGGCGGAAGTGCGAGGCGAGCGCCCAGCCGCTGAGGACGAGGACCACCAGGGCGCCGAGCGAGCCGTAGCCGAAGCGGCGGGCGACCGCGCGCAGGCGCTCCCGGTCCCCCTCGCCGCGCAGCAGCGGCACCACGGCGAGGCCGAAGACGAGCTGGCCGCCGACGAAGAACGCCATCGCCAGCAGGTGCAGGTAGAGGACCAGCCGCCAGCCGTCGGTCATGGCGGCGACCCTACCGAGGTCACCGCGTGCCGGTGCAGGCGCGGATCACTTCCGTTTGCGCTTTGGTGCCGTCTTCGAATTTGGCCGCCAGGTGGAACCTCACCTTGCCGTCGGCGCAGCGGCCGCTGATCGGGTTGAGCCGCTTGTCGCCGACCTTGACGAATTTGAAGATTTCCAGTTCGTAGGAGATCCCGGAGCCGGAGCCGCCGGCGATCTGGGGGATCTTGACCAGCGATTCGGTGCCGAAGCGCCCGCGGTGGACCTTGGTGATGGTGACCGTGGTGACGATCGCGGCGCTGACCGGGTTGGAGAGGTAGGCGTGCGCGTACCAGACCGTCTTGCCGCCCCGTTCGCCGCCGTTGAAGAGGAGCAGCTTCGACTTGACGTCGATCGGCTTCTGTTCGGCGAAGGCGACCTGGGCGACGACGTTGCCCTTGCCGATCAGCGCCGCCTTGCAGGCCCTGAGCGCGGCCGCCGAGTCGGTCGCCTGGAGCCGGCCCGACCGGCAGACGGGGATGCCCTTGGTGTGGATCTGGCCGTTCTTGTCGGCTTCGATGACCAGTTCCCGGGCGGCCGGGGGATGGCTGCCGTCGGCCTCCCGGACTTCGCCCGACATGTCGATCGCGAGCGGCGTCTGCTTCGTCTTCGACCCGGTCTTCGGGCGGAAGCCGACGTCGGTGGTCAATTCGAGGCCGCCGACCCTCACCGTCACCGGGCCGTCGCCGCCCGCCGCGGCGGCGATCCCGACCGCGGTCACCGCGACCAGCGCGCCGAGGCCCAGCAGCAACCACACGTACCTGCGCATCTCTCCCCCTCCCCGTAGCCTCCGCCGAGCCTACGGCCCGGGGGCCGTCTGCGCAAAGATCAACCGGTGAGCGAATACCGCATCGTCGTGCTCGCCTCCGGCAACGGGACCAACCTGCAGGCGATCCTCGACCAGCTGCACGGCCGCGACGGGTTCGTCGTCGTCGGCGTCGGCTCCGACAAGCGCGAGGCGCGGGCCCTGCGGCGGGCGCGCGAGGCCGCGGTCCCGGCCGCCGTCTTCCCGCGCGAGGAGTTCGCCGACCGGATCGCCCGCGACCTCGCGATGGGCGACTGGAT
>Ga0335075_10002005_pt1 | contig 33066 bp, 31 predicted proteins | sample Lox_Sample_24_FD_206723 | JGI IMG/M metagenome (GOLD analysis project Ga0335075, IMG submission 206723) | Soil microbial communities from Loxahatchee National Wildlife Refuge, Florida, United States - Lox_Sample_2.4 | ecosystem: Environmental > Terrestrial > Soil > Wetlands | place: USA...
GCGCGCTCGCCGCCTCCGGCATCACCGGCACCGACGGCAAGCCCCTCACCTTCTGGCCCCACGACTTCAGAAGGGTCTTCACCACCGACGCCATCCTCAACGGCATGCCCCCGCACATCGCCCAGCTCATACTCGGACACGAGGACATAAACACCACCATGGGCTACAAGGCGGTCTACCCCGAGGAAGCCATCCGCGGCCACCGCGCCTTCATCGCCCAGCGCAGGTCCACCCGCCCCAGCGAGGAATACCGCACACCCACCGACGCCGAATGGGACGAGTTCCTCGGCCACTTCCAGCGCCGCCGCGTCGCACTCGGCGACTGCGGGCGCGCATACTCGACGCCCTGCATCCACGAGCACTCGTGCGTCAGATGTCCCCTCCTGCGCATCGACCCCGCCCAGCGAGGCCGCCTGGAGGAGATCCGCGACAACCTCCGCGCTCGCATCGCCGAGGCCGAGCGCGAGGGCTGGGCCGGCGAAGCCGAAGGACTCAAGGTCAGCCTCGCCGCCGCCACCAGCAAACTCGCCCAGGCCGACGCCACCGCCGCCCGCCGGGCCGAGCACGTCCACCTCGGCATCCCCGCCTACCGCGACATTGCCGCCACCACCCTCACCGGAGACCGCTGTGACCGTTGACGACATCGCCGCAGCCCTCCGCGCCTGCGCCAACGGAATCTACCCCCTCGAAGCAGGCACCGAACTTTTCATCGCCACCGGCGCGTTCCTGCACCGCCATGACTTCACCAGCCGGTTCATCGAGCACGGCACCAGCATCAGCGACGGCACCACCCCGATGGCCGCCATCGACTGGGACGCCGCCATCACCGCCCTGCACGCCGGCGAACTCCCTTGCTCCGGCGGCGAACGCCGCATCCTCCAACTCTCCGCCAGCCTCGCCGCAGGCATCCCCGCCGACCTCCGCGACACCGTCACCGGACTCGACAACGACAACACCGCCCGGCTTCTCATCGCCATCCGGCACGCAGCCGGAAAACGACCCGGCAATTACGGAGCGCCCCAATTACCCCAGGCGGAGAAGATTGGTTTCCTCGACCGGGGAGACGCTACATCGATCGCACCTTGATTCAGGCTCCCGCTTTACCACAAGCTGCCGCCGTATTCGGTCAGCCATATCTTAATGGCCCGCGCCGCTGAACGCGGCGTCGATTCATCTGACGGCTGGTCCATCCCAAGCATCGGCAAGTAGAAAGCAATTCTACAGGACTGATCGAATTCACGACTCGCAGCAAGAAGAGATTCAAGGAAAGCGAAGTAAGTCGGACTCACATTCTCATAGTCTTCCCTGATCCGTGCTTCATCCTCGCGGATTACCACTGGACGGAACGGTGGAACGATGACTCGTCGCGGAAGCCCGTCATCTCTATCGTTCTGCAGCACCTGGGCACTTTCTCTGCTAGGTCGTCCGCCGTATCGATCAAACGCCCACTTGCCGGACATTACAATTGCATCAATGTCCGGCCAGGCGGGGGGGTCAGAGGAGAACTGGATTGATCCTACCTCGGAGAGGATCGCCTTCCAGAGGTCAATCGTCTCCTGGTTCCGTGATATCACATAAAGTTTCACTAGTGCCTCACGGTACTGGCATGTAGGGGAGGATTCGAACTCGTCCGATTTGACTCATCTCTTCTTCGGTCAGAGCTATAGCATCAATTCCCCCGCCGCCGTCTGCAAGGCTATCGATCATACTCTCTGGCGAAATGGCACTGGAGGAAATCACTCCCCGGGTCAATGTATAGGCTCCTTCTTCAGGAAGCGCCCCATAGGCGGCCTTCGCATATTGCGCAGCTCCTTCCGGCGTCGTCGAGAAGTACTTAACCTCCTGACCTGGGATATTTGAGTATCGCCTTGTCGACTGAATCTGCTCCAGTTCATCCGATTTAACCGCACGATAGACGTACTGCTCACCCGGACCGCAACTATCGTTGTGAACGAGGATAGGCGTGCTCTCGGCGATCGCGCCAAGTACATGAGCATCACTGCTTGCCTGCACGGCGAGTACATAGAAGTCGTGGTCGTTGTTGCCGGGAACGGTGAGGTCCCACATCCAGCCGTCGTGATCGGCCGGGACCGATCCGCCGACCACCACGGCCGACTGGCCGTCCGGGGTCTTGAGATGCATGCCCGGTTTGAGGTGATTTGCCGGAATCCAGCCGTAGTGCGGATAAGGACCCAAGGCTGGCATCTCCTATACAGATGCACATGTTCTCACCGGCCTCGTACAGGTCCCCGCCAACCCGGAGGCGGTCAGCAACGCCGTACCGCTCGACCAGGCGCACGAAGATCCCTATCTCGTCGGGACGAAGCGCCGGCCCATCCGGCCAGGGTGTGATGCCGCCTTCGGCAAGCATGGCCTCCGGGTCCCGGTCGGACAGGCCGTAGCGGGTACCAGCGGACCGCCCGTGCTGTCGAATCGCCACGACGCCGCTGCAGCACCCCGAGGAGGGCGCGGACGCGCTCCAGCGCGCGGTCGAGCAGCTCGGGCCGGTCGGAACGATGCTGTTCGGGCAGACCGGCGGGCGCTACCTCGACGACCGGTCCTTCGACCCGTTCTGGGAGCGCGCCCAGGACCTCGGCGTCCCGGTCTACCTGCACGCCGCCGACGCCGCGGACCTCCCGGCCAGCCAGGCCGGCCGCCCCGAGCTCAGCGGGCCCACCTGGAGCTGGACGGCCGAGACCGCGACGCACGCGCCCCGCCTCGTATTCGGCGGCGTGTTCGACCGGTTCCCGCGGGTGCGGGTCATCCTGGGGCACATGGGCGAAACGCTCCCCTTCTTCCTCTGGCGCCTTGACCAGCGGGCCCTCGCGTTCGCCGAGCACGCCCCCGAGGTGACGCCGTCAGAGCTGGTCCGGCGCAGCATCCGGGTCACGACCGCCGGCGCCTTCTCCGACGAACCGCGGCGCTGCGCCCTCGACGCGCTCGGTGAGGACAACGTCATGTACTCCGTCGACTACCCCTTCGAGTCGATGACCGAGGCCGCCGCCTGGCTTGACGCAGCAAAACTCGACGCGCAAGCCCGCGCGAAGATCGAACACGAGAACGCTCAAACGCTGCTGAAACTCAACCAACCCGGCGCGTAACGGAGAGCGTCAGGCAACCGACGCCACAAGCGGACAGGGCGAGCGAGGGAGGTCTGCCTCGCCGCCTCGCCGCGACCGCGCGCCGCGCGCTCGCCCGGCGAGAGTCATCACGTGTGAGCCGGAATCCCTGCGGGCGGCTATCGCGGGCCAGGTTTTCGTCCCGGGCCAGGCCGGCTACGACCAGGCGCGCCAAGCGTGGAACCTGGCCGTCGATGAGCGGCCCGCGATCGTCGTGGAGGCCGAGTCGGCCGCCGACGTGGCCCAGGCGGTCCGGTACGCCCGCGCGCGGGGGATGCGGATCGCTCCGCAGGGCACCGGTCCCCTAGCCAGGCGTGTGGCTGCGTGGCGAGCCCGGTGCAGCCGATGAGATCACGTGATCGGGGTGATGCTGGTTCACCCTGCCCGCTCCGACCATGGCATGCAAGAAGCGGACCGAACAAGGAGGAGAGCGATGGAACCGCCTATCACCGGCCACGATGCCATCAGCCGCGACGAAATGCTCGTGCACGACTGGCGCGTGTCCCAGCTCGCGCGTCTGGGCGTTCCCAGGCCACAGGCCGAGATCTATGCCGACCGCGTCGATTGGCATCAGGTCGCCCGGCTGATGCAGCGTGGCTGCCCGCCGCAACTCGCCCTGCGCATCGTCCGCTGACGCCAGCCGCAGGACCAGTAGGGAACATGACGATGACAAGTGTTATCACCCAGCAGAGCGCGGAGAACATGAAATACGTGCGCAAGCGGCTCCAGGAAAAGCAGCCCGGATTCTCCGCCGCGCTCGAATTGGCCCTGGTGCTGCTGGAGCTGGAGCCGTGGCCACCTCAGATGTCGGCCGAGGCCACCGCCACCAAGGCTGGTGACCAGTAACCCGGCGTCGCTCGTGGTAACGAGGAGGGGCTCCGCCGCCGTCGTTCCTCGCGGCACGGCCGCCGACGTACGCGCCGCGGCCTCACCTACGGCGCTGCTGTGATGGGCGCGCACCGCGAGTCCCTGACGCAGCGATACGAGATCCGGATCGGCGGCCGGCTGGGCCAGATGATCCGCTTCGCGTTCCCCGGCCTGCGGGCTCGGGCGGAAGGCGGCGACACCGTCATGGCTACCGGTCTGGCCGCGCCGGCCCTGCGGCCGCCGTACCGGCGGCCGCTGCTGCTGGCGGTCGTCGGCCGCCCCAAGCCTGGCCTACCTGCTCGCCGGCCAGGGCCTCGGCGCCATCGGCGGGTCGGCCGGGGCCGTCTTCGCGCTTCTCGGGGTGGGTGCGCTGTCTCCCGGGACCCATGCTTCCGGCCTTCTGGCACGTGCTGAACCGTTTCCGGATCGGCGCGTCGGCCTCTGATGGCTTCCGCGGCATCGTCTACTTCGGCGGGCAGGGCGCCGGGACTGGCGTGCTCAAGCTGCTGGGCTGGCTCGCCGTGGGCGTCGTCCTGCTCGGGCTGGGCTGGTTCAAGCAGCAGCGCGGCCGCCGGGAGGTCAGGTCGGCCGGGGCCGACGCCGCCGAAGAGCCGGAGCGCTCCCCTGCCCATCCGTGAAAGGAAGCACAGCCAAGGCGAAGGTCCCAGAGGCAACGGTCGACCCGCCGGGCATTCCCTGGTGGCGATCCCGGCAGTCGGGCCACCCGGGTCGGTTCGGGGTGATCACGCCGACCGGGTGACGCGCGCTCACCCTGGCGAATCCGAGGCTGGCACCAGCAGGGATCGAAGGAACGTCACACCAACCTGAAAGGCAGCCGCGCATGGCATCGAAAGTAGCGCTCGTCACCGGCGGGAGCCGCGGGCTCGGGCGAAGCATCGCTAAGCACCTCGCCGAGTCGGGCACGGGCGTAATCATCACCTACAGAACGGACGAGAACGCAGCGAACAGCGCCGTGGACGAAATAACGGGCATGGGCGTCAAGGGCGGAAGGCTATTCCTCGACGTCACCGATTTCGACGAATACGGTAACTTCTCCGGAAGTCTCCGCGGAATCCTCCAGGATAGTTTCGGGAAATCCCACCTGGATTACCTGGTAAACAACGCGGGAGTCGGCGCATTCTCCCCGTTCGAGAACACCAGCGCGAAGGCTTTCGATGAGATGTTCGCCGTTAACGTCAAAGCCCCGTTCTTCCTGACGCAGGCGGTGCTTGAGATGCTGACCAGCAACTCTCGGGTACTGAACGTGTCAACGGCCGTGGTACGGGGGGTGGTCCCGGGTCTCTCCGCCTACGCCGCGTCCAAAGGCGCCGTCGAGACGCTCACGCGCTACCTGGCGGTCGAACTCGCCGGACGTCAGATCCGGGTCAACGCACTGGTGGGCGGTGCGATCGATACGGAGGGCTTCCTGGGGGGCATGATGCGCTCCGATGAGGTCGCTGCCCTCACAGCGCATCAGATCGCGCTCGGACGGATCGGACACGCCGACGACCTCGCGGCGGCGGTACCCGCAATCTTGTCGGACTCGTTCGCATGGGCCACCGGCTCTCTGATCGAAGTTTCCGGGGGACAGAGCCTGCAGTAACCCGAGCGATCATCCCGGAGCCGTAGCGCTCCTGGAGGAGGCAACGACCGGCCCAACCCGAAAGGGGTACGGCGCGGGTAATGAGCTTGATGATGACCCTCCCGTCGGCCCGTTGGACCCAGCGACCGGCTCGCCACGATGCCCGCCTGAGGTCAACGGAAGCACAGACGCCCGCTTCCGTTCGGAATGGTGAATTTGAATCTTTGGCCCCCGGACGCAGAAGGCGAGCTGTCCTGGCACGGGCTCTCACGCGGTTTCCTGGGCTCAATCCCCTCATCCGGGTGACACTCGCTCACACCACCGGACACTAGCGTGCGAGCCAGAGGCCCGACGAATGCGAGGTGAACAACCATGAGCAGCTGTGCCGGCAGCTACGGCAGGGCAGCGCCGTGACCGCCGATTACCGAACGGCCCGGGACGGGATGGCAGCCCAGCCAGATGCTCCTTCTGCCGGCGGCGACCAAGGTGCGGCGCCCGACGCCGCCGCGGCCCTGGGCGGCTGGCCGCCGCGCCGCCGTCGGCGCGAGAAGCGCACGCTTGGGGCTGCGGTGGCGCTGGCCGTGGTGGCGGCGGCGGGGGTGGCCGAGCGGTCGGCGGTGGCCGGTCGGTCGCGTGCTTGGTCATCTGCGCTGGGCCTGGATGCCGGCCGTCATCATGCTCGAGTCGTCGTCGATAACGAGAAATACCTCGTCCTGGTCGTCATGGCTGTGCCAGTTCGTCGAACCGATCCCCTTGGCGACCTTGAATAGGTTGTCGTTGCCGCTGGCGAGTACCCGCTGGGACCAGAACTCGGTCAATTGCGCGGGTTCACGGGCGAGATTGATCTTCTCCGCATTTATCTTCTCCACGACCCCGATCCTGCTTCGGGCGGGAGCCGCCGACAGTGATAGAAATGCCATATGCCGCAAGATTCCTGCCGCGACCCGCAGTCGGTCGTCCTGATCGTCGACGAGGGCTCCAACCCATTCGAGCTGGCCTGCGTGTGCGAGGTTTTCGGCGCCCGGCGGCGCCCGGAGATCGGCCGCGAGCTCTACCGGTTCCGCGTCGTGACCCCCAGGCGCCGTGTGGCCGTGCGCGACGCGATGTTCACCATCGGCGGCGCGGGCGACCTCGGCGACATCGATGACGCGCACACCGTGTTCGTGCCGAACCGGCCCGACACCGACACGGCCACGCATCCGGCCGTTATCAAGGCTGTGCAGCGCGCGCACCAGCGAGGTGCCAGGCTGGTCGGCCTGTGCACCGGCGCCTACACGCTCGCCGAGGCCGACCTGCTCGACGGGCGCCCGGCAGCGGTGCACTGGCAGCTCGCCGACAACTTCCGGCGCCGCCACCCGAAGGTCGACCTCCATCCGGACGTCCTGTTCGTCGACGACGGCGACATCCTGACGTCCGCCGGCAGCGCAGCGGCGCTGGACCTGGCCCTGCACATCGTCCGCCTCGACCACGGGGCGCGGATCGCCAACTTCGTCAGCCGTCGGCTGGTGTTCTCCGCCTTCCGCGACGGCGGGCAGCAGCAGTTCATCGAGCAACCCGTCACCCCACCCGGTCAGCCAGCGTTGTCACAGACCCTGGACTGGGCCCGGGCACGACTCGGCACGGCGCTGTCGGTCGCGGACCTCGCCCGTCACGCTCACCTCAGCGCCACCACGCTGCACCGGCGGTTCCGCGCCGAGCTGGGCACAACGCCGCTGGCGTGGCTCACCGCCGAGCGCGTCGACCTCGCGCGCCGCCTCATCGAACAAGGAGTCGCGCCTTTGGACCTGGTCGCCCACCGCAGCGGTTTCGGGACAACCGCCAACCTCCGCGCCCAGATGCGACGCCGAACCGGGCTCAGCCCATCTCAGTACCGCGCCCGCTTCGGGGGTGATTGACCGTCTCGCGACCGCTCGGCGCCATGCCGAGGAACTCGCCGGTGTGGACGCCGTGCATCGTGGCGCGCACGCCGACCATTCCGTTTCCGTCGTCGCCGCGCGCGTCGATGATCTCCTCGACGTCGATGCGCAGGTCGCTGAAGACCTTGTTGAGCCCCTCGACCAGGGACCTCGCCCCCGCGCGGGCGACTTTGTGGTGCCACAGGGTGGTCGGCAGGTAGCGCAGCCGCTCAGCCTCGCCGCTGGACTGGTGAGGCGGGGGATGCGGGCTGGGGCCTGTAACCAGTTCGCCGCGCCCTCGGCTACCAGTCGCATGCTCATCCCCGCCATCCGGCCCGAGCAGCGGAACGGTGATGCATGGGCGCTGAGAGCTCGCCGGTTCCTGCCGCGTGGTCTGATCAGGCCGCTCAGTGCGCGAGCGTGGGCTCGTCGGGAGTGGCTTCCTGAGGGAAGGGTTCCTCGGCGAGGTGACGCAGGACTCGTTCGTTGAGCGCGCCGAGGGTGTCGAGTTCGGCGGGGGTGAACAGGTCGATGAATTGCCGGCGGACGTTGTGCACGTGCTGGGGCGCTGCGTCCTCAATGGCGCGGCGTCCGGCGGGCAGAAGGCAGATCATGACGCTGCGGGCATCGGCGGGGTTGGGTTCGCGGACGATCAGCCCTTGCTCCTGCAGGCGCCGGACCTGGTGCGAGAGCCGGCTCTTCTCCCACTGCAGCTGCCCGCACAGTTCCTGCGCGGGCATCCGGCACGTGGGGTGCTCGGAGAGCACCGCGAGGACCTCGTAGTCGGCCAGGGTCAGCCCGGAGTCCTGCAGCAGGTGCCGCTGCAGGCGGGCGTCGAGCCGGTGGTGCGCGTGCTTGAACGCCCGCCAGGCGCGGTCTTCGCGCCGGTCGAGCCACTTGGGTTCTGCCGTCATGCACCCAGCGTACCATTTGGTTGCGTACTCAACCAAAGATCTGTATGGTTGAGGAGTCAACCTTTCACAACTTGGAACCGATCCCGTACCGCGCAACACGGTCGGCTGGCGGGCGGCGACATCAAACGACAACAGGAGCAAGGACGTGACTGAAGCGAAGACAAGGTCCAGGCTGTCCGGCGGAACCGCCACGCTGGCCGGGCGCCAGGTGGCCCGTATCGGGTTCGGCGCCATGCAGTTGGCTCCCGTCCCCGGCCCGGGCGGGTGGGGCCCGCCCCGCGACCGGGACACCGCCCTAGCCGTGCTGCGCCGGGCCGTCGAGCTGGGCGTCAACCACATCGATACCGCCCAGTTCTACGGGGACGGCGTCGCCAACGAGCTGATCCACGCCGCCCTCCACCCCTACCCCGAGGACCTTGTGCTGGTGACCAAGGTCGGCAACGGGCGCGGCGACAGCGGCTATTTCCCCGCCCAGCGGCCCGAGCAACTCCGCGCGAGCGTGGAGGACAATCTCCGCACCCTCGACGTCGAGCAGGTGGACGTGGTCAACCTGCGCCTGCGGGGCGCTAACCCGGACGGCCCCCCGCTTCCGGCCGATCAGCGCGTCGACCTGGACAGCCAGCTGGCCGAGATGGCGGCGTTGCGCGACGAGGGCAAGATCGGCGCCATCGGGATCAGTAACGCCAGCCTCGACCAGGTCCGCCAGGCGCTGCCGGCCGGCATCGCCTGCGTGCAGGACTTCTACAGCCTTCTGGACCGCTCGGGCGAGCCCATCCTCGAGCTGTGCCGGGAGCACGGCGTGGCCTGGGTGCCCTTCTTCCCGCTCGGGTCGGCGTTCCAGGGCATGGCGGCCAAGGTGACCGAGCACCCCGCCGTCGTGGCGGAGGCGGCGGCGCTGGGCGTCACGCCCGCCCAGGTGGGCCTGGCCTGGCTGCTGGCACACGGCCCCCACATCCTGCTGATCCCCGGCACCTCCAACCTGGATCACCTGGCTGAGAACGTCGCGGCCGGGGACATCCGCCTCGGCCCCCAGACGATGAGCACCCTGAACGACCTGGGCACGACCGCCCGGCCCGCGACACTATGAGAAAGGCACGGCAATGAACGAGAACCCGATGGTCGCGAACATCACCATGACCATCAAGCCCGAACGCCGGGAGGTGTTCCTCGCCGCCGTGCGCGACCTCCTCCCCGCTGGGCGGGCCGAACCAGACTGCCTATTCCTGCATGTCGGCCAGTCGGTGACAGATCCCGACGTGTTCGTGGTCTCCGAAGGGTGGCGTGACCGCGACGAGTACCTGAACGTCATCCGGCAGAAGCCCCACTTCCAGACCTTCGTGCAGATCAGCGAGAGCAGCTTCGCCCAGCCCCCGAGCGTCCTGCCTCTCATCCCGGTCGAACCAGATCTCTGACCAGCGAGGCACGCCGCGTCGTCAGCTCGCGGGATGTTGGTAAGACCGCAGTTTGTGCCATCACTCCGGCGGGTGGCTGGCCTTGCTGGCCCTCAGGTGATAGGCGTTTACCACCTGCCTGATCCGGTCAGGATCGGCGCTCGCAAGGGCGCGGGTCAGGACCGCCGCGTGGCGAGCCTCGTCGGCGGTCAATCCCGCCGAGCCTGTTCCTCGGGCCACAGCGCGCGGTTAGATGCCCATGGTGCTGATCCGGACTCACCATTCCCGCAGGCCACTCCGGCATCGGTGGTTGCAAAGGTAAGCAGGGCTCGGCGCCGGCCGGCGAGAAGAACAGCATCGCGTGCGGCGGCGGCCCCGGATCCACCGCCAACAGCACGTACCCGGTCGGCAGCGTTCCGACCATCATCCGCAGGGCGGCGGCACCGTAACCAGTTGTGCCTTCGGCGGCGCAACCCTCTTCATCAGCGCCGACGCGACCAACACCGAGCCGCACGTTAACCAGCCGACGCCGTATCTCTCGCTGGTACCGTCCTCGCCGGTACCGTCGCCGTCCGCGAGCGCACCAGCGAGCACGGGGGCCCAGGGGTAAGCCGCTCCCGCCTTGGGTCGGGTACCTCAGGCGGCGCTAATCCGAGGCCGAGCTGCGCCAAGGCCGCCCGCGCGTGCCGGGCGGCCTCGGCCGAGGTGGGGGCCGGGTCGATGCCGAGCAGCCTCCGGCGGTGCTTCTCCCCGAGCAGCAGGGAAAACAGCGGCTCCGCCAGTGGTTCGCTGGCCGGGCCGCGTTCGGCCCGGATGTGCTCCGCGAGCCTGGCGATGTGCCTCGCGTCCCCGCTGCTGTGCAGGATCAGGGCGAGTTCGGGGAATCGGGCGGACTCGGCGATCACCAGCCGGTGCAGGCCGACCAGCTCATCGGAGTGGACGCGGCTGACGATGCGCGCGGCCAGCACCTCGAGCGTATCGTCGTCGCTGGTCGCGTCCTGGCTCACGGTGGCGGCGAGCTGGGTGACCATGGCGGCGAACAGCCCGGCCTTGTCACCGTAGTAGGTGTAGAGCGTGCGCTTGGTGACCTGGGCCGCCGCCGCGAGCTCGTCGACCGTGCTCGCGCCGTAGCCGCTGAGGAGGAAGACGCACAGGACGTTGCTGAGGATCTCGGCCTCACGCGCGCGCCGCTCCTCGGCCGTCGGCCGTCCGCGCTTGCGCGGCTGGACCTCGGGCTCGATCTCGGGCTGCCCGTCCATGACCCTCCCTTCCCGCGCCGCTGAGTCCTGCGCTTTGAGCGAATTCTGCCGCCTGCCGCCTTGCGGGGCCAGCATCGGTTCTGCATAGAATGATACGAAACAGTGTCATTATTTTCCTGTGCGGCCCACGAGGCCGGGGAAGGCCACGCGATGGCAACTCAGGCACGTCAGCGGCGCACCACCGTGCCGCAGGCAGCCCCCGGTGAGCGGCACGCCCAGCTCCGCCAGTTCTACCGCGACATGGTGCTCGTCCGCCGTTTCGAGGAACGCGCTGCCCGCGCCTATACCGAGGCGCTGATCGGCGGCTACTGTCACCTGAACCTAGGCGAGGAAGCCGCCGTGGTCGGCCTCACGTCGGCCCTGAGGTCCACCGACTACCTGTTCACGAACTACCGCGAGCACGGCTACGCGATCATGCGCGGCATCGACCCGAAGCGGGTGATGGCCGAGTTGTACGGCCGCGTCGACGGCGTCTCCAAGGGCTGGGGCGGCTCGATGCACATGTTCGACGTCACCCACCGGCTGCTGGGCGGGTACGGCATTGTCGGCGGACAGCTGCCGCTGGCGACCGGCGCCGCGCTCGCCATCGACTACCGGGGCGGCGACCAGGTCGTGATGTGCACCCTGGGCGACGGCACCACCGCCATCGGCGCCTTCCACGAGTCGCTGAACATCGCCGCCCTGTGGAATCTGCCGATCGTGTTCGTCATCATCAACAACGGGCTCGGCATGGGCACCACGGTCGCCAAGTCGTCGGCCGAGCCCGAGCTGTACAAGCGCGGCGCCGCCTACCGGATGGAGTCGGCGCGGGTTGACGGCTTCGACCCCCTGGCGGTGCGCGACGCGGCGGCCACGGCCGTCGAGGCGGCCCGCGGCGGCCGGCCGTACCTGCTCGAGGTCGTCACCGAGCGGCTGCGCGGTCATTCCGTCGTCGACCCGGCCAAGTACCGCTCGGCGGCGGAAGTCGAGCGGCTCAAGGACGAGGACCCCGTCCGGCTCCTGGCGGCCAAGCTGACGGCGGACGGGGCACTCGACCCCGACGCCATCGCCGCGATCGAGGAAGAGGTCGCGGGCATCGTCACCGCGGCGGCCGACTTCGCCGCCAGCAGCCCGAGCCCGGACGTGTCCACGCTGTTCGACTACACCTACGCGACGCCGGTGCCGAACGACTCGCGGCGGCTGCCGGGTCAGCCCCTGTTCGAGCCGCTGCCCGCCCCCGCCCCGACTCTTCTGCCCGCCCCCGAACCCGCCCTCGGAGCCAGCGCATGACCATCATGACCTACCGTCAGGCGCTGCACGACACGCTGCGGGCGGAGATGCTCAGGGACGACAACGTGTTCCTGATGGGCGAGGAGATCGGCGTCTTCGAGGGCTCCTACAAGATCACCGCCGGCTTGCTGAAGGAATTCGGCGAGAAGCGGGTGCGGGACACCCCGATCGCCGAGGAGGGCTTCGCCGGCGCCGCGATCGGCGCCGCGATGCTCGGCCTGCGCCCGGTCATCGAGATGATGACGATCAACTTCTCCATGCTCGCACTGGACCAGATCATCAACCACGCGGCGAAGATCTACGGCATGTTCGGCGGGCAGGCGAGCGTGCCGCTCGTCATCCGCACCCCGGGCGGCGGAGGGCAGCAGCTCGGCGCGACGCACTCGCAGAACATCGAGCTGTTCTACGCCTTCGTCCCCGGCATGAAGGTGGTCGCCCCGTCCAACCCGGCCGACGCCAAGGCGCTGCTGCTGGCGGCCATCCGCGACGACGACCCGGTGCTGTTCCTTGAGAACCTCGCGCTTTACAACACCAAGGGCGAGGTCCCGGACGCCGACGTTCCCGCCGAGATCGGCCGCGCCCTGGTCACCCGCCCGGGCAAGGACCTGACGCTGATCGGCTACTCGCGGATGGCGCACGTCGCGGCCGAGGTGGCCGCGTCCCTGGCGGAGACCGACGGGCTCGACATCGAGGTCGTGGACCTGCGCAGCCTGCGCCCGCTCGACCGGGAGACGATCGTCGCCTCGGTCTCCAAGACGCACGCCGCCGTCGTCCTTGAAGACGACTGGCTCACCTACGGGATCGGCGCGGAGGTCGCGGCCTCCATCTCCGACGGCGCGTTCGACTACCTCGACGCGCCGGTCCGGCGGGTCGCGATGGCCGAGGTGCCGATGCCCTACTCGAAAACGCTGGAGACGGCGGCCCTGCCGTCGCGCGATGACGTCACTGCCGCCATCCGGCAGACGCTCGCCGCCGTCGGCCACCGCACCGCGCCGCTCGCGCTAGGAGTTCCGCAGTCGTGATTGAGATCAAGATGCCGCGCCTGTCGGACACGATGGAAGAGGGCGCGATCTCGACCTGGCGCAAGCAGCCGGGCGACGCCGTCGCGATCGGCGACGTCCTGGTCGAGATCGAGACCGACAAGGCGGTCATGGAATACGAGGCCTACCAGGCCGGCACCCTGGCCGAGATCCTGGTCGCGGAGGGCAGCAACGCCGACATCGGCGCGCCGATCGCGCTGCTCGACGACGGTGCCGGCGGTCCCGCGGCCACCGTCGCCGACGGTCCAGAGAAAACCGCTGCTATCGAACGGACCCCGCCGACTCTGGCCCCGGACATTGACCCGCCAACCCCGGCGCCGGCGCCCGGCGGCCCCGCGTCCGCGCACCCGAGCGCGAGCGCCGACGGAGGCGGCCGCCAGATCGCGTCACCCCTGGTGCGCAAGCTGGTCAGGGACAATCACCTCGACCTGTCCCACGTCACCGGCAGCGGACCGGGCGGTCGCATCATCCGGGCCGACATCGCCGGCCTGCTGAGCGCGCCCGCCGACGCGTCGGCGCCGCCGGTGGCGGGTGCCCCCGGCGCGCCCGGCGACACGCAGACCGCGGCCGGCCCGCCCGCAACCGCGCCCGTGGCCGAGGTATCGGCCGTGTCCGCCCCGCCCGTGGCCGGGACGGCACCGCAGGCGGACGAGGCACGCGGGTCGCACGAGGCTCCGATCAGCCAGGTGCGGCGGGTGATCGCCCGCCGCCTGTCCGCCAGCGCCCGGGAGATCCCGCACTTCTACGTGACCGCGGCCGCCGACGCGCAGGCCCTGATGGACCTCCGCGCGACCCTGAACGCCCAGCTCACCGACGGCGGCCGGGCCAAGATCAGCGTCAACGACCTGCTGATCAGGGCGTGCGCGCTGGCGCTGCGCGAGCATCCTGACGTCAACGTTTCCTATGGCGGCGACGAAAGCAGCGTCATGCTGATCCACGACCGGATCAACGTCGGCGTCGCCGTGGCGGCAGAAAGCGGCCTGATCGTTCCCGTCATCTCGGACGCCGACACCAAGACCGTCACCCAGCTCGGCGCGGAGGCCAGGAAGCTGGTCGCCCTGGCGGGCGAGCGCAAGCTGACCCCGGCCCAGACCAGCGGGGGGACGTTCACGATCAGCAACCTCGGGATGTACGGCGTGGAGCATTTCACCGCGATCATCAACCCGCCCGAGTCGGCGATCCTGGCCGTCGGCGCGACCACCCGCGAGCCGACCGTGGTGGGGGACGTCCTCGAGCCCCGCTACCGGCTCAGGTACACCCTGTCGGTGGACCACCGGGTGATCGACGGCGCCCTCGCCGCGAAGTTCCTGCGGACGCTGACCAGCTTGATCGAGCACCCGTGGATGATCGTCGCCTGAGGCCGGTGGCCCAGCGCTTCGGCAGGTACTCGCCCGTCTTGGGTACTACAACCCACACACAGACAGGACGGACGAAAACATGGACGCACCTCGCGACCGAAGTGGTCGCGGCGGACAACCGTAATCGCGAGGCGGCGGTGGCTCCGCCGGCCTGCGCCATCCCGGGACCGGCCGGAACCCTGGCTTCGAGCGCGTGGACATGACCCTGCTCGCCCAGCTCGGCGTCTTCCCCCCGGCTCCTGTCACCGTATTGCGCCTAGTGGAGTGGCGCGTCTCCGGGCGCGCGTCCCGCGCCGCCGCCGAGGTAGCGGCGCTCGCCTCGGCGGCCGCACAGCAACTAGACAACCTGGCGGCCCCGCACAGCTGACGTCCTAAGTCACTGGCCAAAGCCGAGCTCGAGGGCGCGGGACGCGACATGGACGACCGGCCCACGCTGGGGTGCGCGGCCGAGGCGAGCAGCGGCATCGTCCGCCACCTGACGACCTCGGTGAGCGCGATGACGCTGGTGGACCGGACCACGACCTTCGAGCGGTTGAGCTCGACCAGCGCCTGCTGCAGTCCGTCGTGGGAGCTGGCGGCTATCCGGCACAGGACGTCGCCGCTCCCGGTGATGGTGTGCGCCTCGATGACGCCGGGTATCGCCTCAAGGTCACGCTGGACCGCGTCGATGGCCCCCTGGGCGATCTCGAGGGTGACGAAGGCCTGGATGCCGAAGCCCGCCGCCGTGACGTCGATGTCGGGCCCGTAGCCGGTCACGATCCCGTCGCTCTCCAGTCGCTCTATCCGGGCGGACACGGTGGCCCGGGCCACGCCGAGAATGCGCGACAGCTCCAGGGCGCCGGTGTGCGGCCGCTCCCGCAGCGCGTTCAGTATGGCCAGGTCGAGCGCGTCAAGGGCCGGTCGGGCAGCCATCCCGCAGTCCGCCTCCGTGAAATCTACTAACTATGCTCTATGCCTACCTAAACAATGCTATCAGTAGCCGAGGTGGGCATATCGCCTATCAAGTAATGGGCTGGTTGCGCACCTCCAATTGATTTTGATCTACTCGCTGCACGGCAGGCCGAACGAGCAGAGGAGCGACGATGGATGCCAACACGCTGCTGAACGACAACGAACGTCTGGCCGGGTTGGGCCTCGATGAGCTCAAGCAGCTCGTCGGCCTGGTTGAGTACGACCCGTCGGCCGACCCGTTCCCGGTGTCGGGCTGGGACGCCCTGGTCTGGATCGTGGGCAATGCCGTGCAGACCGTCCACTTCCTGCAGTCCGCGTTTGGGATGGAGCTGGTCGCCTACTCCGGTCCTGAGACCGGCAACCGGGACCACCACGCCTACGTGCTGAGGTCCGGGGCGGCGCGCTTCGTCATCAAGGGCGCCTACGACCCGGCGAGCAAGCTCGCCGACCATCACCGGGCCCACGGCGACGGCATCGTCGACATCGCGCTGGCGGTTCCCGACGTCGACCGCTGCGTCGCCCACGCGTCCGCCCAGGGCGCGGTCGTGCTCGAGCGGCCCCACGACGTCAGCGACGAGCACGGCACGGTCCGGCTGGCGACGATCGCGGCCTACGGCGACACGGTGCACACGCTGGTCGACCGGTCCCGCTACCACGGCCCCTACCTCCCCGGCTACGTGGAGAAGACCTCGTCCCGCGTCCGACGGGCTGGCGCGCCGCGGCGGATCTTCCAGGCCATCGACCACGTCGTGGGCAACGTCGAGCTGGGCGCAATGGACCAGTGGGTCGACTTCTACAACCGGGTCATGGGATTCACCAACCTGGCCGAGTTCATCGGGGACGACATCGCCACCAACTACTCCGCCCTGATGAGCAAGGTGGTGTCGAACGGCAATCACCGGGTGAAGTTCCCGCTCAACGAGCCGGCCGTCGGCAAGAAGAAGTCGCAGATCGACGAGTACCTGGAGTTCTACGGCGGTCCAGGGGCGCAGCACGTGGCCATCGCCACGGGCGACATCATCGCCTCGGTTGACGCCATGGTCGCCGAGGGCGTCGAGTTCCTGTCGACGCCGGACTCCTACTACGAGGACCCGGAGCTGCGGGCCCGCATCGGCGAGGTGCGGGCCCCGATCGAGGAGCTGCAGAAGCGCGGCATCCTGGTCGACCGCGACGAGGACGGCTACCTGCTGCAGATCTTCACCAAGCCGACCGGCGACCGGCCCACCGTGTTCTTCGAGCTCATCGAGCGGCACGGTTCCCTCGGTTTCGGCAAGGGGAACTTCCAGGCGCTGTTCGAGGCGATCGAACGCGAGCAGGAGCGGCGCGGTAACTTCTGACCGCTAGGGGCTGGCGCCGTTTCTCAGCACCTGGAAGCCCACCCGGGCCAGCATGTCCGGAATGCGGCGCACAGCCTGCACGTTCATCTCCCTGGCCTCGTCCGACAGCCGTTCCCAGGGCACCAGGTCGGGGCGCACGCGGCCGTGCCTGGCAGGGCCGGGCTCGAATCCCTGGGCGATGCGCTCCTGCATCCAGCGCTCGTGCTCCAGACGGGCCAGCAGCAGCAGCTCGTCGTCATCGAAGGTGAAATCGAGCGCCGGATCGAACGCCGGCACCATGAAGCAGCCGATGACGGCTAGCTTCTCGCCGATCTGCCGTGCCTGAGCGCGGTTGGACTCCTTGAACTCCTCGGGCAGCTCGTCCCAGGGGCCAAGCGAGGCGGCGCCGTCGGGGACCTTGCTGCGGGCGACGGCGGCCTCCGCGCCCGACGCGCGGATGGCGCCGTAATCATCGTGGATGGCCCGCGCCAGGCGCTCGGTCACCTGGACGGCGACGTAGCTGTTGAGGCTGGCGAGGATCCGGTCCTGGGTCGTCAGCCGCGCCTTCATCCGCCGGCACTCGTGGAGGATGGCCTTGGCGTCAAGGAAGGTCTGCTCGGAGCGACGGTCGGCGGCCCGGCTGAGCACGTCCTGGCCGACCATGATCACGATCATGAAGACGAGCTGGGCCAGGGTGGACAGGAACGACATGAAGGCGAACGGATAGGGGTCGAACCGCTGAACCCCCGTCTCCGCCAGCACGATCCAGGCGACCTGGGTCCCGGCCGCCAGATAGAAGGCCCACATGGTGCCCAGCCGTTTCGTCAGCCAGGCCGCGATCCGCCCGTTGACGGTGACCGCCTGGTCGATGGCCTGGGGCGGCGGCTGCACGCGGTGCTGCTCGATCCAGGGATGCGGGCTCCACTCCAGCAGGCTCACCCCGCGGCTGAGCGACCGGTCGTGCCGGTCGAGATGTTCCTGCAGGTCCACCACCTGTTCGAAGATCGCCTCGGCGTTCTCGTAGGTCTGCACCGCCCGATGGTCGGCGGCCACGCCAAGAAGGCGCTGGCCAACCAGGATCACCAGGCACAGCACGAGCTGCGCGACGTTGTCGAGGAAGAGCAGGAAGCGGAACGGGTACGGGTCGAGGCGGTGCAGCGGGCCCCAGGTCGCCAGCGCCATCCACCCGCCGACGATGACGAGCGCCGCGTAGAGCGCCGGCATTGAGCCCGCTGATCGGGTCAGCGCGACCGCGATGACGCCGTTAAGCCCGATCCGCTCGTCGGCAATCGTGGCCGGGGTGTGCGGTAGTTCAGTCGCGGGGCTGGCCGTGATCAAGAGCCCTCCTCGGGCAGCAAGGGATCGTGCGTAGCCACCCGGGGCGGGGCATCGGAGACGTACCCATCTCAGATGCCCGTTATATCGATTTGTGTGATGAAAGTCATGAATCCGGCGGCGGCAGCGTGAACCTAGCCGCCAGCGCAGGTCAGCGGCCCATGGTGTAGAACTCCGCGTTCGGCATCAGCGCGCACAGATGGGCGAGGCGGTTCGACATGGCGAAGAACGCCGTGATCGCGCCGACGTCCCAGATCTCGTCCTCGGTCAGGCCGGCCGCGCGGGCGGCGGTCAGCTCCCGCTCGCCGAAGTGCTCGGGGGTGCGGGTCAGCCCGAGGGCCAGGTCGACGATCGCCCGCCAGCGTTCCGGCAGCTCGGTTTCCCAGGGGTTGATCGCCACCTGGTCGGCCAGCTCCGGGTTCTTGGACCGGATCCGCAGCAGGGCGCCGTGAGCCACTACGCAGTAGCCGCAGTGGTTCGCTCCCGACGTGGCCACCACGACCAGCTCCCGCTCGGCCTTGCTGAGGCCGTCGGAGCGGTCCATCAGCGCGTCGTGCTGGTCGAGGAACGCGCGGAGCTCGGCGGGCCGGTGGCCGAGCGCGCGGAAGACGTTGGGGACGAAGCCGGACTTCTCGGCGATCACGCCGACTCGCTCCTGCAGGTCCTCTGGCAGCTCGTCCAGCTCGGTCACGCCGAATCGGCTGACGTTCATGCGCGGGCTCCTCTCAGATGGCGGCGGTTGACGCGGCTGCCAGCCTACGACCGCGGCCCTGGATTTCGGCGGCCGACCGCTGGCATGCTGGTCCTATGGCTGCCACGCACGAGGTGACCAACCAGCCCCGGCCGCTGGTTGGCTACGACGCCTCGCAGGACCCGGCAATGCTCAGCGCGCTGCACCGGGAGGGCGCCGGCTGGGCGCAGGAGGAGGTCCGCCGCCTCGGTCGGCTGGCCGGCGGTGGGCAGGCCCAGGAGAACGGGCGCCTCGCGAACGAGAATCCGCCGCGGCTGCGGACCCATGACCGCTACGGCCATCGCATCGACGAGGTGGAGTTCCACCCGGCCTGGCACGAGCTGATGCGGGTCGCCGTGACCAGCGGGCTGCACGCCGCTGCGTGGCGCGACGATCGGCCCGGTGCGCACGTCGCCCGGGCGGCGGCCTTCTACGTCTGGGGCCAGACGGACGCCGGGCACGGCTGCCCGATATCGATGACCTACTCCATCGTGCCGGCCCTCCGGCATGCCCCCGACCTGGCCCGCCGGTTCGAGCCGCTGCTGGCCGCGCGGGACTACGATCCCGGCCTCCGCTCGCCGGAGGGCAAGAGCGGCCTGCTGTCGGGCATGTCGATGACCGAGAAGCAGGGCGGCTCCGACGTCCGCGCCAACACCACGACGGCGACCCCGACCGACGATGGCACCTACCGCGTCACCGGCCACAAGTGGTTCACTTCGGCGCCGATGAACGACCTGTTCATGGTCCTCGCTCAGGTGCCGGGCGCGGGGCTGTCCTGTTTCCTGCTGCCCCGCGTCCTGCCTGACGGGACGCGCAACGGGATGCGGTTGATGCGGCTGAAGGACAAGCTCGGGAACCGGTCCAACGCCTCGGCCGAGGTCGAGTACGAGAACGCGACCGCGTGGCTCGTCGGCGAGGCGGGCCGGGGCGTTCGCACGATCCTCGACATGGTGAATTCGACCCGCCTGGACTGCGTCCTCGCCGGCGCGACCGGGATGCGGATCGGCGTCATCCAGGCGACGCATCACGCCGCGCGTCGCAGCGCATTCGGCCGGGCGCTGATCGACCAGCCGCTGATGGCGAACGTGCTGGCCGACCTGGCGATCGAGTCGGAGGCGGCGACCGTCGTCGCCCTCCGGCTGGCCGGGGCGACCGACCGGGCGGCCCGCGGCGACCAGCAGGAGGCCGCGTTCCGCCGACTGGCCCTCGCGGTGACCAAGTACCACGTGTGCAAGCAGGCCCCCGGGCACGCCGCCGAGGCCCTGGAATGCCTGGGCGGCAACGGCTACGTCGAGGAATCGGGGATGCCGCGCCTCTACCGCGAGGCGCCGCTCCAGTCGATCTGGGAGGGATCCGGCAACGTGGCGGCGCTCGACGCGATCCGCGCGCTGACCCGCGAGCCGCAGGCGGCGGAGGCGTTCTTCACCGAACTCGACGCCGCGGCCGGCGCGGACCGCCGCCTGGACGAGGCGATCGCCCGGCTCAGGAAGGACGTCGCCGACCCGGCCGAGGCCACCGCCCGCCGTCTGGCCGAGTCGATGGCGGTCGCCTTGCAGGGCGCCCTGCTGATCCGCCATGGCCACCCGGCGGTGGCCGATGCCTTCGCCGCCACCCGGCTGGCCGGCGACCGTGGCCGTGCCTACGGAACGCTCCCGCCCGGCACGCCGACCGCGGACATCGTCGCCCGCGCCCAGGCGTCGTAGCCCTCAACCGAAGTGGCCCATGGGACATGTGTTGCCGACCCGAACACAGGGGCGAGCCGCTCGGCCGTTGCGCGGCCCGTCTGGTCCAATGGGGTCATGACACCGAAGCCCCGATCCGCCGAGCACTTCGACGGGTGGTACGGGGACATGGCCGCCTCGCCGCAGGTCGCCGAGATCATGAACCGGAACCTCGGGTTTCCCCGGGGCGCCCAGGCCGGCATCGTGCCCGCCGTGGCGATCGACGAGATCGCCGGGGAGTTGCGGCTCAAGCCCGGTGACGTCCTGCTCGACCTCGCCTGCGGCCGCGCCTGGTACGGCCTGGAGATCACGGCCCGCACGGGCGCCAGGCTCATCGGCGTCGACTTCTCGGCCGAGGCCGTGCGGCAGGCCGGCGAGCAGGCCGGGGCGCGTCATCGCGATGACGCGGAATTCCGGACCGGCGACCTGACCGCCAGCGGCCTGCCCGATCGCTCGGTCAACGCGGTCCTGTGCACCGACTCCATCCAGTTCCCCGACCGGCGCGAGGCCGCCTTCAAGGAACTGCGCCGCGTCCTGGTCCCGGGCGGCCGGGCGGTGGTCACCAGCTGGGAGGCGGCCGAGCCGGGGGATGAGCGCCTTCCCGAGCGGTTGCGCCGACTCGATCTTGGCGCCGGCCTTCGTGCCGCGGGCTTCTCCGACGTCGAGGTCAGCGACCGCCCGCACTGGCTGGCGTGCGAGCGGTCGGTGTGGCATGACGCGGTCGCGCTCGACCCGGGCGCCGATCCAGCGCTGCGCTCCTTCCACGACGAGGGGGTCCGTTCGCTGGGGTACTCCGGTGCGCTCCGCCGCGTGATGGCGTCGGCGACCGCTCCATAAGGGGGCTCACCCCTGCGGGCCAAAGGTCCCGAGCGGCCGGAGGCGAGCGGGAGAGCATGAGATAAGATTAGTTTGGTTAATGCAAGTACTGAAGATTTCCTGAGTAGCTAGGGGCAACTCCCACCGTGACGGCTCACTCCGAGGCGGGCGCGCCCGCGAACCCAGGTCGCGCGCTCGGGTCGAACTACAAGTGGATCGCGCTCTCCAACACGACGCTCGGCGTGCTGATGGCGACGATCAACCAGTCGATCGTGCTGATCTCCCTGCCCGACATCTTCCACGGCATCGGCCTGAACCCGCTGGAGCCCGGGAACACGAGCTACCTGCTGTGGATGTTCATGGGGTTCATGGTCGTCACCGCGGTCCTGGTGGTGTCGTTCGGCCGGCTGGGCGACATGTTTGGCCGGGTGCGGATGTACAACATGGGCTTCGCGATCTTCGCGATCGCGTCGATCTTCCTGACCGTGACATGGACGCACGGCGCCGCCGCGGCGCTGTGGCTGATCATCTGGCGGTGCGTCCAGGGCGTCGGCGGCGCCTTCCTGTTCGCGAACTCGACCGCGATCCTGACCGACGCGTTCCCCGCCAACCAGCGCGGCACCGCCCTGGGCCTGAATTCGATCGCGGTCATCGCCGGGTCGTTCATCGGCCTGATCCTCGGCGGTGTCCTCGGCCCGGAGAACTGGCACCTGGTCTTCCTCATCTCGGCCCCGATCGGGGTCTTCGGTACCGTCTGGGCCTACTTCATGCTGCGTGACAACAGCGTCCGCAAGCACGCGAAGATAGACTGGTGGGGCAACATCCTGTTCGGCGTCGGGCTGATCGCCATCCTGGTGGCCATCACCTACGGCCTCCAGCCCTACGGCACCAGCGCGATGGGCTGGACGAACCCCTACGTGCTGGCCGGGCTGATCGGCGGCGTGGCGCTGCTCGTCCTGTTCGTGTTCGTCGAGCAGCGGGTCGCGGAGCCGCTGTTCCGGATCTCGCTGTTCAAGATCAGGGCGTTCATGTGGGGCAACATCGCTAGCCTGGCACTCGCGATGAGCCGCGGCGGCATGCAGTTCATGCTGATCATCTGGCTCCAGGGCATCTGGCTGCCGCTGCATGGTTACAGCTACAGCCAGACCCCGCTGTGGGCCGGCATCTACCTGGTCCCGCTGACCATCGGGTTCCTGGCCTCCGCCCCGTTGTCGGGCTTCCTGTCGGACCGGTTCGGCGCCAAGGGGTTCACCGTCGGCGGGTCGCTGCTGGCAGCGGCCACCTTCCTCGCGCTCGCCTTCCTGCCGGTGAACTTCTCGTACTGGGAGTTCGCGCTCATCGTCGGGCTCAACGGCTTCGCCTCCGGCCTGTTCGTCTCGCCGAACCGGGCCGAGATGATGAACTCGGTCCCGGCCGACGCGCGCGGCGCCGCTGGCGGCATGATCGCCACCTTCATGAACTCTGCCTCGGTGCTGTCCATCGGCATTTTCTTCTCGCTGATGGTCACCGGGCTCGCCGGCAAACTGCCGCACACCATGTTCGCGGGGCTGACCGCACAGGGCGTGCCGGCCACGTCAGCGGCGACCATCTCGCACCTGCCGCCGATCGGCGTGCTGTTCGCCGCCTTCCTCGGCTACAACCCGATACAGCAGCTGCTCGGTCCGGTGCTGACCCACCTCAACCCGGCTCACGCCGCGTACCTGTCCGGCCGGGTGTTCTTCCCGAACCTGATCACCGCTCCGTTTCACAGCGGCCTAGCCGTCGCGTTCGGGTTCGCGATCGCGGCCTGTGTGGTCGCGGCCATCGCCTCGGCGCTGACCGGCCGGGCGGCCAAGCCGGGCAAGGAACTCCTCGGCGGCGAACTTGCGGCGGTCGCGGGCGAGGGCGGGTTCGAGCCCAGCGAGCTCGTCGTCAACGACGACGCGGTCGAGGGCAGCCGCAACGGCGTGGTCCACGGCACATCGGAAGCAGCGGACAAGCCAGGGAATATCCGGTTAAAATTTCAACAAGCTGGGCGGGCGGCATCCTGCCCCTGAGGCACGTCCGGTGCGGCGCGAGCGCGGCGCTGGATGCGGGTCCTGCAGACGCCGTCCCGCACGCTGGCTGACGCCCCGTGCCGGCACCGTCGGCACGGGGCAGTTCCATCTGCGGGGGAGCCCTCCGGTCGTCGCCCGTCGGCTACGGGCAGGTATCCTGCGGGTGAGGAGCGAGTAAACAAAATCTCCGTCGCTCCGCGCAATGGGGTTCGCGGGGATGATGGCCCTGGCAGATATTCGGCGCGATATCCGAGGAGATGCTTTTTTCGTGAGCGAAACTTCCCCGGCCGCAGTCGTCATCCTCGCCGCCGGCGAGGGCAAGCGCATGAAGTCCCGCCTCCCCAAGGTGCTGCACACCCTGTGCGGCCGCACCTTGCTCGGGCACGCGCTTGCGGCGGCCGGCGAGCTTAACCCGGCCCGGCTGGTGGTCGTCGTCGGGCATGGCAGGGAACCGGTAACCGCGCAGGTGGCCGCGGTCGCTCCGGAGGCGCAGATCGTGCGCCAGGACCATCAGCTCGGCACCGGGCACGCGGTTCGCATGGTCACCGAGGCGATCGGGGTCGTTCCCGGCACCGTCGTGGTGGGCTACGGTGACATGCCGCTGCTGCGCGGCGAGACGCTGCGGGAGCTTGTCGTTCGGCATCACCGTGCGGGCAACGCGGTCACCGTGCTCACCGCGCAGGGCGACGCGGCCGGGTACGGGCGGATCGTCAGGGACGGCGACGGCGAGTTCCTGCGGATTGTCGAGGAGCGCGACGCGACACCCGCGGAGCGGGCCATCGACGAGTACAACTCCGGCTGCTATGCCTTCGACGGGACCCTGCTGGCGGACGCGATCAAGCGGGTGACCACCAACAACGAGCAGCAGCAGGAGTACCTCACCGATGTCGTGGGCATCCTGCGCGGCGACGGCCACCGGGTCGGCACCATGCTCGCCGCCAACGCGGGCGAGATCACCGGGGTCAACGACCGGGCCCAGCTGGCCGAGGCTCGGCGGGAGCTCAACGACCGGATACTCGACGGCTGGATGCGGGCCGGGGTCACCATCATCGACCCCGCGTCAACCTGGATCGACGTTACGGTCACGATCGGGCAGGACGCCGAGATCGGCCCGCAGACCCAGCTCCAGGGTGCCACCGTCATCGGCGAGGGCGCCAAGGTCGGGCCGGGCTGTCTGCTTGAGGACACCACCGTCGGCGAGGACGCCTTCGTGCTGCATGCCGTCTGCCGTCAGGCCGAGATCGGCCCTCGGGCCACCGTGGGCCCGTACGCCTACCTGCGGCCGGGCACCCGCCTGGCCGAGGGCGCGCACGTCGGTGCCCATGTGGAGTTGAAGAATGCCTCGGTCGGACCGGGCGCGAAGGTCCCGCACCTGACCTACGTCGGCGACGCGACCATCGGCGCCGGCGCGAACATCGGGGCCGGCACGATCTTCGCCAACTACGACGGGGTGGCCAAGAACCACACCACCGTCGGCCAGCACGCGTTCGTCGGTAGCAATACCGTGCTGGTGGCGCCGGTCACGGTCGGGGACGGCGCCTACACGGCGGCGGGCTCGGCGATCACCGACGAGGTGCCGCCGGGGAACCTCGGCGTCGCCCGGGGGCGCCAGCACAATTCCGACGGGTGGACGGCCCGCAACCGACCGGGGTCACGATCGGCGGATGCAGCGAAACGGGTCCGTTCGGATGAATCGCTTTGAAGATTTTTGGTTTTTAGTTAGCACCGCGGCGTAAGGGAGAGCAGCAGCAGGTGAGCGGTATGACGGCGCCGAGCCAGAAGAAGATGATGTTGTTCGGCGGGCGAGGCTTCCCTGAGCTTGCGGCTGAGGTCGCGGACTGCATGGGGGTCGAGCTCGCGCCCTCGAGGCTGTACGACTTTGCCAACGGCGAGATCATGGTGCGGTTCCTCGAGTCGGTGCGCGGCTGCGACGCCTTCGTGCTGCAGAGCCACACCGCCCCGATCAACCGCTGGATCATGGAGCAGCTGATCATGGTCGATGCGCTCAAGCGGGCCTCGGCCAAGCGGATCACCGTGGTGATGCCGTTCTTCGGCTACGCCAGGCAGGACAAGAAGAGCGCCGGCCGGGAGCCGATCTCGGCCCGGCTCATCGCCGACCTGTTCGCCGCCGCGGGCGCGGACCGGCTGATGGCGGTGGACCTGCACACCGCGCAGATCCAGGGGTTCTTCGACGGACCGGTTGACCACCTGTTCGCGCTGCCGATCCTGGCCGGATATCTGGAGAGCAAGCTCAACGTCCGCAATGTGACCGTGGTCGCGCCGGACGCGGGCCGGGTCCGGGTCTGCGAGCGCTGGACCGACCGGCTGGGCACGCCGCTCGCCATCATCCACAAGCGGCGCGACCCCGAGGTCGCCAACCAGGTCAAGGTGTTCGAGGTGGTCGGCCATGTCGTCGGCCGGACCTGCATCCTGGTGGACGACATGATCGATACGGGCGGGACGATCGCGAAGGCGGCGGACGCGCTGTTCGAGCAGGGCGCCGAGCGGGTGATCGTGGCGGCGACGCACGGGGTGCTGTCGGGCCCGGCGGTCGACATCCTCAAGAACTCGCGGATCAGCGAGGTGGTCATCACCAACACGCTGCCGGTGCCGCAGGAGAAGACGTTCGACAAGCTGACCGTGCTCTCCATCGCCCCCCTGCTCGCCCGCGCGATCAACGAGGTCTTCAACGACGGCTCGGTAACCAGCCTTTTCGACGGCCAGAGCTAGCCGGCCCCCCGTCCCGCCATTCCCCGGATTGGCGGGACGGGGGCTTTTCGATGGTCGGGACCGGCCACCCCTCGGTCCCGACCACCAGCTCTTGCGCCGTCTTGCGTCGCGCGGCACGTGATTTCGCGTGCCGCGCGGCCCCCGTTGCTTTCTGGCGCTGGGATGAGCATCGCAGGCAGCGATTGTGCGGCGATTAAGCCGATTTGTCCGACTCGCTACCCTCCGCACTTAGCCAGACGCACGGGCGTCAATCGTGCCGTGTCCGATTTACGGTGCGCTTAAGTCGTGATTAAGTAGTGGACGACAACAGCCCGGAGTTTCACCGAGGCGCCTAATTTCCGGCTGGCGACGCTCGGCCAGCCGGTTTTCGCCGTTTACCCCGATGCGGAGGAGTGCGTGCGTTCGGACGGGCTGGCCTGATGCGCTTCCGCATCCTGGGGCACCTTGAGGTGCAGGGCCCAGACGGCTGGACGGCGATCAGCGCCGCCAAGTGGCGGTCGCTGCTCGCCTGCCTGCTCGTGCGGCCCGGCCAGCTCGTGTCCACCGAGAGCCTGATCTACGAGCTGTGGGGCGAAAACCCGCCAAGCACGGCTAACAATATGGTCAGCATCTACGTGCACCGGCTCCGCAAGGAGGTCATCGGCGACGCGGAGGGACGGGTCCTCGTTCACCGGGCGCCCGGCTACCTGCTGCGGGTCGCACCGGGCGACGTTGACATCCAGGTGTTCGAAGCGCTCGTCGGCGAGGGCCGGTCCGAGCTGGCGGCCGAGCGAGCGGACCGCGCCGCCGAGTTGCTCGGCGAGGCGCTCGGGCTGTGGCGCGGGCCGCTGCTGGCCGACGTCCCGAGGTCCCCGGCGCTCGTCACCGCCGCCGAGCGCGCGACCGAGCTCTGGCTGGACGCGACCGAGCTGCGCATTGAGGCGGACCTCGCCTGCGACCGGGCGGCCCAGCTGGTGGCGGAGCTACGCGGCCTGGTGGGGGACCATCCCATGCGGGAGCGGCTGTGGGCGCTCCTGATGCGGGCCCTCGACGAGGCGGGACGCCGGGCCGAGGCGTTTGAGGCGTACGCGCTGGCACGCCGGACGATCGCCGAGGAGCTCGGCGTGGAGCCCGGGAGCGAGCTGCAGCGGCTGTACGCGGAGTTGCTGGCCGCGGATGCGTCGTCGGCGCCGGTATCCGGGTCGCCGAAGTCGGCTACGGTCCGACATCGGAGCACGCCCCCCGCTGCGCCCGGCCCCGGTCGAGCAGTCGGCGCGAGTCCGGCTAAGACCGGGGCAGACGGCCACCGGACGGCCGCGCGGGCTGACGCCGCGGGCGCACCGGGCCAGACAATCGCGGCTGGCCTGGGCATCGACGCCGGCGTCGCCGACGACGTCACTGCGCGGTCGCGGGCCGATTCGCCTGGCTCGATCGCGATCGGGGCTATCGCCGACCTCGGTTCGCCCGTGGCCGCCGCCCCGGCCGTGCCGGGATCGCCAGATGCCGCCGCGGGCTGGGGGCCGGTCATTCCGCGCCCCACTCAGCTCCCGACCGACATCGGGGACTTCACCGGCCGCGAGACCCCCGTCGAGCAGCTGTGCGCGCTGCTGGTGGGAGCGGACGCGACGAGTAGTCCCGGTGCGGTGCCCATCGCGGTGGTGAACGGCTCGGGAGGGCTCGGCAAGACCACGCTCGCCGTCCACGCGGCCCACCGGGTCCGCGCGCAGTTCCCCGATGGCCAGCTCTACGTTGACCTGCTCGGGGCGAGCGCGCAGCCGGCCCAACCGGGCGCGGTGCTCGCCCGCTTCCTCCGCGATCTCGGGGTGGAGGGCGCCAAGGTCCCGGCTCACGACGACGAGCGGGCCGCCCTCTACCGGACCCGGCTGACGGGCCGCCGGGTCCTCATCCTGCTCGACAACGCCCGGGACGCGGCCCAGGTCCGCCAGCTGCTGCCGGGCAGCTCGTCGTGCGCCGTCCTGGTCACGACCAGGAACCGAACCCCGGACCTGGTGAACACCCGGTTCGTCGACCTGAACGTGCTCGAGGACACCGAGGCGCTGGCGCTCTTCTCCCGGGTGGTCGGCCCGGAGCGGGCGGCGGCGGAGCCGGACGCCACCGCCGAGGTGCTGGTCGCCTGCGCCGGACTGCCGCTGGCGATCAGGATCTGCGCCGCGCGGCTGGCCGCGCGCAGGCAGTGGCGGGTCAGCACGCTGGCGGCCAGGCTCCGCAACGAGCACCGCCGCCTCGACGAGCTCAGCATCGGCGACCTCGCCGTCCGGGCGTCGTTCCAGGTCAGCTACGACAGCCTCAGGTCCCCCGGCCGCGGCATCGACCCGGCTCGGGTGTTCCGGCTGCTCGGACTGTGGCAGGGGGCTTCGATCAGCCTGCCGGCCGCGGCGGCCCTGGTCGGGGCGTCGGAAGACGACGCCGCCGACGCGCTCGAGACCCTGGTCGACGCCAACCTGCTCGAGTCGCCCGCCCCGGACTGGTACCGCTTCCACGACCTGCTGCGGGTCTACGCCACCGAGCGCGCCCAGGCGGAAGAGCCGGAGGCCGCCCGCGAGGAAGCGGTGCGGCGACTGCTGCGGTGGTACCTGGACACCGCCGAGGCCGCCGCCGACACCGTCTCGCCTCACCGCTACCGCGTCGCCGGCCAAGCGGAGGCGACGGACTACCCGCCGCTCGGCTTTGGAAGCGTGGACGAGGCTCTGGGCTGGAGTGACGACGAGCGGGCGAACGTGGTGATCGCCACCCGCCAGGCCGAGGCGGCGGACCTGCACGACATCGCCTGGCGGCTGCCGCCCGCGCTGTCGATTCTGTTCCAACGTCGGAGCAACTACGCGGACTGCGTGACCACGAATCGCGTCGGGGCGGAGAGCGCGCGCAAGGTCGGCGCGCGGCTCGGCGAAGCCTGGGCACTCAACCAGCTTGGCTTCGCGCTGGCCCGACTGCGGGAACCGGAGGCCTTCGCTCATCTTGAGCGGGCGCTCGCCATCAGGCAGGAGCTCGGCGACACGCGCGGCGAGGCCCAGACCGCCGCCTCGCTGGGTGAGGCGCACCTGAACATGCACGGGCCAGGGGAGGACGCGCTTGGCTACATGCGGCGCGCGGCGGACCTGCTCGAGCCGATGGGGGCCGATTCGCTCCGCGGCGTTGCGCTCAACAACCTCGGCGAGGTCTACTTCGGGCTGGGCGATCTGGACGCGGCCATGAAGTGCTATATCGAGGCCCGCGACATTGGCCGTGAAATCGGCGGGCATGCAGAAGGGCACGCCCTGAACAATCTCGGCCTTGTCTTCCTGCGGCTGCACCGACTTGATGAGGCAGTCGCCAGCTTTACCGACGCGCTGAGCAAACACCGGGCAGCCGGAGTGCTCGTGGGCGAGGCGTGGACGCTGCTGCACTTGGGTGAGGCGCAGCAGCAGACGGGCGCCCTGGCCGCGGCGCGCACGTCGCTGACCTCGGCCATCAGCATATTCGAGCAGATCGGCGATCAAGCCGGGATGGCGGAGACAGCCTCGCTGCTGGCCTCGCTGAACTGACGGCCGGGCGGTGAAACGTCGCCATTGCGTGAACACTTCGCATCACCTGCCGGCATCGGCGCATTTAACGTGACGCCTGTCACTAAGCTCTCTAGTGCACGCTTTTCGCAAACCCCGGTATTCAGATTCCACTGGATGATGGGTTTCCCGGGCCGGGCGAGTAGAAAGAAGGACGGAAAAATGAGCGAGGACACGGCCGCGACCCCGGACGACACCGCGACCCCCGACGACACCGCGACTCCCGACGACACGGCGACCCCGGACGACACGGCCACGCCGGACGACACCGCGACTCCCGACGACACGGCGACCCCGGACGACACGGCCACGCCGGACGACACCGCGACCCCGGACGACGACGAGGCCTGAGGCCGGACAGCGTTCCAGCGGGCCTGCAGCGTGCGTGCGCATGCGGAACGTTCGCAGCCGCGCGCACGTTGTTTGCCGGCTAGACTCGCGACGCGCATCCATGTATCCGTATGAGGAGTGACTGACCGTGCCTGAGGTCCGTATCGAAGCCGAGCCGCGCACCGAGTTCGGCAAAGGCGCATCCCGCGCCATCCGCCGCGAAGGTCGTGTGCCCGCCGTCATGTACGGGCACGGCGCGGAGAACCGCCACTTCACGCTGCCCGAGCACGAGCTCATGCTGGCGCTGAAGACGCCGAACGCGCTGATCCGGGTTGAGGGCCTGCCCGGCCGGGCCGCGCTCGCGCTGCCGAAGGCGGTGCAGCGGCACGCGATCAAGGGCGTGATCGAGCACGTCGACCTCATCGAGGTCCGCAGCGGCGAGAAGGTCACGGTTGAAATACCTATCCGGGTGAACGGCGAGGTGTTCTCCGGTGGCATTCTCGACCAGCAGATGGTTCAGCTTTCTGTCGAGGCGGAGGCCACCCACCTCCCCGACGGCGTCGACGTCGACGTCGAGGGGGCGGAGATAGGCACCCAGGTGTTCGCCAAGGACCTCACACTGCCGAAGGGCACCACCCTCGCGGGTGACCCCGAGGCGCTGGTCCTGCACGTGATCGAGCCGCGGAGCCAGGCGCAGTTCGACGAGGAGATCGGCGAGGGCGGCGAGGAGACCGAGACCCCGGTCGAGGTCCCGCCGGCGCCGGGCGCGGTCGAGGCGGCCGAGTAACAACAGCCGTGAACTGACGGGGAGGGCGGCGCGCAGGTCGCGCCGCGCTCCCCGTAAGCATGTTGGAGCACCCTCATATGGCAGACGACCGGTGGATCATCGTCGGGCTCGGCAACCCGGGCCCCGAGTACGCGGGCACTAGGCATAACGTCGGCCAGATGGTTCTGGCGCTGCTGGCCGAGCGGATGGGCGCGCGCTTCAAGTCAAATCGCACCCGCAACGATATCGCGGAGGGCCGCCTGGCCGGCCAGCCCGCGACCCTGGCCCGGCCGCACTCGTACATGAACCTGTCCGGCGGCCCGGTTGCCGCGCTGCTCGGGTTTTACAAGGTCTCGCCCGAACGGACCGTGGTTCTGCACGACGAGCTCGACGTCCCCTTCGGCGGGGTCCGCCTGAAGCTGGGCGGCGGCGACAACGGCCACAACGGACTGCGCTCGATCACCGCGTCCCTCGGCACCCGCGACTACTACCGGGTCCGCTTCGGCATCGGCCGCCCGCCGGGCCGGATGGACGCGGCCAACTTCGTGCTCAGGGACTTCTCCGCCGCCGAGCGGAAGGAACTCCCGTTCGCCATCGACCGCTGCGCCGACGCGGTGGAGACCCTGATCGCCAAGGGCCTGACCGAGGCCCAGAACATCTACCACATCGATCCGCCCGAGTAACCGGGCGATCCGAGAGGCTCGAGCATGTCTGATCTACCCCCCGAGATCGATACGAGCAGACCGCGTCCGGCGCGGGTCTACGACGCTCTCATCGGCGGCGACAATAATTTTCAGGCCGATCGCGACACGGTCGCGCGGGTGCTGCAGAAGTCGCCCCACGCCCGCATCGCGCCCCGCGAGAACCAGACGAGGTGAATTGCTACGGAGGGGTCGCCCGCAAACCCTGATGCGCTCTCCCGCCCGTTGCCCGTCCGCGACCACCTCGGTTTGAGACGGTCTTCCACTCTGGGTAGCCTCTGCGGAGGCGCCCGACGCCGTTAGCGCGTATCGGACCAGCATGAGGAGCCCCCGCTTGACCACAGCCGACGACCACGCGCTCGCGCACGACCTCGCGGAGCGGGCCGGCCGCCTGCTACTAGACCTGCGCGCCCAAGGCGGAGACCCGGCCGCGCTCAAAGACGCCGGCGACCGCTCCTCCCACAACTTCCTCATGGCCGAGCTGGCGAAGGCCAGACCCGAAGACGCGGTCCTGTCCGAAGAGGGCATCGACAACAAGGCCCGCCTCACCGCCGACCGAGTCTGGATCATCGACCCCCTAGACGGCACCCGCGAGTTCGGCGAGCCCCCCCGCACCGACTGGGCCGTCCACGTAGCCCTCTGGCAGCGAGTCGCCACCGGCGATGCCGGCGCAGCCGGCGAGCTAACGGCAGGAGCGGTGGCCCTCCCCGCCCAGGGAACCACCCTCTCCACCGTGAACGCAGCGGAGCGAGCGGGCGGGAGGGGAGATTCCCGCCGACCTTCCGAAGGAGTGTCGGCGGAAATCTCCCCCTCCACGTCCGGCGCGCAGCGTCCCCTCCGGATGGTCGTCAGCCGCACAAGAGCGTCCCAGTTGGTCAAGGACGTCGCAGCACTCCTGAACGCTGACCTCGTACCCTGCGGCTCAGCCGGGGCCAAGGCCGCGACGGTCATCCAAGCCGAGAACGACGTGTACCTGCACTCCGGCGGTTTCTACGAGTGGGACACCGCCGCCCCGGTCGCGGTCGCCCGCGCAGCCGGCCTGCACGTCTCGCGCATCGACGGCAGCGATGTCGCCTACAACCAGGACAACCCCTACTTGCCGGATATTCTAGTTTGCCGGCCCGCAATTGCTGGCCTGCTGCTCAATGCCATCAGGGATGCTACGCATGCGATCTGATTACCTCCTGTCCCAGCTGGACGTGCTCGAGGCCGAGTCCATCCACATCATGCGCGAGGTGGCCGCCGAGTTCGAACGGCCCGCGCTGCTGTTCTCCGGCGGCAAGGACTCGATCGTCATGCTCGCGCTGGCCGAGAAGGCGTTCCGCCCGGCCAACATCCCGTTCCCGGTCATGCACATCGACACCGGGCACAACTTCCCCGAGGTGATCGACTTCCGCGACC
>Ga0335075_10002006_pt1 | contig 33062 bp, 37 predicted proteins | sample Lox_Sample_24_FD_206723 | JGI IMG/M metagenome (GOLD analysis project Ga0335075, IMG submission 206723) | Soil microbial communities from Loxahatchee National Wildlife Refuge, Florida, United States - Lox_Sample_2.4 | ecosystem: Environmental > Terrestrial > Soil > Wetlands | place: USA...
GAACATATCTATAACACGGTGCGTCCACACCAAGCCCTCGGCTATCGCACCCCGCTCGAATTTCTCGAGCGCTGGAAATCCCAATCTCACAAGGCCGAGTGTCACTAATCATGTGGACGAGTACAAGGGATTGTCTTCGGGATCGGGTTTGGGATACGCCGGAACAGGCAGCTGAACGGAGGCAAATTGACTCGAGAAAAACGGATCGCCGCCGTCACCGGTGCCGCACAGGGAATCGGACGCAGGGTCGCGGAAGTCTTGGCGCAACGGGGATATCGCGTAGCGCTGAGTGATTTACGAACGCCCACTGAGGCCCTGCACTCCATTCGGTCGACGGGCGGCGAGGCTATTGCCTACACCGGGGATATCGCGGATGAATCGGTTGTCGACGGATTTGTTCGCGCCGTCCGCGAAGCCTGGGGCCATACGGATGTCCTTGTCAACAACGCCGGAATCAGTTTGATCGTTCCTGCCGAGGCAACTTCGGCAGCCGACTACCGCCGCGTGCTCGACGTCAACCTGGTTGCACCGTTCTTGCTCGCCAAGGCGTTCGGGGCGGAAATGCTCGTGGTTGGGAAGGGCAGCATCGTCAACGTGTCTTCGGTCGCTGGACTCGTTGGCGTTGCGGACCGTGCGGCCTATAACGCCTCCAAGCATGGCCTCATCGGTCTTACACGCACTCTCGCGGCGGAATGGGGCGGGCGCGGCGTTCGCGTGAATGCAGTTTGCCCGGGGTGGGTCAAAACCGAGATGGATGTTGCCGACCAGGCTGGGGGCGGCTACACCGACGCAGACATCAAAGGCCGCATACCCATGGGAAGATTTGCAAGCACAGACGACATCGCGTCCGCGATCGCGTTTCTTGCTGACGAGACGCAAAGCGGCTTCATCAACGGCCACACGCTCGCGGTCGACGGGGGATGGACCGCCGATGGCAGCTGGGAATCCCTGCGGCTCCGCCACCGCTAGCGGAATCCAGATACATGACAGCAACTCACCTGACCGTCGCCCTGGCGCAATATTCCGCCGATCGCGATTCCGCGCTCATTGTCGAGGAGGCAAGAAATGCAGGGGCGGAAATCGTCGTGTTCCCCGAGATGTTCTCCAACGGCTATGCGCGCTTCAATCCGGAGGACGCCGCTGCGTTTTATCGTTGGCGAAAAGGCGCGCACGCCTCCAACGGCACCTTCGTGAAGAAATTCCGTGACGCGGCTAAGAATCATCAACTGTATGTGGTGGCCACGTTTCTGGAGGATGCCGATCCCAAGCCATTCAATTCAGCGCTGCTCATCGACCCCGACGGCAACGGCGTTCTGCATCACCGTAAGGTCCACACCTGCGACTTTGACAGCCACAGTCCCGACGCTGCTTGTGGCCGTGGCGAACGGTTCGACGTGGTGGGAATTCAAACCTCTGCGGGGCCCATAAATATCGGCCTCATGATTTGCATGGACCGCGAGTACCCCGAAGCGGCCCGCTCGCTCTCCGGCAGAGGCGCCGAAATTATCCTGGCTCCAAATTCCTGCCGGCTCGCGGCAGATGGCCCGTACGGCGACGTTCGCATCGCGCAGGCGCGTGGCCGAGCTTTCGAGACGGTCACCGGCATCGCGGTTGCGAACTATCCGGTGCCGCTGTGCGATGGCCATTCCTTCGCCGTCGACCCAACCGGCACAGTGATCGTCATAGCCGCCGATTCTCCGGGCCTTACGATCGCCGCTTTCGATCTGGAGTTGATTCGCCGATTGCGCGAGGAAGATCACTTTCGTTGGCGACAGTAGTACGCGTCGGCGCGCTTGGCAGAATCCCTCAGCTTCAGCCAACTGGCCTTCTCCCTGTCCACAGGTCCTGCGCGAACAGCGACCCCCTGTTCCTGAGTACTATTGACTTTCGCTTTTGATTCGCCTACAGTCGCCATGCCCGGCGAGACCCGAAAGGTCGGAGGCGAATACGATGGTGCTCACGAAGCGTCAAAAAGACGTTCTCAATTACCTGGTCGTCTTCACGGACAAGCACGGCTATTCCCCCAGCTTCGAAGAAATCGCGAAAGGCATAAGACTCACCTCGTTGGCGACAGTCCACAAGCATCTTTCGACCCTCGAAAAGAAGGGCTTCATCCGCCGCGGTTACAACCAGAGCCGTTCAATCGAAGTGCTGCAGCTGCCGCAACCCGTGCGCAAGGAGATCATCAATCGGCACTCGGTGGAATTGCCGCTTGCTGGCCGCATTGCTGCTGGCCGCCCGCTCGAAGCCGTTGAAGACCGCGAGACGATTTCTTTGGGTGATTTCGGCCGCGGCCAGAATACCTTCGTCCTCCAGGTGAAGGGCGAATCCATGAGGGACGACCACATCCTCGATGGCGATTACATCGTCGTCGAGCAGACGCAGGTGGCTAATTCCGGCGAGATCGTCGTGGCGCTGGTCGGCGAAGACGAAGCGACCGTCAAGCGTTTCTATCGTGAGTCGGGCGGTAAGATTCGTCTCCAGCCTGCCAACTCGCAAATGGCCCCGATCGTCGTCGCTGCCAACGACGTTCGTATCCAAGGTCGCGTCGTAGGCGTCCTCCGTAAGTACTAAGGGCCACGACAGCTCCGATTCATGCGCTGCCCCCATCCGTGGACGAACGTCTCAGCCCGTTCGCCGATGCCCTCGATAAGCTCACCAGGCCCTCTTGGCAGCGAAAGGGTTCACGGTCAAGCCAGCCCTACTTCAAAACGAAGATCGACTTGGGAAGCATCATATGCGCGCCCTTCGTGCCCTCGACGAGCTGCGTAGTCCGCCGATCGGCAGCGGCGCTGCACAGCATGTAGGCGTCGTCGCGGCTGAGGTGCTTTTCCGTGGTCAGTTAGTCGCTTTCCCTGCGCGGCATAGTCGAGACCTCTTCCTATTACTGTGTGGAGTGTGCCATCCTTGCTCCCTATGCCAGAATCGATAAAGACTACGGTGTTGTTCGTGTGCATGGGAAATTGCGTCCGCAGCCAGATGGCAGAGGCGCTCGCGCGCCATATTGCATCCGACGTCATTGCGGCCGAGAGCGCAGGAGTCCGGCCGCTCGGATTCATCGATCCAACGGCGAAAAAAGTTCTCGGTAGCCGGGGGATATCCATCGACGGCCAATTCTCGAAAGGACTGCACAGCCACAAGCTGTCCAAGCCGGACCTGATCGTGAATATGTCCGGTTTGCCCGGCAAATCGCTGTTTCACCACGAGCAATTATTCGAAGACTGGACCGTGTCGGATCCGTTCGGCGACGACGTCGAGACGCACGCGCGCGTTTGCGACGACATCGATTCGCGAATCCGTGACCTGGCCACGCGGTTGCGGGCGGCGCGGGAAGTACAAGCATCGCAAATATCCTGACGTGTGCATTATGCTTCGCCGAAAGAGCCAGGTTTTGGTTCGCCTGCTAGTTCTCGTTCCGTTGCTCGGAGTGAACAGCTCAGCGCGGTCGAAGAGCTTGCGAGGAGTAAAGCTTGCGGGTCTACATCCTGGAGAGAAACTCAGCCGGGCTTACGGGCGATTTGGCAAACGCTATGTCAATCAATACCTGTCGTCGGCCCGCTCGGCTGTGTGGGTTGACCCATGTACTACACAGCAGCTCACAGTGCAATTTGGTCTAAACGGGACGATACGCCGGATCACTGTGGGGCCAATGCCCGGCAAAATCGAGGTCATTTGTAACAACAAAGCGTACTCAAGGACAACTCGCGCAAGATTTGGCACGAACCGCGGTCTGCTCGTTGGAGACAGCTGTGGCCGCATCCAAGAGCTGTATGGGACACCAATCTCCGACACCGGCGGATTACGGAACAGGGAGCTGCAAGCGATGAAATACCTCTCTTCGGACAGAACCGGAGAGCTGAAGCTTGAAATCGACTGTGATACGGGGAACAGCCAGGTAGAGCGAATCTCGCTATCAGATTCTACGAACTAAACGATCTGGCGCCCACAAACTGTGGCAGCTGCGTCTATGCGACGGGAGAAGACCAGCGTTTCGCAAGAGGACTACCTCAAGGCGATCTGGGAGATCGTCCAGGAGGAGCAAGTCCCGATCAGCGCGCGCCTCGCCGAGGACCTGGGTGTAACTCCTCCCGCTGTTACGGCTGCGCTAAAACGAATGACGCGCGGCGGCTTTCTCCGGCTGCGGCGGGGCGGCCGCATCGAGCTTTCCTCCAAAGGGAAAGGTATCGCTCAGCATCTGGTGCTGCGGCATCGGTTAGCGGAAAAGCTGCTGACTGATGTAATCGGCCTCGAATGGTCCCGCGCGCACGAGGAAGCCGAGCGGCTCGAGCACGGAATTTCGCCGGAAGTCGCGCGTCTGCTTCTGAAGCGGTTCGGACGCGAGAGCCGTTGTCCTCACGGCGTACCCTTGTTCGGCGGGATGTCGCGCCTGCGCAGGAAATACAGCGCGATCAAACTGTCGCAAGCGGAAGTCGGCCACTCCTACGAAATCATGCGCGTGCATGAAAAAGATGCACGCTTCCTGGAATTCATCGAGCGACTGCGCTTGCGTCCCGGAGCGCGATTGCGCCTGCACGATCGCGAATATGACGAGACCGCGGCGATCTCTGTTGAGGGTCGCGCCGGACGGATTCACCTGGGTAAGCCTGCCACGGAACACCTTTGGGTTACGCGGCTCGCTGCTGACTAGCCGAGATATCTGCTCGAAAAATGGCCGACTCCTTTAATTCCAGGCGCCAGCCTGAAGAAGCGGCACCGTGGTTACCCCGTCCGGACCTGGCAACTGGATGTTTCTCCGGCTACGCTAGAAAACGGCGCGATGTTGCACGGATTCCTTTGTGCCAAGCGAGAAACGCCCGTCGACAATACCGCCATTCAGGACGTGAACCGCAGCGTACTCTCCAACCGACGGCCCGTGTTTGAACCCGTGGCCCGATCCGCCGCCAACCAGCCACACGTTCTCCATTTGGGGGTGGCGATCGATCAGAAAATCGCCGTTGGACGTGTTCTCATACTGGCACACGCGCGCTTCGACGATGGGCGCGTCGCGAAGATTGGGAAAGCGCCGCGCGACGTATTGTTTCGCAAGCGCAATGGCCTCAGCAGTCGGCGTCCGTGATTGCGTGTCGGGATCGACGGCCGGACCATGATGATCGTGCGCAATCTTTAAGCCGCGATTCTCCAGGTCCGGCATGCCGTAGAATTCGTCGCGCTGTTTCAGCCAGGTCGGCATCTGTGGCGGCGCGAAACGGCGGTCGCCCGCAGGCACGCCGAAGAAAAACACTTCCTGCCGCGAGGTGAAGATGCGGCTGCCGAGGACGTCCGGGAAAATCTTGCCCAGCCATGAGCCGCACGCGAAGACGAATGTTCCCGCCGAATAGTTTTCACCGTCGCGTGTCGTGATCTGATCCAGCTTATTGCTGCGGACTGTTGGCGGCCGAACTTGATCGCTCGCGTATACAGCGCCCGATTTCTGTGCTTCATCGACGACAGTTTGCACCGCTCGGCGCGCCATCAGCACGCCGCTATCCGGCTCGAGTATGCCCCAACAGTCCGGTTCGAACGAGAATGCGCTGTAGCGTTCGACCATCTGGCCGAGAGACAGCTTTTCGTAGCGACACGCGACACGGTCGAAAGTGGCCAACGTCGCGAGCGCAATTTTGTCATTTTCGTGGGCGATCCAGAGAACGCCTGTGGATTGAAATAGTTCCGGGCGGCCGGCCTGCCCGAAAAGCTCCTTCCATTTCGGCAGCGCGTTCATGGACCAGCGCGTGTAGATTTCGTCCGCGCCGTAACCCATGCGGATGATGCGCGACTCGCCGCCGGAACTGGCACGCGAATTGGCCGGTCCATACGCGTCGAGCAGCAGAACGCTCGCACCGGCTTTGCGAAGGAAGTAGGTTGTCCATGCGCCGAAAACGCCCGCGCCAACTACGATCGCATCGTAGTTTCGCTCGGGCGCCATTAGAAGCCTTCTTCGACGAGTTGCGAAACCGTAAGGCGCGAGGTAGCGGCCGCGCCACGCGATTCGAGAAGGCTTTCGATGTATTTCGCAAGGATATCGGTTTCCAAATTAACTGCGTCGCCGGGAACTATGCCCTTCACGCTGGTTTCTCGATACGTAAGAGGAATGACGGCAATATCCGCGACGCCGTCGTGCCATGCGGCAACCGTGAGGCTAATGCCGTCAATCGCGATCGATCCTTTTTCCGCGACGTAGCGCCGCAAATCCTCTGGCACGCGAACGGAAAGCCACCAGCTCTCGCCTTCCTGCGAAAGGCGAGTCACACGCCCGATGCCGTCGATGTGTCCCTGGACGAAATGTCCGCCCAGGCGCGCCCCAGCCCCCAGCGGGCGTTCGAGATTAACCACGTCACCAGCCTTCTTTTCGCCGAATGACGTGCGCCGCAGCGTTTCGCCGGAAAGATCCGCAGCGAAGGTATCTTTATTGAGCCCGACAATCGTAAGGCAGCACCCGTTTACGGCAATGCTGTCTCCAATTTTCATTGCGGATACAATTTCGGGCGCAGTGGCAACGCTCACGCGGAGCTTGCCGCCAGCATCTCCGCGCTCAAGCGATTCAATTGTTCCGGCGGCTTCGATGATTCCCGTAAACATCGTGGAAATATCCTTGGACAATGAAATCGGAATCGTAGGGGCTTAGAGTAACGTTTTTCAGGGGCGGCAATTTCTCGAATGCGCGCGTCGAAGGCCGCGCCATCGGAACACCGCCATTTCCCATGATCCTGGGAGCATAGAAGAGAATCATTTTGTCCACAATGCCCGCTTCCAGCGCGGCGCCATTCAGCTCCGCACCCGCTTCGAGAAGCACGTTGAGGACCTGACGACGGCCAAGCTCACGCATGGCCTCATCCAAGGCGACGCGGCCGGATTTTGCGCGAACTCGAATAACTTCGACGCCCGCTTTCGCGAGTGCGCGTGCCTCGACCGATTCTTTCGATTCCGTGGTTAACACCAGCAAATCATTTCGCGCCGATCTGACCAGGCGCGATCGTGTCGACAGGCGCAGACGCGAGTCGACGACGACGCGCAACAGCGGCCTGCGACGTGGCTTACTCGTGCGATCGGTGAGAAGCGGGTCGTCAACGAGAATAGTGCCGATGCCCGTGAGCAGCGCATCAGCCTCGTGTCGCAGCCCCTGCACGTATTCTCGTGAAGCTCGACTCGAGATCGACGTCGAATGGCCGGGACGCAGAGCAATCTTCCCGTCCAGCGTAAGCGCGGTTTTCAGAGTTACGAAAGGCAGCCCACGTCGGATCCATTTCGCGAAAGACTCGTTCAGTCGGCGGGCTTCATCGCGGCAGGCACCTGCATCGACGCGAATACTTGCGCGGCGAAGTTGCGCAAGCCCTTTTCCGGCGACGGCAGGATTTGGATCGGACATCGACGCGACGACCCGGCGGATTCCCGCACGAATAACGGCCTCGGTGCAAGGGCCCGTATGCCCGGTCGTGCAACAAGGCTCGAGAGTTACGTAAAGAGTCGCGCCGCGCGCTTTTTCACCGGCTTGCTTCAGCGCGACGATTTCAGCGTGATCGCGCTTGTCATACTCATGGAATCCCTCGCCGACGACCTGCCCGTTCTTGACGATTACCGCGCCAACCGTGGGATTCGGATGCGCAAGCGCCATGCCTCGTTCGGCAAGCCCGAGTGCGCGACGCTCGAAACGATCGTCGGCCTCGCTAGTCGAAGAGCGAGTTGACATAGGTTTGCGCGTCGAAGGGGACGAGATCGTCCATCTGTTCGCCGGTGCCGACAAACCGAATCGGCAAATTCAATTCGCGAGCGATCGCGATCACAATGCCGCCCTTCGCGGTGCCGTCGAGCTTTGTCAGGACGATGCCGGTGACGCCTGCATGGCTCCAGAATTCACGAGCCTGATTCAACCCATTCTGGCCAGTCGTCGCGTCCAGGACGAGCAACACGTCGTGCGGCGCGCCGGGAACAGCTTTCGAGGCCGTGCGTTTCATTTTTTCAAGCTCGGCCATCAGATTCGATTTCGTGTGCAGGCGTCCGGCCGTATCGACGATCACTATGTCCGCGTTCCGCGATTTTGCCGCGGCGAGCGCGTCAAAAATCACGGCGGATGGATCGGCGCCGGATTTCTGCTTGATCACTTCGACGCCAGCGCGCCGGCCCCAGACTTCCAGCTGTTCGATTGCCGCAGCGCGAAATGTGTCGGCGGCGCACAGGACAACATTCCCGCCTTCTTTCTTCAGCCGATTCGCCAGCTTGCCGATCGTGGTCGTTTTACCGGTGCCGTTTACGCCAACTACAAAAAGAACCCGAGGCGTCACATCGATTTTGCCATTCGATGAAGCAGCAGGCGCGTTCAGGATATGCAGCACCTGGCTCTTCAGCTCGCGGCGTAATTGGTCGGAGCCTTCGAGCTTGTGCTCGGTGACCTGAGCGCGAAGAGCGGTGAGAACCTCTTTTGTGGTGCGCACGCCGATATCGGCGCTCAGGAGCGCGGATTCAAGCTGCTTTAGGAGCGCCGGATCGACCGGCCGATCGCCGGTGAGAACCTGCTCGACGCGAGCAGAGATCTCCGAGCGCGTCTTGCTGACCGCATCCTTAAGACGCTCGCGCAGAGTGGGTTCTGGTGGTCCAAACAGCGTAATCACGGAGAGCGATCCCTTTGCCGAACAATCATTCTACAGGCAGGCGGCAAATCAAGGAAACAGCCGCCGAGGGAAAGGAGTCACGAGGCGAGGAAGCAGGGAACCGGGGAGCGAAGACGCGAGAGGCAAGGAGACAAGGAAGACGAGTCAATCGGTCGGCTGGCGTGAGTGCGGTGGTCACCCTACTCGAAGTCGCCAACTCATGCAAAATCAACGCCCATCCTATCACGGCCTGCCCGAATCTTGCACACCCACCGCACGTCGTTTGATGGATACACGTGCCCATCAATTTTTCGCGTAAGTACCTTTAGAATCAGCAAGAGCCCGAAAATTGATGGATACACTTTTGGGTGCTTTGCCCTCGCCGCGCACTGCACCAGACGTGGTGCAATTCTAGGCGCAGGCGCCACGGAACGGCCAGGCTTTGCGCTAGCTCAAATGAGACGCTAGGCGCTGGCGTGGCGGCGGGCTTTCATCTCGGAAAGGAGCTTTTCGATTTCGTCTTCCTTTTCCAGGGCCGCGAACTTGTCGTCGAGGCTCTCTTCGATCATTTCGCCTTTGGCCTGACTGACGGCGGCTTCGTGCGCGATGCGCTGCTTCATGCGCTCGAAACCAGCGATCTTCGATTCGCTGCCCATGGACATCTGGGCGTCGCGGGCCTTGCCGACAGCGCGCGCACGGCGGTGCTGGGCGATCAGGAGCTGGCTTTTGGCGTTAGCTTCGGAAAGCTTTTGTTCCAATTTGCGAAGCGCGGCTTTGAGTTCCTCAACCTGCGCAGCCTGATCGGCAACCTGCTCCTTGAAATTCGCGGCAAGCTGCAGATAGCTGCGATGGCGTTCGAGCGCCGCACGCGCAAGATCGTCCTGATTCTTGTCGACAGCGCGTTCGGCTTTGCGCATCCAATCCCCCGCCAGTTCGGTGTTTTCCTTCTCCTTCTGTTCCAGCATGTGCTGGTCGGCGATCGCCACCGCGACTTGCGTCTTCACTTGGATGAGCTGGTTCTCCATATCGAGAATCAGCTGCTTGATCATTTTCTCCGGATGTTCGGCTTTGTCGATCAAATCGTTCAAATTAGCTCGAATCAGTGTTGAAACGCGGTCCATAAGTCCCATGATGTTTCTCCTTTCCCTTAACGCCCATTCGATCTCGCGATCTTCCTTCGATCTTTCACGCTATTTCGGCAGCTTGGCCGGTGGCGCAGGTGGCACGACGGTCGCAGCAGGCACGACCGTTGCCGTCGGGACGACCGTTGCGGCCGGCCTTGGATCGCTGTCGCCTATCTTCCGCACCTTCGAGAGCAACTCGGACATTTGCATGCCGGAGAGCGCTTCGAAGAGCGCGGGAACCTGCGCGGCGATCTTTGTCATGTCGCCCGTCAGCTTGTTGATGCCCGCGGAATCGCCGTTGCCGGTCGACACGATGGTGATCTTGTCGACGCTGCCAAGCGGAGCGGCCATCGCCTTCACGATGTCGGGCAGGCTGGTGATTAGCTTGTCGACAACGGCGACCTGGTTGTACTGCTGGTAGGCTTCGGCTTTGACGTTCATCGCGCGCGCTTCGGCCTCGCCCTTCTTGAAGGTGATGTCGGCTTCGGCTTCGCCCTGCGCGCGAATCGCTGCGGCCCTGCCTTCGGCCTCGGCAATCAGACGCTGCCTTTCCGCAGCGGCAAGCGTTTCGATCTTCTGGCGGCTGACGTCAGCTTCCTTGACGACGGTTGCGACCAGTTCATTGCTGCGGCGCTGAATTTCAGCTTCCTGCACTCTAACCTGCGCGAGCCGCTCGACTTCCTGAACCTTGACCGCCTCCGCGACTACCTGCTGCTGCATGACGTTCGTCTCGAGTTCGTAAGCCTTATCTGCCTGCGCTTGTTGCTTCTTGATACTCTCGACGTACTCCGCCTTCTTGATGTCGAGATCGCGCTGCGCTTCGGCTTGCTTGGTCAGCGAAAGAGTTTCCGCTAGCACGCGCTGCTGATCTGCCAGGGCTTTGGCGGTTTCGGCGTCGCGCTGCGCCTCGGCGCGCTTGATGGCGGTGTCACGCGCGGCTTCGGCGTCGGCCACATCGGCATCGCGGCGGATGCGCGCAACGTCGGGCTTGCCCATGTTTGTGATGTATTCATTCTTGTCGCGGACTTCCTTGATCGTGAACGAGATCACCTCGAGGCCCATCTTGTTCATGTCGTCGGCGCACGTGGAACGCATGCGGTCGCCGACCATTTCCGGCTCCTTCACGATCTGCTCGACGGTTAGCTGGCCGATAATCCCGCGCAGATGGCCTTCCATGACGAGACGGATGAGGCCTTCACGTTCCCCGGGTGTTTTCGTCAGGAATTGTTCGGCTGCGGTCTGGATCGACTCGGGATCAGACTTCACTTTGATCTGAGCGACTGCTTCGACCGTCACCGCGACGCCCTGACAGGTGTAGAGATCCTGCTGCGGCGCCACGTCGAACGACATTAGCTCCAGCGAGAGCGTCTTCGAGCTTTCCACCATCGGAAAAACGACTGTGCCACCGCCCTTCACGATGCGAATGCCGCGGAATCCGTACACAATGATGGCCTCGTGCGGACCCGCTCGGCGAAACAGAGCAGCGAGCGAGCTCAAGATGAAGATGATGACCGCAATCATGAGCCCGACGATCAACCAAAGGACTGGTACGCTTCCGAACATGTCGCCCCTCCTTCTATGCTGCAAATTTCGCGGTGACGAATGCTTCCGACGCGACGCTACTGCCGCTTTGCTTCGGGAACTCCGGCCTGCTCCTGTGGTTCGCCGGTCATTTCGTCGTAGCGGCGAACGTAAGCGATGCCTTTCTCGCAACGCGTGATGATCACTTCCGTGCCTTTCGGGATCATCTGACCATCCTCGCTGCGCGCTCCTGCCGTCTGACGCGAGCCACCTTGCGAAAAGATGATCTCGCCCGTTCCCCCGCAGCGGATTTGGACGTTCACTTTTCCGAGCGCGCCGGTGCGATCGAAGTCGGCTGGATCGAGCTGGGTTTCATGTGCGAGCAGAACTTTCACGAGAAACAGGAAAACGACGCTCGCAGCCAGCACTCCTCCCAAAAGCGCAAACATGAATATGGCGTCGACCATCAGGCTCGAATAGCGCGTCAGCAGATAGCCTGTTCCGCCGAACCACGCGAGGAAAGCCATCAGCGATGAAACGTTGAAAAACGAGACGCGCCCGCCGCGCAGACCCGCGCGGGCGTGGCCCGCGCCAACATGTCCGACGTGCGCTGGTCCCGCGTGCACGGGAACATGTCCGGCGTGGCCCATGCCGGCGCCGTGCCCGTGAAAATGTGGCAAGTGCCAATGCGCCGCAGCGTGGAATCTGCCGGCGCTTCCCAATACGGACAAAAGACTGAAGACAAGTCCAACAACAAAGCAGATCAGGTAGAAGGTCGCCCAGGTCATGGCATTCACCTTCCTTCCTCGGGGCCAAAGTTTTTGCGGGACGCAACATCGTTTCGATATCCGTGCTTCGAGTGGCCTGAGCTGTGATGCACTCCACCTGAATGCCTTGGCGCATCGGAGTGGCCGGGACGGAGCACGTGCAGAAGGCGGGAAGAAAGACCTGGCGCTTCAAGAATGGCGCCCAGCAGGATCAGGCTGCGGCGCGCGTCGTCGCGATGCGCGAGTATTTCTAGAACATCGCTAAGTTCGGAATCCTGACGAAAACGCCTCGCGCCTTCGAGAAGCCAAAGATCGAGCTTGTTGGCGCGCACGGGAAGGCTGGAAATCAGTTCCGTGTGAAAGCCATCGGGATCGTCCACCAGAAAGCCGGGGTGGACTTTGAAGAAGCGGGCGAGTAATTCGCGCGTGCTTTTTGTTAAGTGCGGACGAGCGCCATTTTCGATCTGAGAAAGATAGGACTGGCTGAGGCCGCGGCCAGTTTCGCGGCGGGAGGCGTCGATTACCTCCGTCTGGGTCATGTCGCGGCCGAGGCCGCGGAGCATGCCTTCGGCGCGTCGAAGGTTGCGGATTTTGTCGCCGAGTTTCATATTCCTTGCTCAATCTCAGATTGCAATGTCACTATTGCAATATGCAATGTAAGTGTCAAGGGAAATCGTCGAAACTGGAAATCGCCCTAAATCAGCCATTTAGGCGGCTTTGGACAACAGTGAAGTGACGGTCAAGCGAAATCCAGCTGAGAAACAGCACCACAGAGGACGCGGAGAACGGCAGGAGAGCACCGGGATACAGATCGTCGAGTGAAAGGCAAACACAAAGGACGGCCACGGAGAAGAGCAGCGGAGCAAAGCGAAATGGCGGGCTGGGTGGCCGCCGTCACGAACCCGGGCGCGAGGTTAGAGCACCCGATTCACGCGACCGCGGAAACACAGACTCGAACAGATGCGTTCCAGCGCCGCACGGCAAATCACCGATCAGGAAAGCGAACCGGCGGTAGCGGCGGCCGACTGCGCTCTTTCCCTGTCCTCTTGTTTCACGAAGAACTGGCTTGCGAGCTCGACCACTTGTTTCAGGTTCCACCATTCGCGTTCGTTCATCGGGCGTCCTTCACTGCTCGAGAAATAGATCGAGGCGTAACCGTCCTCGGACAGTGGCGCGCGGATGATCAGCACGTTTTTTTGTTCGGCCTGGTTATCGGACATTGGACCTCCATCGAAATTCCGCAAGAGTGTATCGCAAGGAGGCACAGAAACAAGAAGGAAAACGGAGCCGGCAAATACGGCACGTCCCGGAGCGGCTGGGTGGATGCCGGTAAGCCTATGGGTAAACAGACGGAGCTATACAGGTAGATTGCGTTACATCCTAACTGTTTTGTGCTGCATCCAGAAAAGTGAAGCCTAATTGGAGGGCTGATCATGAAGCGAATTGGTGCTCCTTTCATACTATTGGTGGTTTGTGCTTCTACCGTTCTGGCTCAAGGCTTGGGAAATCTGAAGGACGACAATCTTCAGAATTGTCTGGATGGAATTGGAGAGTGCAATCTGGCTCTGGTGACGCCGTCGCAGGCGCAGCAAGTCAAACACCTGCAGCGGGAGAACAATCTCTGGGGCTGCTTGACCGGCTACGGCACGTGCGACGAGTCGCAACTGACTCCGTCCGAACGTACCCAGGTTGCGCAGTCGAAGGACCGCCGGAATCTGCTGGCGTGCGAGACGACGCTCGGCATATGCGATCAAACGAAATTGACTCCGGGGGAGAAAGCGAAAGTGGCGGAAATCGCGAAGCAGCAGAACCTGCTGAACTGCGAAACGGGCGCGGGGACGTGCGACACAACGGAACTGACGCCGGAACAAACCGCGCGCGTAAAGGAACTCCAGAGCGAACACAATCTGCTAGCATGCGAAACGGGAGATGATTTGTGCAACAGCGCATTGCTCACGCCAGTGCAAAAGAAGGAAGTCGCCGGTGTCTCGAACGAGCAAAATCTGCTGGCATGCGAGACGGCGCAGGGTTACTGCGACCCAACGATGCTGACACCCTCGGAAAACAGCGAAGTGGCGCAGGCAAGGCGCGAGCGCAATGCGCTGAATTGTGAAGCCGGCGACGGTTCCTGCGACCGCACGATGCTGAACGAACAGGCCAAGGTGAGTTCACGCAGACGCGCATCGTGAGGGCCGCAGAGCAATAGGCTTCCGGACGAGCGGCCCTTTCGCGCGAGTTTCTCCGCAGTCAGCTACTGCTGCATCTTGTACTGATCGCGATTGATTGCGTACAGGGCCACGCGGAATCCGCGGTGTGCGGTCTCGCGCTCGAAACGCATGCCTAATTTCTCCATGACGTGGATTGACGCGCGATTTTCAGGAATCGCGACGGCGACGATTCGGTCGAGTCCGACGCGCTGAAGCGCGTCGCGCATGGCTTCGCGAGCGGCTTCGGTCGCCAAGCCTTTTCCCCACCACGCCGGGGCTAGCCACCAGCCGATCTCGATTTCGCTGGTCGCGGGCAGCGGCTGCAGGCCGCAGAAGCCGATCATCTCGTCCTCGGATTGGCCATCCGGGACGTCCTTTGCCAGCAGGCGCCAGAAGCAAAATCCGCGCTCGGTGAACCCGGAGATCTGCCGCTGAACGAACTCCTGGATTTGTTCATCGCTCCAGGGCTGGCCTGCTGAAATGTAGCGCATCACCCGAGGATCCTGTGTGATTGGCTTGAGTTGAAGCCAATCCTCGCGATTCCACGGCATCAGGCGCAAGCGTGTAGTTTCAAGCATTGCAGTGTCGAATCTCGTGCCGATACGAGCGGCAGAGAGCGAATCGAACATCGGCTTTGGCGTACGTCACGCGTTCCGAAGGCGACGGCGCCAATGCCGCTTGAGACTATAGACAGGTGTCGACGTTTCGGACTGTTTCGAGACGGCGATCAGTTCACGCCTTTTCAAATTGGCGACAGCTCCTTGGACCGCGGTCTTTGACAAGCCGGTAGCGGCTGCGATTTTGCTCAAGCTTACGGCGATGCCGTGCGTCATCTCGCGCTCGGTGCGTGCGGCAAGATAAAGATAAACCACAAAGGCGGAAGGCGTCCTGTCGTGCCCGACCAAATCGCGCATCAGAACGTCGATGACGTAGCTGTCGATTTCAACGGAGGACGCGTGAGCGGGCATGCGTCATTCTAGCACTATAGTGGTAATAGACCACCCGCTTGACGACGGAAGGAAAGGCCGCGACGATCTCTCGTCAGGAGGATCGGCCATGATCAAGGGCATCAAGTTCGCCAGCGTTCCGGTGCGCGACCAGGAAGAGGCTCTGAAATTCTTCACTGAAAAACTGGGATTTCAGATTTTGACGGACCAGCCGTTTGGCTCGCAGAGATGGATCGAATTGGGGATCCCATCGGCGGACACGAACGTAGTTCTCTTTACGTCCCCTGGGCATGAAGTGCTGATAGGGAAGTTTCAGCCTATCGTATTTTGGAGCGACGACGTGCGGTCCACATATAAAGAGCTGACGGCCAAGGGAGTCGAGTTCGTCGCGCCGCCAAAGACGGAGCAATGGGGCACTTCGGCCATTTTCAAGGACCCGGACGGGAATCAGTTCCTGATTTCATCCAGGTAGGGACACAAAAAGTCGCGCGCTGCCGATAAGGCTCCCGTGGGATCTCCCGCAGGACGAACAATCCCAAGGTTTCCGGAGAAAACGGGCGCGCCCCGCGTATTTCCGCACTACAATGCGGCGCATGTCGTCCGAAACGACGAACGCGTCGCTCCCTCCTCCTTTAACACCTGCACCGCGTGGTTCCGGCTCTTGGTGGCCGCGTCGCACGACATCGGCACAGCGGCGTACGTTGGTCGCGGGCGGGCTCGGCTGGATGCTCGACTCGTTCGACGTTGCGCTGTATTCGCTCGTGCTGGCGCACCTGATGCGCGATTTCGGCATGAGCGAAGCGGTCGGCGGTCTGCTGAACTCTCTGACGCTGATCGCGTCTGCGATTGGAGGATTTCTCTTTGGTTTCATCGCCGATCGAATTGGCCGAACGCGTTCGCTGATGGCGACGATCCTGATTTATTCCATAGCGAGCGGGGCCTGCGGCCTGTCGAACACGATCGCGGAACTCGCGATTTTCCGCTTCATCCTCGGGTTGGGGATGGGAGGGGAATGGTCGACAGGCGCCGCGCTTGTTGCCGAGACGTGGCCCGCCGAACATCGTGGAAAAGCGCTCGGGTTTATGCAGTCGACGTACGCGATTGGAGAAATGATCGCGGCGGGAGTCGTCGGATTCATGCTCCCGCGTTTCGGATGGCGTTCGGTGTTTTTCGTCGGACTGCTGCCGGCGCTTCTGGCCTTCTGGATCCAGCGGAGCGTTCCCGAACCGGAGATCTGGAAAGAAAAGGGGCACAGCGGCAGCGTAAGCGGCGCGCTCCGGTTGATGTGGCGGAAGGACCTGCGGCGGAATGGCGTGATCGCCACAGCGATGAACGCCTTCAGCATGTTCGGTTATTGGGGACTTTTCACCTGGATTCCCGCGTATTTGTCGCTGCCGGTCGCGCAGGGTGGCCGCGGGCTCAGCTTGATGAAGACGACGGCGTGGCTGGTCGTAATGGAAGCGGGAAAATGGTTTGGTTATACCGTCTTTGGATTTTCAGCGGATGCCTTTGGCCGACGGAAGAGCTATGTGGCATTTCTTCTGATTGCGGCTGTCCTCGTGCCGATTTATGGGATCGCGCGCACGCCGGTAGTGCTTCTCGTATTGGGACCGCTCGTCGGCTTCTTTGGCATCGGCTATTTTTCGGGATTCGCAGCGATCGTGTCGGAGCTGTTTCCCACCGAAATTCGCGCTACCGCGATGGGGACCAGCTATAACTTCGGGCGCGGCATTTCGGCCGCAGCCCCATTTGTCGTCGGAATCCTGGCGCACCAATTCGGGCTTGGTCCTTCGTTTTTCCTCCTTGCCGGAGCGTTTTTCCTGGCGGCCGTGCTGGCCATGGCTCTGCCGGAAACAAAAGGCAGACAATTGGAGTAACAGATGAGCGTGCCCTGCGAGATCATCCGGGAATTCAGTTCGTCGTTTCGCTTACAGCAGCGCAAATCTGAATTCAGGCTATAATCTGCTGCAACCGCTGCGGAAGTGGCGGAATTGGCAGACGCGCCAGCCTTAGGAGCTGGTGGCCGTAAGGCCGTAGGGGTTCGAGTCCCTTCTTCCGCACAGATCAAAACCACTTTAGCGGCACGCTTTACGGGAACCGCCTTCGAGGCCAATGCCGCGCCTCGATTCCTTGTTGTCGCGTGCCTTCTTCCAGATTGAAGAGGCTTCTGTACACCGATCGGTGGGTAACGAATCCTTTTCTTCTCGCGGTGTACAGCTATGCGGGCATGTCAAATACGGAGATTACTGTATGGTACCAATGCCTCTGAACCCAGAAAATGCGAAATTCGACAGTTTCTGATCGCCGGGTACGCCTGAACAAATTCCAACTGAGGGCCCTTTGTGGCAAACAAAGTATTTTCGCCGGTGAATTTCGCTTTGAAGGAAGAAAAAGTGACTAGGAACAACAGCACAAATGGTCGAGGTCTAGTTGGCATCAGCAAAGTCCGCACTGGAGTGAAGGGACTGGACGAAATCACCGGCGGCGGCTTGCCGCAGGGACGACCGACGCTGATTTGCGGCAGCGCCGGCTCCGGCAAGACCATGCTGGCGATGGAATTCCTGGTGCGCGGCGCGCTCGAGTACGGTGAGTCCGGCGTCTTCATGGCCTTCGAGGAAACGGCCGAGGAACTCTCTCAGAATGTGGCATCCCTTGGTTTTGACCTGCCTACCCTGATTAGCAGAAAGAAGATGTACGTGGATTACGTTCACATCGATCCGAGCGAAATCCAGGAGACCGGCGACTACGATCTGGAAGGGCTGTTCGTCCGCCTGAAGCTGGCCATCGACTCTGTCGGCGCGAAACGAGTGGTTCTCGACACGCTCGAAGCGCTTTTTTCCGGGTTGAAGAACCAAGCCATCCTGCGCGCGGAAATTCGCCGGCTGTTCCGCTGGCTGAAGGACCACGGGCTCACCGCTATCATCACCGCCGAGCGCGGCGATGGCACTTTAAGCCGGTACGGCCTGGAAGAGTATGTCTCGGATTGCGTGATCCTTCTGGACAACCGTGTTAAGGACCAGGTCGCCACACGGCGTATGCGCATTGTCAAGTACCGCGGCACGAGCCACGGCGCAAACGAGTATCCGTTTCTTATCGACGAGAGCGGCTTCTCCGTCCTGCCGTTGAGTTCTCTCGGGCTACAGCACCAAGCCTCAACACAACGGATCCCGAGCGGGATCAGCGGTCTGGACGAAATGCTGGGGGGCAAGGGGTTTTATCGTGGGTCGACTGTACTCGTGTCGGGAACCGCGGGAAGCGGCAAGACAAGCCTGGCGGCGCACTTTACGGACGCCACCTGCTCGGCCGGACAGAAATGCCTCTATTTCGCGCTGGAGGAGTCGCTCAGCCAAGTCAGCAGGAACATGAAGAGCATCGGGCTCGACATCAAGAAACACGTCGACAAGGGCCTTCTCAGTTTTCAAGCGTGGCGGCCGTCGAGCTACAGCCTCGAAATGCACCTGGTGCGGCTGCATAAGTTCGTCGAAGATTTCAAGCCTGACGCGGTTATTTTCGATCCGATCACGAATTTGATCATGTCCGCCGGAGACCAATTAGAAGTCACGTCCGTACTGACTCGATTCATTGATTTTCTCAAGATGAAGCAGATCACGGCGTTGTTCACCAGCCTGACTGACGCCACAACAGCCGCCGAAACAAGCGATGTGGGTATTTCGTCGCTAATCGACACCTGGCTTCTCGTGCGTGACCTGGAAATCAATGGCGAACGAAATCGCGCCTTGTACGTCATCAAATCGCGAGGAATGGCCCATTCGAATCAAGTTCGCGAATTCGTGATCACCAGTCGCGGCGTCCAATTGATACCGGCCTATCTGGGAACGCAGGGCGTACTGACGGGGACTTCGCGAATGATCCAGGAAGCGCAGGAAGCCGCTGAGAGGCTCCGCCTGGAGCACGACCTCGAACGCAAGCAATTCACCCTGGAAACCAAGCGCAAGACGATCGAGGCGCAGATCGCCGCTCTGCGCGCCGAGTACGAGGTTGCCGAGAAGGAAGCGACGTCCGTGATGGAAGAGGCGGAAGCGGTCCGGAAGCAGCGCGGGGCAGACCGTCTTGCTTTCGCAAAAAGCCGCTCTTCGAACGGGGCTGAACACGGCAAATCCACGCCAGTCCTGGAACGGAAATGAAGAAATCGCAAAACAACAAAAGCGCTAACGGAAATGGCGACGAGGAGCGCTGGATTCTGCGCCTCTACATCGCCGGACAGACGCCGAAATCGCTTGCGGCCCTCAGCAACTTGAATGCGATTTGCGAAGCAAAGCTCAAGGGACAGTACAAGATCGAGGTCATCGATCTGGCGCGCCAGCCGGAACTCGCGCGGGAAAACCAGATCTTTGCCATACCCACCCTGGTTCGACAGATGCCCGTGCCCATACGGAAGATCATTGGCGATTTATCCGACAAAGAACGCGTCTTGGTGGGATTGGCCCTCGAAGAAGCAGCAGTCTAGGGAGCAGTTATGAAAAAGCAGGTGCAGCAGAAGGCGGCGAAGCGGGAGAAGCACCAGCGGGAGGCGAAAAAGGAATCAGCATACATTCTTCGACTCTATGTAACGGGTTCCACGCCAAGGGCGAAATCGGCAATCATGAAGGTGAAAAAGTTTTGCGACGAACACCTGAAAGGTCAGTACGAGCTCGACGTGATCGACATCTACCAGCAGCCCGCCCATGCCCGTGAAGCGCAGATCGTTGCAGCTCCCACTCTGGTGAAGAAACTGCCGGAGCCGCTGAGAAGGCTGGTCGGTGACTTTTCGAACGAGAGCCGAGTGATGGTCGCGCTCGGTTTGCCTGAGTAAGCGGGTGGAATTCGATGACGGAATCAGCCAACGCAAAAAAGAAGTGGATGGTAGAGATACATCGGCTCAGAAGCCGCCTCGCGGAGGTGGAAGATTCGTTGGGGGCGATTCAGCGCGGGGAAGTAGATGCGCTCGTCGTATCGGGGTCCGATGGCGATCAGATATACACGCTTCAGGGCGCGGAGCATCCCTATCGCGTGATGGTGGAGGCGATCAATGAGGGCGCCGCCACACTGCTGCGCGACGGCACCGTCCTCTACACCAATCGCCAGTTCGCCAACATGCTCGGGCAGCCTCTCGAAAAACTGATCGGCAAATCGCTCCTGGACTTCTTCTCCCCACAAATGCGTCCGGCCATTCGGGAAATCCTTCTTCGCGCGGGGAGCGGCGCGGTCCGTTGCGAAGTGGAGCTTCCTCAGGAAGGCGGCTCGGTGCTGCCCTCGCAGCTCTCCATAAACCCATTCAATGATTCGGGAACCGACGCGCTTTGTCTGGTAGCCACGGATCTTTCGCAACAAAAGTGCGCGGAACTGGAACGCGTGCTTGCCGAGCGGGCGTTGACGGAACATGAAGAGCGGAACCGGCTCGTCCTGTCCAACATCAAGGACTATGCCATTTTCGTGCTCGATCCCGGCGGCAATATCACGAGCTGGGATTCTGGCGCGGAACGGGTTCACGCTTTCACCGCCGATCAGATTGTCGGCCGCCATTTTTCCGGTTTTTATGCGCACGAGGACGTCGAACGTCGCCAGCCCGAAATCGACCTCCAAATCGCGGCCACCGAAGATCGAGTCGAGTCCGAGGGCTGGCGGCTTCGCGCGGATGGCTCCCGTTTTTGGGCGAATGTGATCCTCACTTCTCTTCGAGACGAAGAAGGGAAGCTGCGCGGCATCATCTGCGTCACTCGCGATATTACGGACCGCAAACGATCGGAAGAGGAGCTGCGGAAGCTTTCCACGCGGCTCTTGAGTCTGCAGGATCAGGAACGCAGGCGCATCGCTCGAGAGTTGCACGACAGCGAGGGCCAGAACCTGAGCCTCTTGCTCATGTCTCTTTCCAAGCTGAAGCGCACTTGCGAGAAGCTCGACCCGGACGCGCGCACCTTGCTGACGGAAAGCATCGAGATCGCGAACGAATGCCTGCGCGAAGTCCGCACGCTCTCCTATCTGTTGCATCCCCCGCTGCTTGACGAGTTCGGATTGATTTCCGCGCTCCAGTGGTACGTCGAGGGATTTTCAGAGCGCAGCGGAATCGGCGTGAGCCTGGACGTGCCTGCGGCTTTGAACCGCCTGCCCGCCGAAATGGAAACGTCGCTTTTCCGTCTGGTTCAGGAAGGCCTGACGAATATTCACCGTCATTCGGGCAGCGAGACGGCGGAGATATGCCTGGTCTGCGACCATCGCGAACTTCGGCTGAAAATCGAGGACCACGGCAAGGGGATGACCGCCGCCGAAATTTCGGGCACGAACGGCGCGGCGCGTGGTGTGGGGCTCGCAAGCATGCGGGAACGCGTTCGCGAGCTGGGCGGCAACATTGAAATCGCGTCGGAGGCGGGCCGGACGCAAATTAACGTCACGCTCCCCATGGGTGTCGCCTCTCGAACCCAAACCGCCTGAGCGAGTTCGTGTTCTCCGCAGCGGTTTGTCTCGTTACTCCCGGTCCCGCTTTTTGTTCGAAGAATCACACCATTTTGTCCGTTTGAAAAAACACAAAATGATTGGCAGCGTACGCGCTTGCGCATTTTTCCGTTTGAATCTAAAGTGCGCAGCGACGGAGGCCCTGATGAAGATCGTTCGCGCATGGCAATTCTCGTTCGCTTTGTTGGTTTTGTTTGCTATCAGCTCGCCGATTCGCGCAAAGGCGAATACGCAAGCATCCGACAGGAAGACGCCCAAAGAAATCGCCGCCGGCTTGCACCCCGTAGAGGCGGACTACACCGTCCACGATTTTCATTTCGACGACGGACAGACGATGCCCGAGCTTCGCCTGCACTACACCACACTCGGGCATCCGAAGCGAGACGCAAACGGGCGCGTCACAAACGCCGTGCTCTTTATGCATGGCACCGGCGGCACCGGCCACCAGTTCCTCAGCCCGAATTTCGCGGGCGTGCTCTTCGGTCCCGGCGAACTGCTCGATGCCAACAAATATTTCATCATTCTTACGGACGACATTGGCCATGGACATTCGAGCAAGCCGAGCGACGGCTTGCGCGCAAAGTTCCCGAACTATGATTATGACGATATGGTTCGGGGCGAGCACCTCGTCGTAACGGATGCTTTGCACGTCAACCACCTGCGCCTCGTTGGCGGAACATCGATGGGCTGCATGCACACATGGGTGTGGGCGGAAAAATATCCCGATTTTATGGACGCGGCACTGCCGCTGGCCTGCCTGCCAATCCAGATTTCCGGGCGCAATCGCATGATTCGCCGCATGCTGATGGATTCCATTCGCAACGATCCCGCGTGGGACAACGGCAATTACACGAAGGAGCCAGAGTGCGGAATCCGCGGCGCGCTCAATTTGCTGTTCGTGCTCGTCAGTTGCCCGCTCTGCCAGCAGAAAACCGCTCCGACGCAGCAGCTTGCCGACCAGGCCGCCGAAGCGTCCATGAAGCGCGAGCTAGCCGTAACAGACGCCAACGACATGCTGTACGCGTTTGACTCTTCGCGCGACTACGACCCGTCGCCAAAATTGGGAATGATCAAAACGTGGGTAATGGCCATCAATTCCGCCGACGATCAGGTGAACCCTCCTGAACTGAATATCGTGCCGCAGGAAATCAAGAAAGTGCGCCACGGCCAATTCGTCCTGTTGCCCATCTCCGACAAAACGCGCGGGCACGGAACCCACAGTCTGCCGGCCGTTTGGCAGCAGTACCTGGTGAAGCTGCTCGCCGAAAGCGCCCACTGAGCGGGCGCGTCGGTAGGGATAATTTTCCGAATGTGAACGGTTTTCTCGTGCCCTTGCTAAATACCTGGCCGCCTGTTTCAATGCTCGCTCGGAGGCGGGCGCGTGTTCCACGAGATTGTCTATCGGTTCCTTGTGGGAGGCGCGATTGTCTCCGGTTTCTCCATCCTCGGTGGACTCTTCAAGCAACGGAGCTTCGCGGGGCTGTTTGCGGCTGCCCCTTCGGTTGCTCTGGCGACGCTGGCGTTGACGCTGGCGAGTGAGGGAACACGCTTCGCGAGCATCGAATCCCGGTCGATGATCGCCGGCGCCGCTGGATTCTTCGTTTACGCCTGTGCCGTAACGCTGATCCTCGCGCGCTATCGCACGAAAACTCTGCTGGCCACATCCGCGCTTCTGGTTCTCTGGATCGCGACGAGTCTTGGGCTGTGGTTTGTGTTTCTGAGATAACAGGCGATGCCGGTTCACATCACATTCAATCCTCAGGGATGGCACAAAACGAATTGGCGCGAAATCGGCGTGCGGTTTGTGTTCGGCGGCATGATCACCGTCATTACGGGCCTGATCGCCAGGCGCTGGGGACCCGGCCTGGGCGGGTTGTTCATGGCGTTCCCAGCGATTTTTCCTGCTGCCGCGACGCTTGTTGCCAAGCATGAAGATGAGGAGCTGGAAAGTGCGGGATTCAGGGGCGATCGCCGGGCAGCAGCGGCAGCCGCCCTCGACGCCCGCGGGGCCGCGATGGGCGCGGTCGGACTGATGGTTTTTGGCGCCGTCGCATGGAAATTCTTGCCGGCGCAGCACACGACCGCCGTCCTGATCGGCGCGCTGGTCGCGTGGTTCCTGGTGGCGTTCACGTTGTGGTGGCTGCGGAAAGCCATTCGCACGTCGATGTGGCTTCGTAAACATCGGCATAGCAAGTTTTAGTGGCGTGTCGCGGAGGAGGCGAATCCCGAGCATGCTCGACTGGCACAGCTATTTCGATCCAGCGTAGAATGGCCAGCGGGAGTGAGTTGTGGCTACGATTGTAAAGCGCAGAATTGTGAAGAAAGTCAGGAGCGGACCCCGGCCGGAGACGAGCAGCGCTCTTCCGACCATTATTCTGATGCTTGCGGCCATTTTAGCCGCAGTGTATTGCATCGTGTTTGGATTGCAGACGCTGGTTTGGTTCGAGGCGCATCACTGGGCGAACGCGAATCCCTGGATCAACGACGTTCCGAAGCCATTGACTTCGTCGCCGGTGGCGGATGGCAACACGCAACTGCAAGCCTTCGGTTTCCAATTCAAAGTGCCATGGCCGGGAAAGCCAAAGACCGACGATGGCCCGGGATACACGGAATTTCATTTCGATTCCGGCCCGGTGATTATGTTCTTCGATCCGCAGGGCCAAGCGGACGTGCAGAGCAAGCTGAATTCAGAGGACCCGACCGAGTATCAGCGGCTCGCGAGTGCGTTCGGAGGGCAAACTTTCACTACGAATTACTCGATCTACCAAACGGTTTACAACGCTTCGCCTGCGTCCGTGTCGCCATGGAGTTCCGCGGCGGACGCAGTTCGGATGAATCAGCTATTGCTCTGGAAAATCGCGTTTGGGGCCGACGCGGAGCCCGGGCTTCACTCGATACACTTCGGAAGCAACGAAGGGTTCGAGTTCGGCGATCCGTCGAGCGGCCGCCCGGTCGCGCTGCGGCTGTTCGACGGTCGCGACCGGCAGTTCCGTTTGGTGTTCATGAATCCGCCGGGCGCGAAGGTCAAATTCGCTCAGGCTGATATCGATTCCGCCGTACAGTCGCTCGAGCCGATACCGATCGTGGAACCGGAGTCAAAGCCTGCCCAAAAACCTCGTCGCCAATCGCGCGGTGCGCGCGAATCCGTTCCTGCGCTTGGCCATCGCCCTCGTCCCAGGTCGTGACAAAAAGCGATCTACGAGACGGCCAACGACGGGCCTTCAGTAGCGCCGGCGTCTCGCCGGCGTTTTTCATTTTGTTCCACACTCTCTCCGTGGTCACGATCCGCAGCAGAGCACGACCGACATGGCTGACATTTTGCCTCTGGCTCTCCGACGGGACGCGTCCGTCAGAGGTTCCTTTCCACAGGTTACTGACGGACGCCCGGGCGGAGCTTAGTAGCGCCGTCGCGTGCCTGCCGCAGGCAGGTCTCGCCGCCGTCTTTTCGGGCGGAGCTTTGGTAGCGCCAGCGTCTCGCTGGCGTTTTTCGTTTGTTCCACAATCTCGCCGTGGTCACGACCTCAGCCGAGTACGAGGGACATGGCTGACATTTTCCCTCTGGCTGCCCGACGGATCCTGCCTGCCATATACAGGCTCCTGCGGGTAGGCTTTGGTCGGCCTCGATCAGTTGCGGGAATTACGCCCTTGCGGCGGCCCGAGTCGAGTTCAGCACCTTCTCATAATAAGCTTCGTACATCGGGATCACGTCGTTCGCGCAATAGTGTTTGCGAGCATCAATACGGGCTTGTTGCCCCATGGCCCGGCCGCGGTCCGGACGCGACAGGATTTCCACCGCATATTTCGCCGCCGCTTCTACGTCCCGCGGTTCCACCAGATAGCCGTCAACGCCGTGTGTGACGACCTCCGGCAACCCGCCAACGTTTGTTGCGATCACAGGAACCTCGCAGGCCATCGCTTCCAGCGCAGCCAATCCAAACGACTCCAGATCGCTTGGCAGCAGAAACAGGTCGGCGATTCCCAGCTTCTCCTGGACGCGGTCCTGCTTGCCAAGGAAAAGCACATCTTTCTGCAACTTCTTCCGGCGGACGCTGTATTCGGCGGCGCCGCGGTCCGGTCCATCCCCTATGAACACGAGCTTCGCGGGCATTTTCTGGCGCACAAGTGCGAAGATCTCAACCGCGTCGGTTACGCGCTTTACGGGCCTGAAATTCGAGAGGTGCATCAGGATCGGCTCGCCATTCGCCGCCCACTTGGAGCGTAATGCCGGATCATCGCTGCGCTTGTAATAGTCGCAGTTGACGAAGTTCGGGATCACTTCGATCGCGTTCTTGACTTCGAATTCGCGGATGGTGCGTTCGCGCAGGTAGTTCGAGATCGTCGTGACTCCGTCGCTCTGCTCGATCGAAAAGCGCGTGATGGGAAGATAGCTGCGATCGTTGCCCACCAGAGTGATGTCGGTGCCGTGAAGGGTCGTAATGAACGGGAGCCTTCTCGGTCCGGACATCATGCGAGCAAGCAGCGCGCTTACCGAGTGCGGGATTGCGTAATGGACATGCAGGAGGTCGAGGCCCGCCGACTCCGCAACTTCAATCATCTTCGTCGCCAGCGCCAGCGTGTACGGCGGGTGATCGAACAGCGGATAGGTGGTTACTTCGACTTCATGGAAATGGATGTTGTCGCTCATGTTCTGCAGTCGGATGGGGACTGCATAGCTGATGAAATGAATCTCGTGGCCGCGGGCCGCGAGCTCGATTCCCAGTTCGGTTGCGACGACCCCCGATCCGCCATATGTTGGGTAGCATGTGATCCCGATTTCCATGACTCTCCTTGGGCAGTCGGACCAGAGCCCCGATTCCCGGCTAACCGCCACAGCCAACGTCCATTCGTTACATCCCAGGCCCCGATTTGTCCCGCATGCGGCCGCCATCGCCTATTCGTTACACCAAAGCGGCCCCAATTTTGGCTGCATGCTACAGTCAACGTCTATTCTTTACACCAGAGCGCCCGCAAATTGGCCTACCTGCCACAGTCAACCTCTATTCGTTACAGGCGGGGCCTCGATTTGGCCGGCATCCGGCGGTCATCGCCTATTCGTTACACCAAAGCGGCCCCAATTTTGGCTGCATGCTACAGTCAACGCCTATTCGTTACACGTAACGAATAGAAATGTCCGCAAGTACCCTATTTACAATAACATGAGAATTTCCAATCGTTACAAAACCACATATTTTCTACTTCGCCCTATCTTCGCCTTTTTGATCTTTCGGGGACTTGCCCGTATCCATCCCCCAACGTTGCTTGCGCCCGGTCGATTCTAGATGCTAGATTCGCGATTCCGCTTCTTCTGCCCGATAGGCAGCTTATTCGACGAACGTATTAGAAACGTATTAGATGGCTTATTAGACGAACTGGGGGGCTCCGACGGTGCCGCGACTTTCAGGAAAGATAGCGTTCGTCACAGGCGGAGGTACAGGTATCGGGCGAGCATGTGCCGTGCTTTTCGCGCGAGAAGGCGCGCAGGTGGTGGTCTCGGCGCGGCGAAGCGAGCTGTTGCGATCCGTGGTGCGCGAGATTGAGGCCGCCGGAGGGCACGCCTTGGCGGTTGCGTCGGATGTGACCGAGCGCGAGTCGGTCGAATCCGCGCTCGCGGGAACCGTTGAATATTTCGGACGGCTGGATGTGATCGTTAATAATGCAGGGGCTGTGGTGGTTGCCGACGCCGACCACACGAGCGATGAGGAATGGCGGCGCGTGATCGACGTCAATCTGACAGGCGCCTTCTTCGTTTCCCGAGCGGCGTTGCCCTTGCTTCGCAAAGCGGGCGGGGGCTCGATCGTCAATATTGGCTCCGCTTTGGGACTGGTGGCGCGAAAACAACGCGCGGCGTATTGTGCTTCGAAGTTCGGAATGACCGGACTGACGAAAGCGATGGCCCTCGACCACGCACATGAAAAAATCCGCGTCAACTGCATCTGTCCAACGATCGTCGAAACGGAATTGGGAATGCAATCCATATCCATGCTGGCCGATCCCGAAGCGGAACGGCGCAAAAGAAGCTCCGAGATTCCACTCGGCCGTATGGGGAAACCGGAGGACGTTGCGCAGATGGCTGTCTATCTGGCTTCGGATGAATCCGAGTGGGTTACAGGCGCCGCATTTCCGCTCGACGGTGGCTTCACGGCCTACTGATGGCGCGATCAAAGAAACGCGACGAGCATCCGACCGCCGACGTCTTGCGGCAACGTCTGGCCGCAACCAACCTAGCTAGGCAGTTTGGTTTTGTGCTGACGACCGCGGAATCGGGACATGTGATTATCGAAATGCCCGTTGACGAGCGTCACAAGCAGACGCACGGAGTGGTCCATGGCGGTGTGATGGCCGCTCTGGCTGATACCGCCGGTGGATTGGCCACGTACATGGCGTGCCCTCCGGGCAAGCGAGTCGCCACCATCGAGATGAAAGTCAACTACCTGGAGGCAGTCTCCAGCGGAAGGGTGAGCGCGGACGCGCGCGTGGTGCGATTGGGTGCGCACGTCGCTGTTGTGGATTGCGATGTGCGCGACGAAACTCACCGCTTGGTTGGAAAGGCCCTTATGACGTTCTTCGTAGCGCCTCTCGACAAGAAGGGCCAGAAACCGAAAAAGGCCCGGAGACCGCGCTGACGAACGACCCGCCGGTCTTCCGTTTTATCCTACTGGCCGTTCGATCCGCCCAGCGACGCTTCCTCGCCCTCTTTATATAGGTACTTTATGCAGTGCTTATAAATGAGGACATTCGGACTGCCGTAACGGGTCAGTTTGATGCAGTCACGGTCGTACCATTCAAGTGTGCCGCGCAAAACTTCTCCGTCGTTCAGCACGACTGCAATCGGATTATGCGACTGCATCTGCTTTACGTAATAAAAATTCTCTGCGTGTGTTTGCTCCGGCGGCGCCGGCTTCTTCCTGGGCATCGGCCCCGGCTGAGGCCCATTCGACTGCGGCGGGCGCACCGGATACGGCTCTTTCACCTCCGTAAGGGTGGGACGAAACAGCTTCCGATTCACCATTCCTTGCTCCTTCGGCATTCTTGCAACGGGGTTCTAGTGTTATGACTACTTTGCGCAGTTTTCGGTTGCAGAAGATTCGCGAGAAACTGCAAATAATTTTCGCGCTCGATTCAGCGCGCGCCCAGAGACACCAGCACCGCATCAATCCCCAGCTGCCGGCCGATATTTCGTTTCAAACGGCTTTCAAGCCGATCCATGCCCCGAGTCGCCTTGAGAATCCATTCCAGGCTGAGCTGCTTGCCGAGCGATTCGATCTCTCGCCGCAGGTCTGGGTTGCGCGGCAGACTGCTCTGTGAACCCTGGGAGACTTCGAGCAAGTCCGTAAGCAAACTATAAAATACGGTCAGGATATTTTCAAACGATTCCTTCTCCTGCTTCGCAAGCAGCGCCGTTGCGGAGAAAATTTCTCTGTAGCTCGCGCCCGCCGCGGCCTTCTGCAGCAAGCTGAGAATACCCTTGCGCAACCGTGTGGACTCCTCAAGGTCGATCGAAAGCGCGACGCCGGGGTTGCCGTCCGCGAGTTGCGCCGCGAGTTTCCGCTCGGCGGGTTTGCGCTCGCTCCTAGATTTCAGGAAATGTTCAATCTGTTCCGACGCAACTGGCGCGAAATGGAACTGCAGGCATCGCGAGCGGATGGTTGGAAGCAGTGAATCGGGCGTTGGCGCAAGCAGAATGAGCGTAGCGCTCTCCGGCGGCTCCTCGAGAATTTTCAAAAACACATCGGCATCGTTCCAGCGCATCGTGTCCGCGCCGTCCATGATAAAAACGCGGCGGCGGCCATGCGGCTTGAAATACGCAGCGCGCTGCACGGCTCTCAGTTGGCCCATGCGAATCATGGGCCGCGCTACGGGAGTGCGCAGGCGCACTGGATCGGGCACGAGTAGCCATACGTCGGGATTGGTTTCGATAATGAGCGGCACGCGTTCGACGGTCGACGCGTCAGCGCTTTCACCGCGCTCGGATAATCCGGCTTCGATTAGAGGCGTTGGATCGGCAAGGCGAGCAATTTTCATGCAGGGCGAGCACTCCCCGCAGAAATCGTCCTTTAACCGCTCGCAATTCGCTGCCTGGGCGAGCATCCGCGCCAGCGTGTATTTGCCGATTCCGCGCGGGCCGGTGAAAAGCAGCGCGTTGGGCATCCGGTCGCGCCGAAGCATGCTGCGTAGCGCGCTTACTATCCGTTCGTTGCCCAAAAAGTCGCTGAATCCCATTCGGTTTACCTAACCTGTTGCCTCTTGCTGAGCCATCAGACCGAGCTGCATGCGCTCGTCAATGGCTCCGAGAATTTGCCGATGAATCGCGTCCGGTGTCCGCAAGGGCGCGTGAGTCGTACCGCGCCCCCGCGCAGGCGTTTCCGCGCATTCAATACGAATCCAGTTTGGCCCGCGAGCAAGCTGGTCGTAAAGCGCGGCCGCTTGTCTTAGATGCGCGAGGTTCGACTCTTGCAAATCGCGCTTTCTTGTCGTGTATTTCCGCGCGGACTTTTTGCCGACGAGGCGATGGGCTTCGCCAACTGGGACGCGAAGATAGATCACCAGGTCCTCTCGCGGCAGACCGTAGACGTCATACTCGAGCTGCTTCAGCCAATGCAAGAACCTCGCGCGCTTTTGAGTAGGCGCACGCGCTCCCTGATGTGCCATGTTCGAACCGATATAGCGGTCGGCCAGAAGAATTTTTCCGGCCGCAAGCGCGGCTTCGATGTCGGACTTCGATTCGAGCCGGTCACCGGCATAGAGCAGCGCGGAAAAGTGCGGATCGACATCAACGAGCGGGCCAAACTCGCCATTCAGGAACCGCGCAACCAGTTTGCCGAAGAATCCGTCGTAGCGCGGAAAGCTGACACACGCGTGCGCAATTCCATGCGCGCCAAGCGCGCGCGCTAGCATTTCGATCTGAGTGCGCTTTCCGGAGCCGTCGATTCCTTCGAGAACGATTAATTTTCCGCGTCGAGGCATTGCAAGGTTGCCTGCCTTGCCGGCAGGGAGCTCAGTCTAGCACGAGTGTCCGTGCGCGACTGCGACCTCCGAATGGGTAGCGAGAGAGGGTGTGAACGCGTGATGGGGCAAAGGCGATTCGCACGTATGCTTCACCTTCATGAGATATTCGGGCTAGAATCGCGTCGATGCCGGACCAATCTGCCATCGCATCGAATATCGCGCGCGTGCGCGAGCGAGTCGCACTGGCTGCGAAACGCGCTGGGCGCTCTGCGGGCGAGATCACCATTGTCGCCGTGTCGAAGACCTTTCCCGCCGATGCGATTCGCGTTGCGTACGAAGCCGGTCTGCGGCATTTCGGCGAAAATCGCGTGCAGGAATGGGAATCGAAGCGCTCCGCGGTGGTGCAGCTCGACGCGACGTGGCATTTGATCGGGCATTTGCAAAGCAACAAGACGCGTCGCGCGGCATACGTATTCAACCGTGTCGATTCGGTGGATGACCTTGCTCTCGCAAAGCGCCTCGACGCTGCGGCAGCAGCGGAAGGAAAGAGTCTCCCCGTGTTGATCGAAGTTCGATTGAGCGACGAGGCCACGAAGAGCGGTGTTGCCGAAAGCGATTTGCCTACGCTTGCCGCGTCGATCGCTCCATTCGGGCATTTGGACCTGTTGGGCTTGATGACCATCCCACCGTTCTTGGACGATCCCGAACGCGTTCGTCCCTACTTCCGGAAGCTGCGGGCGCTGCGGGATCAACTCAGCCATCACATCGGACGCAAGCTGCCGGTTCTGTCCATGGGGATGAGCCACGATTTCGAAGTGGCAATAGAGGAAGGCGCAACCGAAATTCGCGTCGGCACCGCGATCTTCGGCGAACGAACGTATCAGCCCGCGGCGCAGGAGGACTAACGTGGCCAAGCTCGACCATGTGAGCCTCGCGGTGCGCAACTGGCGGGTTTCGCGCGACTGGCACACGCGATTACTCGGGCTAAAGCTGGAATTCGAAGTGCCGCACGGCGGAGCGGCTGGGCTGGGCGTGGCAGCGCTCCAGGACGACGCCGGATTGACTCTCTTCCTGGAGCAGGTACCTGACACGGTCCCTGTTTGCGGCTGTATCCATACATTTCAAGTACAGGACGTAGAGGCAATGCACGCGAAGTTGTCCGCTTCCGGCATTCAGTTTTTAAAGCCGCCGCAAAAACTGTTCTGGGGTTACGGAGCGGAAATCGCCGACCCCGACGGGCACGTCATCCGGCTATGGGACGAAAAGTCGATGCGCGAAAAGGGCGGAAGCTGACTTTTATCGTCCGACCATCTTCATCATGTGCTCGGGATAGCGCTCGCCGGCGGCAGCCCCCTGAGGGAACACGTCGTTCAACCGCCGCAAATCTTCGGCGTTTAGCTTGATTTCGGCCGCCGCGGCGTTTTCCTCAAGATACTTACGATGCTTTGTGCCCGGGATCGGGACGATGTCCTCGCCTTGCGCCAGAACCCATGCCAGCGCCAGCTGCGACGAAGTGCATGACTTCTCGCGCGCGATTTCTTCGACCTTGCGCACCAGATCGAGATTCTTCTGGAAATTCTCGCGCTGAAAGCGGGGCGAATTACGGCGGTAATCGTCAGCAGGAAAGTCTTCGAATTTCTTGAAGCGGCCCGTGAGGAATCCACGCCCGAGCGGGCTGTACGCGACGAGTCCAACGCCCAACTCACGACACGCGGGGAGGACTTCATCTTCCGGGTCGCGCGTCCAAAGCGAATATTCGTTCTGGAGGGCGGTGATCGTTTGCACTCTAGCTGCGCGCCGCAGGGTAGGCGCTGATGGCTCTGAGAGGCCAATGTAGCGGATCTTGCCTTCTTTCACGAGTTGCGCCATTGCGCCGACAGTTTCTTCAATTGGCGTGTCTGGATCGACGCGATGCTGGTAGTAAAGATCTATTGTTTCGATGCCCAGCCGCCGTAAGCTGCCTTCGCAGCTCTTCCGGATGTAGTCCGGTTTCCCGCTCACAGACCGCACATTCGGTTGGCTCGGGTCGCGCACGATTCCGAATTTAGTGGCGAGGAAAACCTCGTTACGTCTGTCGCGAATGGCTTTGCCGACGAGTTCCTCGTTCGTGTACGGCCCATAGACGTCGGCCGTATCGAGAAAATTGATTCCGAGTTCAAGCGCGCGATGGATTGTCGCGATCGATTCCTGATCGTCGCCTTGGCCATAAAATTCCGACATGCCCATGCATCCGAGGCCGATCGCCGACACGGTGGGTCCGCTGCGTCCCAGCTTGCGAGTCTTCATGATGAACTCTCCCCGATGAACTTCGCCCGAGCTTTTCACTCTGATTATATGATGCTCGCCAGCGCGCGGCACTTGTTTAGAGCGCCTGATGCCCGCTCGAATTGGAATCCGAGAGCGGCGCAGCGTTCGTCGTTTCATTGTGTAACATGTCTCAAGACCACTCGCTGACTGCGGTGCTGTTCTCGTTCAGAATGATTGGTGACACTCGGTAGAGTGTCGCTATGCAAATTCG
>Ga0335075_10002007_pt1 | contig 33058 bp, 33 predicted proteins | sample Lox_Sample_24_FD_206723 | JGI IMG/M metagenome (GOLD analysis project Ga0335075, IMG submission 206723) | Soil microbial communities from Loxahatchee National Wildlife Refuge, Florida, United States - Lox_Sample_2.4 | ecosystem: Environmental > Terrestrial > Soil > Wetlands | place: USA...
AAGACCCTAATAATTACGCGCCCTTAGCTCTGTTAGGCGACATTTACTTACATAAAGGCAATCAGGAACTTGCATTGACACTTTACAAAAAAGCCTTGATGGTCGCCGACCGGCAAAGCGATGTCACTCATCCTGAACTTGAGTCCATTCAAAACAATATTACTAACTTGGAAAAGCAATCGAACGCGCAACACCATGCTCCTCCAACATAATTCTCGACAGCGCGAAGATTCGATTAACGCGGACTGTGCTGTCACGGTGCTTTAAAGTAGATAAGCCCGACTCGATTCGACCATCTGTGATTCGCCCTCCTCTGTTCTCATCATGTGTGATAATTTATCACATCTAAGATGACCTAGGGACTCCGCCGCTTCCCGGCAGATGCGCCGTCAGTGCTCTCTGTTAAGCCAGACGCGCGTTATCACCGTTGCAAATCAGGTTCGCAGAAAAACTTCGCAAGTAGATCGTATACGCGTTTATTAATCACAAGGCCGCCGTGAGTGCCTTGCACCTCGATGTTGTGCGCGTGAGGCTCGCGAGCGCGCGGCTCGAAGCTCAGATCGAAACGGGTATAGAGCGATGTGATCGCGACTGCTTGAGAGACGGCGCCACTCGCAAATCTGAACGGCGCACCGAGCGCAATCAGATGCCGAACAGAATCGGGATGCCGCAATGCTACCGAACGCCCCTGCAGACCGCCGAGGCTATGACCGATCAGCGTGACGCGCCGCCCGGCGCGCCGAGCTTCGGCCTTTACTTTGCTGCCGAGTGCCTCAACCAGTTCTTCAGACCAGCCGGGGTTGGTTCTGATTCCTGACAGCATAGGCTGGCAACCCAGGCGCCTGAGCCAGTTGCGAAGCGTGCTCATCTGCCAGTCGCTGACGCCGTATCCCGGGATAACCATTACAGAATGATTATCGCCGCGGCCGCCGCCGGCGCTCCAGAAAATCGGACTCGTGAGGAGCTTCACAAATTCGAGCACCAGGGCCGGTAATTCTCGCGCCGCATTCAACTGCCGACGCCACGTGCGGCCATGCGTGACGATGAACCGATTGAATTCAAGCTCCGAGGCGCCTTCTGGTCCGATTGCGCGCATGACCGTAGCGGAACCCTCCGTCGAATTCCAAAGCCTCGTCAAATAGTCCCAGAACTCGGCGAAGCGCTTACACTGAATCCCTGAGGCTTGTGATTGGCTGGTTTCATTGCGAGCGTCGGCACTGATCCTTTCTCGTACTTCTTTATAGACGATAAAGCTAATTATCGTCTATAAAATGGGAGCAGGGGATAGGACGCGGCGGAGGCGGCATGAAAGCAATCGTTCCGGTTAAACGTGGCCAGCTGCAGGCGGAAGTTCCGGCCGTTCTGGTGCGGGCCGGGGCCAACGCGGTTTTCGCCGCTGAGGAGTTTTTCCAGGCCACCCTCAACAACCCGCACACCCGCCGCGCCTATGCCCGCGCCGTGGCGCGCTTCCTGGCCTGGTGCGAGGAGCAAGGCGTGGAACTCCGCCAGATCACCCCGGGCCGCGCCGGTGAATATCTGGGCGGGCTGGCCGGTGCCGCGCCCACCAAGAACCAGGCGCTGGCCGCGCTGCGCCACTTCTTCGATGGCCTGGTGACCCGCCACGCGGTCGCGCTCAATCCCTTCGCTTCCGTGCGCGGCACCAAACACAGCGCACTCGAAGGCACCACCCCGGAAATCAGCGTCGAGCAGGCGCGCAAGCTCTTGCGCTCGATCGACACCAGCAAGGTCGTCGGCCTGCGCGATCGTGCGGTGCTCGGCGTCCTTTCTTACACCGGCGCCCGCGTCGGCGCGCTCGCGCGCCTGCGCCTCGGCGACCTCAAAGATCTCGGCGAGCATCGCGTGCTGCGCTTCCGCGAGAAAGGCGGCAAGCTGCGCGAAATTCCCGTCCGCCACGACCTCGATGAATGGCTGCGCGAGTATCTGGCCGTTGCCGGCATAGGTGGCCAGGACGGCAAAACTCCCCTCTTTCGCGCCGCTGCCGGCAAGCGCCGGCAACTTACTAACGCCGGTTACGCCGCCCATTCCATGCGGCAAATGTTGAAACGCCGCCTCCAGGACGCCGGCCTGCCGGAATTGTTTTCGCCCCACAGCTTCCGCGTCGCCGTCGTTACCGATCTGCTCAAGCAGGATGTCCCGCTCGAAGACGTGCAGTATCTGGCTGGCCATTCGAACCCACGCACCACGCAGATCTATGACCGCCGCCGGCGACGCGTCACCCGCAATATTGTCGAGCGGATCTCGATTTGATGGCAGTTTTGAGACGGAACCGTGCTGACGTGGTCAGCGGCTGTTCATCCTGCGCGGCGGTGGGTCCCAAACCGCTATAGACGTCGCGTCCATGTCAAGCGCGGTGTCTAGGCCAGCGATCCGCGCCTCAGGTTCTTCATCGAAATTGCCAGATGCATTTGGCGGTTTGGGACGATAAACGGTAATGCTCGCGGGCCCATCTGGCTTGCCGTTCAAGACATAAATTTTGCCGCCGGAATCAAGCGCTATTGCTTGTGGGTGGTCGAGCTCTGTGTGAGCTCCCGAGATAGTCGCTACGGGAGGAACATTTGGATACCAAGGCTGGTCGGGAAGAAATACGTCGGGCCTGCCGGCCTGATAGGGGGTGAATTCGAGCCCAGGGTAGATTTTTATACTGCCCTTGGCGGCAGGTTGAAATCCAGGATCTGCAACATAGATTCTCCCGTAGGAATCCAGCGCGATTGCTCCCGTCGAATAAATATCCAAACCATGAATGCCAGCGATCGGGAGCGCCAGACCGTGGCTGTCTGGTGGATATATAGACAAATAGACCGATCGTCGATGCGGATCGTCATTAAAGCTTGCGACGTACATATTCCCAGCAGGATCGACGGCAACATTCGAAGGGAATGGCCCCGGCCCGTGAAAAGTAATGATCGCGTCCGGCCGCATGTCACCTTTCGCCGTCGAATCAAACACGCTAACGGTGCCAAAATGTGGTGCTATCTGAGTCACATAGATGTTCCTTTGAGTATCCAGCGTGATGCCTGCCAGATTAGTTAGTCCGGTCTTCGCGCCCGCGATTTTGAACAAAGGGGGCACATTACGATTGGTGCCTTTGGGATAGACCGTTATGCTGCTCTCATTGGCGACGTAGATTTGGCCATCCGCATTGACTGCGATACCGCGGGGAAAGTTGAGTTCAGTATCGGCACCGTCGGTGATCGTGGCTGCCGGCTTTACATTGCCGTCAGCACCGGCCGGGTAGACAGTGATCACGCCTGGCCGGGAGTCAGGGCACGAAGCGACATAGATTTCACCATTATCGCCAACCATTACACCTTGAGGGTTGTCCAGACCGGTAAGTGGACCACGTATTCTCGCCATTGGGCTGGCATCTTCACCGTCGGCATTGGCAGAATAAATTGTGACGCTCTGCGCATGGCGAAGATCCAAATCGGGCCCTGAGCTGTTTGGATCCCAATCGCCGAGATTTGTCACATAGATTTTGCCGGCGGAATCGACGGCGATGCCCTGAGGGTCACCTACACTACCAATGGTGGCTACAGGCGTAATGTTCCCATTCGCGCCTGGACTGTAAACGACAATAGTGTCTTCAGCACGGATTTGGCTGCCATCATTGATTACATAGATCTTGCCCACAGGGTCGACGGCTATGCCGTTGGGAAGCGTCAGGCCGGTTTTGTCGCCACCGATGGTGACGATGGGCGCGACGTTGCCGTTGCTGTCAGCGGGGTACACCATGATTCTTGGCGGCGAACTGGAGCTGTCTTCATTGCCAAGATCAGTTACATAGATGCGGCCGGTTGAATCTACGGCAACCCCCTGAGGATCTTCGAGGCGAGTTCGATCGCCGGAGATGACGGCTATCGGAGCCACATTGCCGCTGGCACCGGCCGCATAGACAGCAATACCAACTGCGGTACCCGGCGCGGGTCTGTCGGTCACGTCTCCCGCACCATTCACTACGTAGATCTTGCCGGCTCGGTCCACTGCTATATGGGCTGGAGAATCGAGTCCGGTCTTGCTTCCGCGAATAACGGCCACCGGTTGCGCCGCTCCTGTGGCGCCGCTGGCAAAGATCGAGAGCGAGTCGACCCAATAGTTAGTCACGTAGATGCGGCCCACCGTATCTTTCGCGAGACCCATCGGGGTCAGCCGGCGCCCGATCAGCCAAGCCGGTGAAGCGTCGCCGTTGGCCCCGGGTGCGTAAGCCATGATCGAATCGCCGCGGTAATTGGCGACGAGAATTTCCTCAGTGGGCGGAGTTGACGCTGAGCGGCTGGCCTGACCCAGGAAAAGTGTCGTCGTTGCCACTAGGATCAGGATCGCAAATGCCCGCTTGCCTATGCTGGCGCAAGCTACCCCCCTCCCCTGCTCCCGCCGTGCTTCCCGTTCGGTTGTTTGCGCTGCCGCTGAAGGGCGCGAAGCGTGTATCGAATCACTCAAAAGATGATTCATTTCTTTTACGAAATGAGATGGGGCGCCACGATGCTGATGAACTCACGGGATGTGATTATCTTGGTCGTCTTCCAGAACTGTGGAAAATGCCGCTGATTGCCCGTCACCAAATAGTCAGCACGCGCAGCATCGGCGCACTCCAGAAACTTATCGTCGGCAGGGTCCTTCGTGACCCGGAGGGTATGCGCAGGGCTGACAATCCGGGCATGATTCTTTACGAGCTGGAGCAGCTGCGCGCGGAGTCCCTTGCGGATTTTGAGTTCTGGGCGTGAGAGCACTTCGCGGTATTCCGCGAGAATGGCTTCGCTGACGTACAGGCGGGCTGGTTTCGTGATTGCGAGTAGAAAGACTGTTCTTTGAAGTCCATCCGGTTTGAGTGCCGCCGAGACAACTATATTGGTATCAATAACCAGCCGGAGCGGGATCATCCGCGCTTGCGTTTTGATGCACGCGTAGCCTGGATGACTTGATCGATCTGGCGCGAGCTGAGCTTGTCCGTACCCTTGCGCCGCGATTCCTCTCCGATTACGCGCAGCACCTCCGGCTCCGGGGCAGCAAGCCGCACGTAATCCCGAACGCTGAGCAACACGGCTTTAGGAATGCCGCGTTTCTCGATGACAAGCGATCGGCGCTCGCCCTCGACCCGGTCCAACAACTTGCCAAAATTGGTGCGGGCATTAAGCGCGGAGACCACGATGGTGTCATTCTTGCCAGTTCGGAGCATCGGAATAACTTTTCAGTCCAATACTTTGAACTCTACAGTTGAAAGAGCAGGTGTCAAGACCGGCGGCTGTTTGCAACGGTTGAGGAGTGACCCGTTAAACAGTCCATAATCTCCTTTATGTTATATTGAAAGAAGGGAACATGACGAAATTCCCCGGCGAGAGGGCTATTTGGCGACGAGTCTTAAAACTAGAGTTAGTTTTGCGCGGTGTTTGACCCCGGGCCGTCGGAATCGTGGGAAAAGGAGTCCTGATTCCTCTGGGTGAGGTCAACTTCGTCGAACTGGCTCATCAGTATAGCCGGGTCCATACACTGATTAAATGCGAGGTCGAGATCATCTGCTGCCTTAGCCTGAAAGTTCAGTCGACTGGCGAGTCGGCTGGTCCGTCGCAAGTCAGCGTTGTAGATCGGAACAAGGGAATTGTAGGCGTCTGGATTTCGAGCCCGATAGGTATCCGCCGTGTGCCCCAACTCCTTGATTGTTACCATCTGCATCTCGTAATTGCGTTGGAGATCGGCGATCGAGCTACCCGGCCGATAGTTCGCCATTACGGCATCGAGTTTAACCAGCAATGCTGAATAGGAGATCGAGAATTGGCTGGCCGATAGCCAATTCGATAGGAAACGGTCTTGGGCGAGTTCTTTCACTTGATTCACGTACTGCTTAATGTCTAGGCCAAACGTAACTCCGTTAACGATGTAGATGCTTAGGGTAAAGAGACGCGCGTTGAAATAGGCGCTTGCGATAAAACCATTCTTGTCCGAAGCGCCAGACGTCAGAAGCGCATAGATCTGGTTCGCCAAAGACATTACCTGATCGGGGTCAAACTTCGAGCGATCCAGCACGTGCTCTCGGACCTGCCTGGTTCCGTCAAAATGTGTACCAACGACTGGCGAGTCGGCGGCCACCAACTGGGCCAGTTGGCTGACTAAGTCATTCGCCTTCTCGTCGGCAGGAGAACGAAGTTTCTCCGGCGCTGCTGCGAATTGTCGAGGGGGTGCATACTCTGCGCGGTAACCAGATGGCTGAATCGACAGCACAAAAACGATGATAACCAGAACAGCGATAACTAACCCGGAAGGTACGGCATTAGCTACTCGCCAGAAAAAGGATGGCTGTCTTAGTATCGCGCCATTGTCTTCCAGATATTTCAGAAACTCGGCTGTCGCCGCATCGGTTTCTAGCCGTAAGCTGTTACTCAACGCTAATGCAGCCTCATCACGTTCACTTCGCGTGTACAGTTGATATGCGACGGCACGAAGAAGCGCCGCATTGTTTGAAGCGGATTGTAGTCCGCCCGTCGCGTTAACGAACAGCGCTTGCAGGGTGTAAATTGGACCCCAAGGGAAGCCCCACCAGCCGAGGAGTGCCGAAAGGAAGGTCCTTTTGGCGGCTTCGCGCGCAGTACATCTCTGGCACCAAATCCCAGATGCCGCGCGCTTGTATGTGACCACGAGAAACGATGTCACGTAGTACATTGCAACCAATCGCAGAGAGCTGTCTTTCCGGCCGCAGTGTGAGCAACAAAAATCCGGAACCGGCCGTCTATCACTTTCTTGACCCGGTTCCGCTGCCACTTTTCCGGAGCTCGAAGTCGCCGATGCTCTCAGCCACTCGTCGTAAAGCTGCCGCTTTCGTTCATTAGCAAGAACAGTGTGCGCCTCATTAAGCACCCGCGTATATTCGACAGCCGCCGGATCAGGATTTCTGTCGGGATGGTACTTTAGAATGAGTGTCCGAAAGGCCGCTCGAATCTCCGCCTTAGTTGCAGACGGCTTTACCCCGAGAAGCTCGTAATAATTTGGTGGCTTTGACTGCTCTTTCATTTCCGCCAGCAGTCTAACTAGGTGTCAGCAGAAGTATCGCGAGAACGTGATGTTTAAAGGGTGTGCATCCCCGTGACCGGAGGCGGCGCGGTCGTTGCCTGATGGTGGTGCTTGGTATGATGGCGCATGTTTTGAGCGTCGGCGATTAAACTAGAACATGTACTAGGCACGTTCGTGACGACGCCAGAAGCGAACTCAACTAGAGCATCGTAATCAGCCATCTGTTGATCAGTTAATCCGGCACTCTCTGCAGGCGTCCATGGCTTCTTGCCTACACCATCAAGGTCATTAGCGATAACAGGTGCCCAGTGCATGTTGCTGTAGGTACATAGAAGCACAAATCCATTTCCCGTCTGATCCGCTGTGATGGTGTTTAAAGCCGCTGCAATCGAACCCATTGCATTGGTTTCGTCACCAGCAACCCCTTGATTTATGAAAGATGATTGTTCGAGGTATAAAATTTTTGCGGCGCTCTGCAGGCTGTCGCTAGTGCTGAGACCTTTGAGGGATGAGACCGCTTGTTCTTGAGCTATTGCGCTAGGCTGAATTGAACTGTCGTCCGCTGAGGTGGTAGCCGAGTCTGGACTTTGTTCCGCTTGTGAAGTTGGGGCAGCCGTTTGAGGTTGAGAATTCGCATAGTCGCGTTCGATTTGTGCAGCTACTTCCTGAGCACTCGGAGGAGGCGGTTCTTGTATAACACAGCCCATCATCAGGAGCATAGGCAGGCTAATACAGAGCCAAAGCTTGTGATACCACCCCATTGCATCTTATTAGCATTAATTACGACTTTCGGGAATTAGGAATTTATCGGTTGCTGTCTTCCTATGCAGGCCGTAATGCCATGCTGGGTACGTCTTTTCGTTCGGTTCAATTAGCCATGAACTGGGTAAGATTGCGAAGCTGATGGGCCGCTTCGACGAAGCTGAAACACACCTCAAAGCGGCGATAGCGGCTAATCAGAAGATTCGGGCATTGGTTTGGATCGCTCATACGCAATACGAATATGCCGCGCTGCTTTTCGGCCGAGCGCGGACGGCCGATCGTGAATACGAGATCGAGCTCTTCAATTCGGCGCAGCGTACTGCACGAACGCTCAAGATGACAAATCTTCAGGCCAAGCTAGCTCGCCTCGCCGACGCCGCAGGCCTCGTTCTTGCGGCTTCCGAGACACCCCCAGCCAAGGCAACAAGCTTTGCGCGATCCGGTGATCGAACCGAGCAGCGATCATGCAGGCTCCCGTGGCGACGACCGTGCGCCTATTATCGAGGCTTTAGCAGTGGCGGGGATTGCGGAGCCGCGCGAGTTCCGGGCACATGTGGCACCGAATGGCATCGTCAGCATTCTATTCTCTGACGTGGTTGATTCCTCACCGATATTCGAGCGGCTTGGCGATCTTCGAGCCCAGCAAATTATCGACGCTCACAATGCGATCATTCGCTGGCAAGTCGCGCTCCAGCAAGGCTTCGAGGTCAAGACGATGGGCGACAGGTTTATGATCGCATTCTCCAGCGCCTGGCGCGCCTTGCAATGCGCGATCGGGATTCAGCGCGCCATGGCCGAATATCGCGATCAGCACCGCGACGAGCCAATCGAGGTCAGGATAGGGCTGCACATCGGAGAAGCGGTTGGCGAGTCCGACGATTTCTTCGGCAAAGCGGTGATTCTTGCGGCCCGAATCGCGGGACTAGCGCAAGGCGGCGAGATACTGATCTCTTCGACTATGTACGATGTAACTGCTAGCGCAGGCAGTTTTCGGTTTGCCGAAGCTGGGGAAGTCCCGCTCAAGGGGCTTTCGGGAACCCATCGCCTTTATCGCGTGAACTGGTGAATTACGCATTGTTACACAATTTCCGAAGCGTACTCTTTACGTTTTCCGGCCTGGCGGCCCGGCAAATTCCGCAAAGCCGCCTTAGTTGTCACTCCTGCCATGCACATCGAACAGATCGGTGCTGGCCCTCAGCTCGCCGCGGCCTTGTACCAGTTCGAGCGTTCTGAGCCGCCCCAGGGCGTTGTTGAAACCGCCGCCGCTGGCTTCATAACCCGCTTTGGCCGCCACCTCTTCCTTGCTCAAGGGCCCCGGATAGGCTTCCGCAAGGGCCTCCAGAATCAAGCGCTCCGCCCTGCCCAGGCGGCCCCGCCAATAATCGATCAGGGCAGCGCCGGTAGGCAGCGGTTCCCAGGAACCGAGTGTCTCTAGGCCACGGGCACTAATCGTCAGGCGGTCACTCTCACCTTCGATCAGGCCGCGCGAGCGCAGCGCACCCAGATAGTTATTGAAGCCGCCGCCGCTAGCCGCGTAGCCGCTCAGCAGCGCCACCTGCACCTTGCTGCGGCCCGCCGGATATTGCGCCAGCGCGGTCAGGATGCGGCGTTCTCCAGCAGCAAGTTTAAGCGCCCCATTCAGGTGGTTAGCCGGAACCGCGCGTGGGCTGGCCGCTGGCGCCCCGCGCTCCTGCCGATGATTAGTCACTACTGCGGTTGCGAGGGCCACGGCGGGCGCCGCCAGCGATGCGCGTTCGGCCTCCTCGACCAATTCTTTCAGCTTGCTCAGGGCTTGGCTGGCAACTGCCGCTGCCGCAGCGATCCGGCGGAAAGCCGCATGCTCCTGCCTCAGCCTGCGCTGCCACGCCAGGCGTTCGCGGCCAGCGGCGGCGCTGGCCGCCTCAGCGATGGTGGCTTCATCAATGGCCTTGGCCGTGACGCTGCTCTTGGCGGCGTGGACTTGGCGCTCCAGCTCGGCGATGCGGCGCCGCGCCTGATCCAGATCACGGATTTCTTCTTCGGCTTGGCGCGGCAGGTCGGCGAATTTGGCTAGCATGCCGCGTATGGCGTGCGACGGCGACGGGGCCGTCAAAAGATGCCGCTGGCCCGGCCGCGGATGCGTGGTGCGCACTTGCTCCGAGCGGAAATGCACCACGCCCGGTTGCTTCAGCGCCGGGCCGAAACCGTAAAACTCGCCCTGCCCCAAGTCGCGCAGCTTGAGCCGATCGGCCTTCGAGAGACCCAGCGCATCGCCCGCTCGCGCCTGGTCGGCGTCGAGCCAGGTGCGCCCGATGATGACGTTGTTGGCCTCGGCTGCCGCGTCCTTGTGCAGCTTCGACAGGCGCTGGGTGGCAATGATGCCGGCATAGCCGCGCTTGCGCCCCTGGCTCATCAAGCTGACCACCGCTTCCGTCGATTCCGCTTCGCCCGCGCCCCGTTCCGGGCAATAGAGATGCGCCTCATCGAGAATCACCAGCAGCGGCCGCCACAATTCACGTGGCAGGTGGATCAGCGCTTCCAGGAACAGTTTCACGAAACGCCGCCGCTCCGGCAGCTTGAGTTCGTACAAATCCACTACCGCGGAAACCTTGTATTCGAGCAGCCGCCGCGCCAGCAGCGCGGCGTGGCGTGGATTGGCCGGCAGCTCGCCGTCCGCACCCACCAGCAGCACGTCCACCGCCTCGCGTAAACTGGCAAACTCGCCCTCGTTATCCAGGACGATGGTCTGGATGCCGGCGCGCTCGGCAATCAGCCGCAAGAGCCACGACTTGCCACCACCCGAATTGGCCTGAATGAGCAGCCGGGTGTCGACCAGTGTCGGCAGGTCGATCGCCAACTGCTCGCCGGCGGTTTGCCCGATAATCATTCCCCTGCCTCGCCCCGCCACGTTGCCGCTGGACTCCCCCTACTCCGCCTGGCGGATCGCCTTCACTGCGGTACGCTCGGCATACGCGCGCTGGCGCCTGGCGCCGCCTTTCTTGGCGAGGTCACGCGCTGCCATGATGGCCGCGCGAATCTCGTTGTTGGATAATCCCATGCTAGCGGCTTGGCGGGCCCAGGCCAGGTCCGCGCGATGGAGGTCGCCGCCATAGCGCGGATCGTTATGAAACTCCGCGAGCGATCTTAGCGGGGGCATCTCGGCAGCGCCCTGCCCTGCCCCCGCCGTGCCGCTGCTGCCGGCCTGGCTCGCCGTCTCACTGGCCAGCGCCGCTTTGACTTCCGCGATGAACACGGGCGCCTGCCGGTAGACCTGGCCGCTGGCTTCAAGCAGCCGCGCAAACGGCTGCAGCCCCGAGGCCAGGCGCCGCGATGGTTTGGGATTAGTAAACCCCGCGAGCCGCCCGAAATGGCGCCAGTCGGCGCTGCCGGGGTCGCCGCCAAATCGTTCGGCCAGCAGCTTGGCCGCCCTGGTACTGGACGCCTCATCGAGGGTCGCGCCGTGCTTGAGCCAGGCCTGCAGATTGCCCGGCGAGGTTTCGACTACCGCGGCCGGTTCGAAGCCTTGCGCCTTCATCCGTACCAGCGCGTCAGGTTTGAGGTCGTCGACTAGGCTAAGGCCGTGGAGGCCTGCGGGGCGCACGTAGATATGGCCGCGATTAAGGTTTTCGCGCCGTAGCCACAGCAACGACTTGAGCACTTGCTTAGCGCCCCACCCCTCCCGCAGCAGCATGGTGCCATCGAAGCGCTTGACCCCGATATCGAAGGCTGCCGCGCCCATGGCCTCGAGCTGGTCCATGGCCACCCGTGCGGCAATCACCCGGCTATCGCGCTGCACTTCCATGGTTTGGCTCATTTTCCGCCGCCAGAGGCGGCGCGCGGTGGGTCTAGAGGGTTTGGATTCGCCCGCAGGGCGCTCCATATGGGGGTGAGGCGGGTTGGGTGGGATTGAGATGGTATGGACCCAGCCGGTGTCGTTATGACCTCGGTGAGGTGAGAACTGAGCCAATCCCAACAGGAGGGTCCGCCATGAAACTCGCGATTGTGGGTATCGATCTGGCCAAGAGCGTCTTCCATCTGCACGGCGCCGATGCGCGTGGGCGCATGCTCTTGCGCAAACGTTTGAGCCGCGCGCAATTGCTGCCGTTCATCGGCAATCTGCCGCGCTGCGTGGTGGCGATGGAGGCCTGCGGCGGCGCCCATCACTGGGCCCGCGAAATCACGCAACTGGGCCACACGGCACGGCTCATCAGTCCGCAGTTCGTCAAAGCCTTCGTCAAGAGCAACAAAAATGATCGCAACGATGCCGAGGCCATCTGCGAAGCCGCCGCCCGCAGCTCGATGCGCTTCGTGCCGGTTAAGACGCTGGCCGAAGAGGAAGCCCAGGAACTGCACCGCGCTCGCGCGCAATTGCTCAAGAACCTCAACGCGCTGGCGAATCAGATGCGTGGCTTTCTGGCCGAGCACGGCATCGCCGCCGCCAAAGGGGCGGGCCCCTTGCACCGCCTGTTGCCGCTGGTACTCGAGCGCCCCGAGTTGAGCGCCCTCTTCCGCGAACTGCTCAATGAGATGGCCGAGCGCCTGCGCCTGCTGGAAGAACGTCGCCGGCATTATGACAAACTGATCGCGCAGGCCTTTGCGCAAGACGAACGCTGCCAGCGCCTGGGACAAATCGAAGGCATCGGTCCGATGACGGCCACGGCCCTGGTCGCGGCGGCCGGCGACGGCTCGGGCTTCGCCACCGGGCGTCATCTGAGTGCCTGGCTGGGCCTGGTCCCGCGCCAATATTCGACGGCCGGCCGCACGGTGCTGCTCAGCATCAGCAAACGGGGCAACCGCTATCTGCGCACCCTGCTGGTCGAACGGGCACGTTCGGCGCTGGTGGCGGCGGCACGCAAACAAGACCCGCGCCGCCGCTGGATGATGGCCTTGGCCAGCCGCCGCGGCCCCTATGTGGCCGCCGTCGCGATCGCCAATCACAATGCGCGCGTGAGCTGGGCGCTGCTGGCAGGCGGAGAAGCTTACCGCCGCGCCGCCGCCGCTGGTTCCGGCCGGCTGCGCGTCAAAATGATCGGCGGCGGCGCGAAAAATCGGGCCTGAGGGCCCTTGGCCTGCCACGTGTTGCGAGGCATCTCTCATTGGTGATGACTCACCGGTCAGACCGGCACCCGTAAGCGTTCGTTCGGCGCCTCGGCCGCGAAGAGGCCGCGTTTGAGAAATGGGCGATGGGTGCGCAGACTTCATCATGGCCACGGACTTAGCGCGAAGCGCAGTCCAAGCAAGGCCGGATACAAGGCCGCAACCGGGTTTCATCACTGTTTGCATTTTCCCGCCGCCAAGGGCGGCGGCGCGGTGGGCTGGGATGGTTTGTTGGTGCCCGTAGGGCATCCTTTTGGGGGTTTGCCGGGTGGGTTGGGTTTGAGCCGGCAGGGGGCGAAGCCCCCTAAGAGGCGGAGATGTGGTTGCGTTAGAGGCTGGGTCCATACAAGGCGCCGAGGGGGCGGAGCCCCCTCTTGAGTCGGCGGATTGGGGTGACGTTAAGAGAGTTAGTTCTAAGTTAAGATCGCGCGCGCGTGTTACGGGGTGTGGATAAGTGGGATAAAGCAAGGCAGTGAGAAGCAATTTTTGGCACTCCGGTGTCTGATAGACCGAAGCATGGGTGTCTGATAGACCGATAGTTTGGTGGCCGATGGACCGATATCGGGTGTCTGATAGACCGATAATGAGTGGCCGATGGACCGACACGGTGGGTGATGGACCGAACCTCATTAGGAACTCACCAAACTTGCCACAAGTTTCATCGAATCTTTCGTATAGAAAAGCACTTGGTCGTTAGCGGCTTCATAGTGCAGTCGATAATCAGGAAGAACGTCATTCTCGACGACCATCTTGACCTTGCGGCGAAACTCTTTGAGCGCGGCGGTTGAGCCACTTTTCCTGTGCAATACTTCCGTGCTGACCGTCCATCGCGCCTGATGCCCACAATGCTTGCGGGCAAGCTCGTAGAGCCGCCGCTCGAGGCCGCCGTCGAGACGGAAGTAATCACGATTGAGTGTGAGTATCTCGCGCGCCATAATCGCGTTGAAAAGCCATTCGTTAAGCGTGATCTCAACCGCCACCATCCGACTATTGCTCGGTGATTTTTCGACGATCTTCCAGTTGTCGACCAGCCCGAACCCCTCTCGAACGCGGACTCCATTGGTTGCAATATTGGTCTCGATGCGCGTCCCTGCCAGCCGCCTGAAACTCTCGGCCAGGCGTTCGTAATTCTTGCCGCCGGTATGGCGATTGGTCGCAACCAGCAAGTCGTACGCCTTGAGCCGCACTATGCGACTCACCGGCCGATTCTGATTCATGGCCTCGACGAGTTGGCTAACTGCATAGATCAGAACGTCTTTGTCCCAGATAGTAGCCAAGCCATAAGCGCTTGGCGCGATGGTCACCCGGACTTCCTTGTATTGGTAATGCCTAATCCGGTGATCTGGATTTTTGGACAGGCTGAACATTGGATGTTCCATGCTGTGCCGGTCGTCCTTGAGCGCCCAATCGACCAGGTCCGCGAGAAAAAAGTCGCGAACCGGATGCCGATCCGGCAGAAGGCGCGCTTGGCCACCCTGCCCTACCCTTGTTGAAGCCGCCGCCGATCCTTTTGCAACGGCTTTGTCCCGTAACCGGTCCAGCAGATCGTCTATCTTTTCCATCACTCCGCCACCTCCTCACATCATCCACCTCGCATTTTAGGCGGACGCCTGCTTTTCCCCTTCCCTTCCCAGATACGCTGCCAAAGCCTCACGAATTACTGCTGAAATCTGGGCGTCGGCCACCTTGGCCAGCTTGCGCCTAGTAACTTCAGCCATCGCCAGTTGGTAGGTCTCGGGCGACAGCGTGGCCGTCACCTTGATGAACCCACCCTTGGCGCCATGTGGCGGATTTACATCTATCGGAAAAACATTTATCGGATTTACATCTTTACGTTTTTCGGAAACTTGCCGAGCTAACGCCTTAAGCCGATCGCTTTCCTTGCTCATCTGAGTGCCTTTTCAACCGCCTTTGCCAGCGCTTCGAATTCGTCCGCCGAACGTGAGGTACGGGCAAATTCCCTCACCGTGAGTCCAGTCAATGCCGCCTCAGCCACCACAGCGCGCTGCCCTATCGGAGGCAACACAACTTCGCCCAACTCGCGTAACGAGCCTTCCAATTCATGGCCGAGGCGCGTGTTCATGACCTTGGAGGGCACCAGTCGTAGGACTGGTTTGCCATTGCCTCGCTCTTTTCTGGCCTGCCGGGCGAGCTCAATGGCGTCGCGTGCCGCCATGATGTCCAGTGACGATGGTCCAGCAGGAAGGAGAACCAGATCGGCCAGCAAGCCCGCCAGCAAAGCAGGATCAGTAAAACCAGGAGGCGTATCTATTAAAACCCGTTCAACCTCTTCCGTAGCCGCATGCGCCACCTTGCGAAACTGTGCCGGATTGCCAGCGTCCACAGCCTTTACGAGCGTGGCCAGAACGCCCTCGCCAAGGCCAGCCCAGGCCACCAAGCTTCCCTGAGGATCAGCATCTAACACCATCACGGACCGCCCAATAGCCACCATTTCAGCGGCAAGGTTTGCCGTAATCGTGCTTTTGCCTATACCGCCTTTGCGGCCCGTCACCGCAATTATCGCCATATCACCACCCTAAAGTTATTTATCGGATAATCATATAAAAGGAAAAGACATATTTCCGAAAAACGATTTTCGGATACAGCGATTTTTAAACTCATGTTTGCTTAGGCGATTAAGATTTACTTGTCGGGACGATCAGGCCTTGATAGCATGATAGCAGAGGTGTTATGGCGCAATTCATTGTTCGCAATCTCGAGAATGAGGTGAAAGACCGGCTGCAACAGCGCGCGCTTCGCCACGGCCGCAGCATGGAAGAGGAGGTCCGCGATATTCTGCGCAATGCGGTCAGGGACGAAGGCCGCCAGCCCGCAGGCGGGCTAGGCAGCGAACTCGCTGCCCTGTTCGCCGGTAGCGGCCTGGACGCCGATATTGCTGAATTGCGCGACCACGCAGTCAGACCGGCGAATTTCGATGATTGATGGTCATCCTTGATACCAACGTGCTTTCAGCGCTGATGCGCAGTCCCGCGGATCAGGCGGCAGTGAAATGGCTAGATCGGCAGCCGCGCCTGTCAGTCTGGACGACTTCGATCACAATTCTCGAGATCCAATTCGGTATCGCGATTATGCCGAACGGCAAGCGGCGGAAGCTGCTGGGCGAGGCATTTACGAAAGCGATCGGCGAAACGTTCGAACGGCGAGTGGCGGATTTCGACAGTGAGGCCGCGTACGAGGCCGCAGCGCTCATGTCAATGCGCCAGCAAAAGGGCAGGGCGGGCGACTTGCGCGACGCCATGATCGCCGGCATTGCGCTGGCCCGCCACGCCACCCTGGCCACGCGCAACACCCGGCATTTCGACGACCTCTCAATTCCCATCCTGAATCCATGGGAAGCAGCTGATTAATCATCGGTCATTTGCTCAATTCTCCCCTCATCGCCGGCTGCCCACACTGGCAGTTTTGACCTTTGCGACCATTTCAGGCCGCCGGAAATAGATGGCGCGTCCGCAGCGCAGCGGCGGGGCGTTCTGGATCAACACGATTTGTTCGTCGTAGCGCAGGCGGTGGAGGACCTCTTCGGGCTTGATCAGGCGGCGGGCGACCTGCTGCTGCCTGGTCGACTGATGGGAGGAGCGGGAGCTGTGCTCCCAGCTTGATGAAGAGCCGGAACCCTCGGTAATGGAATCGCCGAGCGCGGTGAATTCGCCGCAAGCCTTCGACAGGTACTCAGCGGCCTCGTAGTCCTGGATGTGGGAGAAGAGCCGCAAGAAGGCGGCATCGAACCAGGCCTGCCGCCCATGGGCGCCCCAGCCTTGAGTGAGCTGGCCGAGCGACTGGTAGATCAAGCAGAGATTGATGCCGTACTTGCGGCCGGTGTCGCGGGCGGTCTCGAGAATGCCCATGTAGCCGAGCCGGGCGACCTCATCGAGCAGGAACAGCAGCCGCCCGCCGCGCAGCGTACCGTGGACTTCGTAGACGGCGTTGAGCAGGGCGCCGAGGATGACGCGGGCGGCCTGCGGACTCGACTGCAGCACCTTGAGCGGCAGATTGATGAAGACATCGAGCTTGCCCGAGAGCAGATGGCGGGTCTGAAAGCCTTGACCGTTACCCTGGCCACAGACCAGGCGAGGGAGGGGATGGCTAGCCAGGAGGTGGCATTGCCGGCTTCGCCGTAAAAGCCGGAGAACTGCTTTTCGGTGATGTCTTTCAGATTGCCAGCCAATTGGGCGGGAAAACCGAAGCCGTAGCCCGGACCCTTGGCATAAACCGCTTCGAGCAGCTCCTTGAGCTCCGGGATTGGCAGGGCGACCCGCTGGCGCAGGAGCGCCAGCGTTTTGCGTTCCGGCGGAATGGCAGAGTCGAAAACGATATCGGCGAGCAGGCAGCCGAACAGGGCGCGGGCGGCGTGCTTGAAGTAATCGCCGTGACGCTCGCCCGGGGTCTCGCCGCAGAGCCAGCCGACCACCGCCTGAATATCGAGCAAAGCGCGATCGCTCGCGGTCTCGATCCAATCGAGGGCGTTGAAAGAATCGGGATCGGGATCTTCGGGGTTAAGCGCCACCACGCGGTGGTTAAGGCCCCGCCGGGCCGCGTAGACCAGCCGGACGACGTCGGCCGAGGGATCGAGGCAGACCAGGCCGGAACGCCACTCCAAGGCTGAAGGAACGACCGTGCCGGTGGTCTTGTAACCGCCGGAGCCGGCGAAGACCAGGAGATGGCCGGAACCTTCGCTGCCGTCATAGCGGAACAAGGGCGCCTTGCCCGCGAGCTTGGGCTGCAAATCGGGACGGCAGGCCTCGCCGATGATGATGCCGCCTTTGCTGAACCAGGCTTTCGCCGCCGAAAGCGGCAGCCAGTCGCTCTCACCGTGGAGCGCCGAGGCGGCGCGGCGCACCGGCTAAGGAATAACCAGGGGCAGGCGCGCCTTGCGCAGGGCGGCGATGCTGAGCAAAACCGGCACCACGGCGCCAACGACGGCGAATTGGTCGGTGTAGCCGAGCAGGGTGAAGAGCGAAAAACGCGGATAGTAGGGGGCCAGGCGGAGGATTTCGCCGTAGGCGGTGGCCAGGCCGGAGGTGGCGGTAGCGATGGCGGCGGCATAGAGGGCGAAGTTGTGGAGCCGTTCACGGACGCTCCAGACCAGGCCGAGGATCACGGCCGGGGCGATGGAAGCGGCGGTGATAGCGCTGCGGGCGAGGAAATAGCGCAGCCAGGGGATGCGGGCCTGATAAGCGAGGTCCAAGACGAACAGCTCGGAATAATGGTTGATGACCACCATCAGGGCCATGGCAAAGGCGAGCAGCAAGAAGTGGCCGAACAGTTCGCTCTTGAAGAAGGCCGCGCCGAGCACCAAGACGCACAACAGCAGGAGCAGCGGATAGACAGCAGCGGGCATTAAACGGTCACTCCTGAGTGAAAGCTTGATCCCCCAGGTTCTTCCAGCGCTGGCGCGAGGCGGCGGCATGCGCGCCGTTCAAGACCCGTTTGGCGGCAGCGAGCAGGCCAAGGATGACGGCGGGCTCTTCATCGGCGAGGCCGGCCTTAATGACGAGGCCGCCGAGCTGGATCTTGCGCCGGGTGTCGCGGCGGCGCTCGGCGTCAGCTACGCGCTGCATCCGAGTTTGATGGCGCCAGACCAGCGCCCGCGCGTGATGGAGCAGCTTTGCGGTTTGGGTCTTTGTGGCGAAAGGCGGCACCGGCGGCGCGCCACCTCGCGAGGCGCTCATCACCGGGCTTGGCAGAGGCCTCTTTGAATTCGAGCAACGCACCGGCCAGGGCGTCGTCATCGGCTTCGAGCAGGCCGAGGCGTTCGACTAACTTGCCGATTTCAGCGCGGCGCTTGTCGAGCAGTTCGGCCTGCTTGCGTTCGAGGCGCTGCTGTTCTTGTTTGAGGGCCTTGAGGCGTGAGCCGTAATCAGTAGCATCTTTCATTTTTTCTGGCTCCAATCTGGATCGGTAGCGCGCAAGCGCACTTTCCGCCGCCGCGGCGCGCGGTAAAAAAGAAATCACGCCACCGGCAGAAGCTATGGAACGCAGTCGAAGCGCGCGAGCAACGCCAGGACGCGCAAGTCGCACGCGAGGTGGAATTTGCCCTGCCGCAGGAGCTGAGCCAGGCCGAGGCTATCGGGTTAGCACGGGATTACGTGCGCGCGGAATTCGTGGAACGCGGCATGGTGGCGGATCTCAATATCCACTGGGAACCGGATAATCCGCATGCGCACGTGATGCTGACCATGCGCGAAATCACGGAGGATGGCGGTTTCGGGCGGAAGGTGCGGGAGTGGAACTCGGTTGGGCTGTTGCGCGAATGGCGCCAGCACTGGGCCGAGCGCGCCAACCAGCGGCTGCACGAGCTGGGCTTCGATATCCGCATCGATCACCGCAGCTATCGTGATCAGGGCGTCGAGTTCGAGCCCACCAGCCATCTGGGGCGGGCGGTCGATGAGATGCGTCAGCGCGGCGAATACGCCGAACGGGCGCGCGAGCTGGAAGAGGTGCGCGAGCGCAATGCGCGCAAGATCGAGCAGCGGCCCGAACTGGTGCTGGAGCATCTGACCGGGCGGCAATCGACTTTCACCCGTAACGATATCGCCCGCGAGATCTTTCGCTACTTGGATGACGAGGATCGCTTCCGCAACCTGATGGGGCGGATCGAGGCCTCGCGCGAATTGGTCTTGCTGGCGCCGGAGGTGAAGGTGCGCGAGCGCGAACTCGAGGAACCGGCGCGCTACACCACGCGTGAGATGCTGGGGATCGAATCGCACCTGGCCGAGCGGGCCCTGGAGCTAGCGCAAGAACGCGAACATAGCGTCAGCGAAGATCGGCGGAAACGAGTACTGGAGCGGCATGACTATCTGAGCGAGGAGCAGCGCGAGGCGGTGCGGCATATCACCGGCGAGCGCGCCATCGAGGCCCTGACCGGGTTCGCCGGCAGCGGCAAGTCGGCGGCCATCGCGGCGGCACGCGAGCTGTGGGAGGAGGAGGGCTACCGGGTCTGGGGCGCGGCGCTGTCGGGGATCGCGGCGGAGAATCTGGAGAAGGCGGCACAGGTAAAAAGCCGTACCATCGCTTCATTGGAACTCGGCTGGGCGCAGGGCCGCGAGCAGCTTAACCAACATGACATCCTGGTGCTGGACGAGGCCGGCATGGTCGGCAGCCGCCAGATGGAGCGCATCGTGCGGGAAATCCACGAGCGCGGAGCCAAGCTGGTATTAGTCGGCGATGCCGAGCAGCTGCAGCCGATCGAGGCGGGGGCGGCGTTTCGCGCGATCGCGGAGAGGGTAGGGTACCGCGAGCTGGCCGGCATCCGCCGCCAGCACGAAGAGTGGCAACGCGAGGCTTCGCGCGATTTCGCCCGCGGTGAGCCGGGGCGGGCACTGAAGCTCTATCGCGAACATGACGCAATTCACTTCGCCGCCTCACGGGAACGGGCCAAGGACGAACTGATCCGGGAGTGGAGAGAGGACCGCGCCGCCCTAGGGGCGGAAAAAGCTTCGCTGATTTTGGCGCACACCCGCGCCGACGTGCGCGAGCTCAACGAACGAGCGCGCGAGATCCTCAAGGAGCGCAAGGAGCTCGGGCGGGAGGTAACGGTCAGAGTCGAACGCGAGCTGAGGAGTGCCGACGGCACGCTCACGCTGGAGCGTGGCGAGCGCAGCATGGCTGAAGGCGAGCGGGTAATGTTTCTCAAGAACGACCGCGAGCTCGAGGTCAAGAACGGCACGCTCGGGCGGGTGCTGGAGATTGATCAGGAGCATGCACGGGTCAGGCTCGACGGCCGCGAGGAACGCGAGGTCGGGTTCAGCTTCAACGATTACGCCGCGCTCGACTATGGCTATGCGGCGACCGTGCATAAGGCCCAGGGCGCCACGGTCGAACGCAGCTACGTGCTGGCCACGCCGGGGATGGATCGCCACCTGGCCTATGTCGGACTGACCCGCCATCGCGAGGGGGTGGAGTTATTCGCCGGACGGGACGACTTTGCCGGCTACGAGGCGCTGGAGCAGCGGCTCAGCCGCGCGCGCCTCAAGGATTTCAGCCTGGACTATGCGCAGCGCCGCGGCCTGGAACTGGATCGCGACCATACGCCGTTCGATTTGCGGCTGGAGGCCGAGCGCGAACTCGAACGCAAGAGCGAACTGTTGCGCGAGCATCCCGAGCTGGCCTTTGGCCGCGGCCCGTTCGCCAGCAAGGAGCAGGAACGTACGATCACCGTGCTCGACCTTGGCCGCGAGCTGGAACGCCAGCTGCCGGAATTCAATTTGCGGGTCGCGGAAAAAGAGCGGCAACGCAGCGAATGGCTGGAACGCGAGCTGGGCGAGCGCGGCGATCACTTCCGCGACCGCGCCATCCCCGAGCACGAGCTGTATCAGGCCGCGCGTGGCCTGATCGGCGGCCGGGCGCTGGAGCGTGCCGAGCGTGAATTGATCCAGGCGCGCGAGCGGCACCTCGAAGCCGAACGTGAACTTAGCCATCATCGTTGGGAAGCCAGCTACCGTCAGGGTCTCGGCCGTGCCATTCATGCCATCGGCGATATGAACCGCGAGAAGCGGCTCGCCACCCATGAACGGCATGCCGCGCTGGAACTCGATCAGGCGCGCGGGCGCCAGCAGCAACTCGAACGCTGGCTGGAGCAGCCGGCGCAACAAGAGCTGATTCGCGAAAGGGCAGGGGAGCTGCGCCAGCGCGATCAGCAGCTGTTGCGCGAACTGCAACGGGAACGCGGCGAACGCGAGCAGGTGCGCGAAATGCGCCAGGAACTGGCCCGCTGCCCGCAGCAGGAACGCGAGCTGAAACTTACCGGCCGCAGCATTGAATTGCGGGAATTGCAGCGTGACGCCGGCCTGCAGCGCGAGCTTGGCACGATGCGCGAGCAGCGCCTGGCCCATGAGCGAGAACTCGCCCGCGGCCGCGAAATCGAACGGCGCGGGATCACCCCGCTGCGCGAGTTTCGGCGCGATCCCAAGTATGGGCGGGAGCGCGCTCGCGCCGACGAGGCCTGGGCGCGCCATGCCGCCGGCAAAGGCCTCGACATGGAGCAGATCCGCGACGAGCTGATGCAAGACCGTAAACTCTCGCGCCAGCAGAGCCATGAACGCGAACTGGAGCGCGTCACTGAACTGGCCCAGCGCGAGGTCAAACGCGCACGCGGGCTCGAACACGATCGCGGCTTCGGCTGGAGCCGCTAAGATGGTTTTGCGCCCATCACGATAACACGTATAGAATACGTATTATGACAGCAAAGCCCAAGCCGCACCGCAAACTGACCATCACCGTGGAAGACGCGGTCTATCGCGGGCTCCACAAGATTATCGGACCGCGCAATATCAGCCGCTTTCTTAATGATCTGGCACGGCCGCATGTAGTCCGCGACGACCTGGAGGAAGGCTATCGGGCGATGGCCGACGACGAGGCGCGCGAGGCCGAGGCTGCCGAATGGAGCGAGGGACTGGCGGGAGACGTGGCGGATGAGCGCCGAGGCTGAAGCACCGCAGCGCGGGGAAGTTTGGTGGGTAGCGTTCGATCTTTCACTGGGCGGCGTGATCAAAAAGACGTGGCCCGCGGTTGTAGTTAGCAACGATGCCGCCAACCGCACGCTCAAGCGGGTGCAGGTGGTGCCGCTGACCAGCAACGTGCGGCGGCTCTATCCGGCCGAGGCCTATGTCACCGTGGGCGGTGCCCGCCACAAGGCGATGGCTGATCAGATCACCACCGCCGGCAAGGCGCGGCTGCACGAACGCATGGGCCGGCTCACGCCCAAGGATATGGCCGGGGTTGAGCGGGCGCTCAAAACTCAACTTGGCCTGAGTTAATTACTAACATCAATCTCTTTTGGAGCCGTTAATTATGAATGAAAACGGCCAGCGGCATAGTGACAACGAGGAACTCGAGCAGCGCATCTATCAGGTGCTGGCGCTGCTCGAACGCGCAGGCGAACAGCAGTGCGCGGCGGCCGAACTGGTTACGCGCGCCAGCGCCCTGCAGCAGCGGCTCGATCAGGCCATGCAGATCGCCAGTAGCGCCGCCGCCAGGCGCATCGCCGAAGAAGCGCATGTGGCGCTTGAGGGAACCGTCGCCGACGCCGCCGAAAACCTGCGCCAAGCCGCGCGCGGTGCGGTGGCGGCGGCCGAGAATCTGCGCCAGCCCTGGTGGGTCCATCTTGTGATGATCGTGATGACCGGAATCTTCAGCGCCACGCTCGCGTTCTGGGCCACCCATACTTCCGATTTCGCCGCCTATCAGCAGGATCAGCGCAATCAGCAGCTAATCCGTGAAGGACAGATGCTCGAACGCGTATGGCCGAAGCTCACTCCCGCTCAGCGCAAGAGGCTCGAGCAACTGGATAATGAATGAGCATGAGCTGACGCGCATGAAATCGATCACAGCGATTGCTCTGCTGATGGCCTTGGTCACGCGCAATAGCTAAGTGACTGTCCGTCAGCCACATCTCAGCCATTCGGTTGCCGCGTTCCCAGAAACGAGCTTAGTGTAGAATTTAGAGAAATAATTTATGCCCCTGCAGCACAAGCGTCGTTTATTCCGCCTGCTCACCTATCCAGAGCCATACCGTGCGCGTCTTTTCCGTGACATCATCAGGCGGTTGCGTCTCGGCAACTACCTGCAACGACTCGAGATCGATGCAGTTGAGCGCCCATGGTACGGATGGTGCGTTTACCATGCCGCGATCCAGGCGCAGGCACTCGGGCATACGGCTATCACGGTCGTAGAGATGGGCGTGGCGGGCGGTAACGGCCTTTTGTGCCTGTGCGACCATGCCGATGAGGTGAAACGACTCACTGGCGTTGATATTAAGGTTTACGGCTTTGACACGGGCCGCGGTCTTCCACCGACCGATGATCCGCGCGACTTGCTCTACTGCTGGCCAGCGCGTTCGTTCGAGATGAACATTGATCGATTGCGTGAACGCATGAGATCGCGCACTACCCTTATGCTCGGGGACGTGCGCGAAACTGTCGCTGGTTTCCAACCTCCGAAAACGGCGCCACTTGGCGCAGTGTTCTTCGATCTCGACTTGTACACATCCACGATAGCGGCGTTAGGCATTCTCGATGTCTCTGAGCGCTTGCCCCGAATGTGGTGCTATTTTGACGATATTATTGGCTTTCCTGAAAATCTTTACTGCGAGCGTAACGGCGAACGCGCCGCGATCAACGAATACAACGCTCTTCGATGTAATCATGCGATTCTGTCGCCGGCCCATTGCTTTGCGGACAAACCGATACCGCGATACTGGCATCACCAGATCTTCATCGATCACCGATTCGAACATCCCGCTTACAATCGCTGCCTCTCCAAAGAGCTGCATCAGTTGCCTCTGACTGATACTTAAATCCAAATCCGCGATGTCGAGGTCTAGCGAGCGCAGCAGCTGATTGACCGTCAGCAGGAACCGCCTTTCCATCAGGCAAGACCGTTTCCACAGAGCCGACTTGCCAGCTTCGTCTATAACGTAACGGAGTCAGGCGACTTAGCCTTCGAGTCGCGTCACGCTAATGCGGTAGTGGTTGGCTGAATAAGAGCGTGCGGCTATTGCTGGTAACGCGGCGGGAACGCCCACATCACGCCGGTACGCAGCAAGTCCAATCCCTCCCGGGTGCCCGCGACCACCCCCGGACCTGCTTGTACGTCCCAACCTAATTCCAGCAAACGTGAAGAGAGATCCCGCTCAGCTGATGGATGGACCGATGACTCGTGCCATTCCATCACTAGATTGCGGACATCAAGCCGATCAAAGCGTTTATCCATCAATAAATCAAACTCGGCGCCTTCACAATCAAGCTTCAACAAGTCAATCGGCGTGTCGCCTATAACCTGAAAGAAATCAACAACTTCGATCGGGATGACACCGTCCGCAACAACTTCCGAATCCGATTCTCTGCCAACCACCGCCGATGCCACCGAACAGTCTATTAGTTCGGCCCGGCCGTTGGTCGTTCCCGCCGCGGCCGCATGAACCGTAACACTATCCGTCAGGTGGTTAAGAGAGATGGTTTGCCTCAGCCAGTCGAGATGCACCGGATGCGGCTCAAATGCGTCAATCCTAGCGTCAGGGAAATGTGCTGCCCAGTAGAGGACCGAATACCCAACATTTGCACCCACATCAACTATTCTTCTAATTGACGCGCTTTCGATGGGCCTTGGGGAGCGGTAGGGCTCATTTACGAAGATATCAGAGGCGGTGTCCACCTCTAACCACGAGCCAGAAAAAAGGAGGCGCTCACCGGAGGTGAGTTTAACCGTCACTTTTTTTCCGAACATACCGGTCCGCCACATCAGAAAACGCAGATGACTCGGCAAAGTCATCCTATTACGTAAAGGTGTCACGCAATTATACCTTAGTTCGAGTGAAGTGATTCCTGACAATTCTCATCGATGTGGGTAATCGCGCTTGTTCGGTTGCAAGTTCCATCCAAACCGTTTCCGCGAAGACATTCCTTATCCATCTGCATCACGAGACGCACTCGGTTCCAGTCTTGCTCCTTTCGGTTCCGGCTCGACTGTCGGACGTCCAGCGGCGGCGTACCGGTCCGCTCCGATCCACTGCATCCGCGCCTGATGTCTATCCTTCTCGTTGAGCGTGTAAAAAACGGAATGGCGCCCAGTAGCGCGGCCCTTGAACTCGTGCATCAACATTCGGAACACATTACAATCGGAGTCGGTCATGGTCTGCGAGATGCGCATGGGGATTGACCACCACCGCAGGACAGCCTCGCAGACCTGCTTGTTGATCGCAAGGCAGTTCGGGTCGACCCAGCCGCCGGAATGCCGGAACTCTCCGCGGCCAGGGCCTACCGACACCCACTCGTCCTTGCAGATCGGGCGGCCTGAGTGCGGATGCACGAACCAGCGCAGGGAATAGGCCCAATCCGCCCCGCTCAACGCTTCACGCATCGACGCAAGATGATCGGGCGACCACCAGTTGTCGTCGTCGAGATAGGCCACGAAGCGGCTGTTGGCCAGATAACTGAGAACCGTTCGCAGCGCTCCACCACACCCGTCCGCATGCGGGCCCCCGTGGCGCCGGGAGGTGGAGTATCCAGGATAAAGACAGAACACGCACTGCCGTTCCGGGACCTCGCGACAGATTTCCTCCAGCCCATCCCGCGAACCGAGCGGCACGTCCACTCCGATCAAGACCTGCACCCGGCCGTCGAACTGCTGGCTAAAAATCGACCTCAACGCCCGATTAATGGTGGGCCGCAGCGTGACCGGCATGACCACAGCGAAATCGAAGCTGTCGCGCAAATCGACGCCACTGCCTTGGAAGACCTTCAAAAACGGTGTCTCGTTGCTGGAAGATGATGTACCTGGAAGGGGCCAACTCGCCAGTTGGGCGGCGGTCGGCCCCCAAATGTCACTGTAGCGGCCCATGTGTAAGTCAAAGGGGCGTAGTAACCGATTAACCGTCCACAGCAACTGTCCTTTTGAACTCATCAGTCAAGATCGGCTGTCAACTTGCAGCCATTTGTGCATAGTTATAGCATAGTGAGCGCGTTCAACGAACCCTCGATGGTGTCCCCGGCAGTCGTGGCAAAGATTCGCGATATCGCTCGGATCAAGAAGACCGAGCGAGAGCTTGTCGCCACGCGCGAAGCGGCGTTTGGACGCCTCTCGCGCCAAGTCCAAATTTCTCTCCAACATCTCGCATGAGACAGGACGCCTATGTATCTGAATCCTTGGGTGCGCCGCCGCATTTTCTCGAAGACACTCGGCTTGATTCGCAGCAGCACGAGTATAATCCATTTCTTAGTCCAATATGGCGAAGGCCTTGCGCTTGGTTAGGTGTAAGTGGATTTGTAACCATGTGGAGGTATTTTAAGAGCTGTCTGGAACTGAAATAGCTGGCCCAAACGCGTAAAACATGCCGACATGAATCAATATCCTTTATGCAGTGGAGAATTCGCAGACCCCGAAGTGAAGATAAGGCGCTGTATGTCCTCCGGCACTGCGCTGACTGCGCAACAGCCAGGCCGTTCTCTTTAAACGTTGAGGCGGCTAAAGCTTATGGTTGGACGTTTGCCCTGACGGAATCGGGCATACAAGACAGCTATCCGCTTCAGGCACCGATAATGCTCGGCCCGATCAGGCTCTATTGGATCGGCTGGCTCTGTCCGGATTGCAGCCAGAAGAACGTGCACTATTTTTCTTAAGGGATTCGCCCCCGGATTCGGGAACTTCGTGCGACGGCCCAACTTACCGATTCATTTCATGTGCGATAATTTATACCTCAGACTTTTTAGTGTGATCCGATGATATATATATAGTTCCGTCATTGACGATCGTTGGCTTAGCATCGGCCTCCAGCCCCACCAATTTCTTCCATTTTATGCTACCGTCCGGGTTCCCTTTCTTGAGGTGCCCCCGTTTAGCCCGCGCGACTGGAGACAATGGAAACTATAGGGGAGGCTGGCGTCTGCTTCCGGCTGGCGCCGGAGACCTTCTCGCGGAAGATCTTCTTGCAGCCCATGTTCAGCGTGACACATCTGGCCGATCAGAAATTCATCCGAGGCGACTGAGCAGGCCGCCGTCTGAAAACCCTAACTGTATTTTCTGTACCGCTTCTCCCCAACACCCTATTTCAAGAGCTGGAATTCTTGCCGCCTTATCGCGCTCACGTGGCAACGGACCGAGCTCCGCCCTTCACTAAATTTGCAGCCGGTTCCAGCTGAGTCAGTTTATCCTGGATGATGGCTGCGAGCCGCTGATGATATTTGCTCCATGAATATTCTTCGGCCCTTCTCCTGGCGGCAAGACCCATCACTCGGCGCAGCTCAGCATTGACCGCCAGCTTCTGAATGCTCTGCCGCAGCGCGTTTACGTCACGTGGCGGAACAATTAAGCCTTCGATTCCATCCCTCACGACCGAGCCGCTGTTCGGTGTTGTAATGACCGGCAGGCCCGAGGCGAGGGCTTCGTAGATGACAAGTGCGGATCCCTCTACAAGAGACGGGAGGACGAAGAAATCCGCTTCGCGATAAAGACGGGCAAGTTCCGTTCTTGGAGCAAATGGAACATGCTCGAAAGGCACTCCGTATCTTTCCAGCACTTTCTTGTCCCTGCTGGCTCCTCCTATCAGCAACAATCGGCAATTGAGACTGCTGAGTCCTCCGAAGGCTTCCAGCAGATAGGTGATACCTTTGCGAGCGCCGAGGTGGCCCACGAACACGGCGGTTAGTCTACGGCCCGGCTTCTTTTCGGCAGCGGGCGAAAACAATTCGAGATCCACACCATAAGGAAGAATCACGACTTTGTTTGCAGCAACTCCGATCCTCATCAAGGATTCTTTCACAAAGACCGCGCCGGCGAGAATTAGATCTGCACGCCTCGCTTCTTCGCTGTACTTGTTCAATACCCATTTGGGAGGCAGCTTTGCGCGAAACTCAGGTGGACTCGTCAGGTTCTCCTGCTCCATTACCTCGGCGCCTGTCGTTAGGTGGCAGACCGTCTGGTCCAAGACCTTGAGGGTTCCCACGCGCGCTGCTGCTTCGAAGCTCTCGAGGGCACAACTGTCATAACAGATCACTGCCGCTGGTAGGGTAGCCGCGATGCGTCTACCTACGAGACGGCTGAATATCTGATTGCGCAATAAGAAAGCACGGTCGAACAACCACGATGGCGCCCCAGAATTTCTTGCCGCAATAAACGCGGCTTCCACCCACCAATGAGTACGTACGATCTCATCGCGCAGGCCAGGCCTGCGCCGCTTCATCAGTTGTTTGTCGAAACGCAGCCGGGCTTTAGCCGGTAGAAGCCGCTTTAGCCTGTACGGCAATCCACTTTCCTTGAAGTACAGGCCCGTGATGTATTCACGGAGTAATCCGGCGTCCTGCAAAGCGATCGCCGCCTCGTAGGAGTGCTGCGTTCCCGGGTGAGCAACTACGACGCTGGCGTCAGGCACGAGTTTCCTTGGCCGAAATGAATGCATTCGGTGATTCGCTGGGCTGTAAGAGGCCGTCTCCATAGCGTGGCCAGTTGCGCGCGGCGCTGAAATCACCTGCGTGCGTGACAGCTTCCTGCCTGGCAACTCGGGGTAACGAAAACAATATTCCCGCAAAGAGCCAATACTGCGAGATCGGAGGATCGAGGCTCATGATGGGACCTTTGTAGCTATAAACGAGGCATATGACGGCAAGCGCCGCGATTGCATCGCAGTACGGCTCCAGGTCAGTTCCACGAAAATAACTACGCGCGCGCAGCGCCAGGATGATCAGCGCTAATTGGAAAGCGATAGTAAAGATACAGCCGGCAATCCCGAGTTCAGCTACGGCCTTCGCGTAATAACCCTCGAACAACGGGGTCCCTCCCGAATCACCGCCTGCGTCTCTAACTGCGCCAGTGCTGAATCCTACCCCGCGTCCAATCCAGGTGAGGTGGAGTGCATTCTCGATTTCGCCGGCCTGCGTGCCGCTATACTGATCGGTTAAATTGCTCTCCATTTGAAGCAGGTTGGCAGGATCTATTCCGCTTATTGGCAGCGCAACCATCAGCGCCGCGGCGACCAGAACGCCCACCCAAAGCACACCCGTCAGGCCACGCCGAAGCAGATAAAAGACCGCGAGCATGATCGGAATCATCACGAAAGCAGAGCGCTCACCTGTCATGAATCCCGCAACACATATCATCGGCAGACTGACTGCGCGGAGCTTTTTCCAGAATCGGTTATGCTCAAGGCCAGCGCAGCCCAGCACCGGCACAAACATGCAGAGCAAGTAGTCGAGATACTGCGTGGCGAATGAGAAAGTCGAAGGGATCCTCATCAGGCCCACGCTCTGGAATCGTGTAAACTCCTGAGTGGCGGCAACAGCAGCGGCACCGTAAAACATCTCAATGGCCGCGCGATAACCGATCGCTAATGACAGCAGCCATTGGAGGATGCCGACCCCGCACGGCAACCAAATCAGGCCGATCATCAGACGTGAAAGCCGCAGCAGGCTCGCCTGGTCGCGAACATAGGCGATCCCCAACAGAAATACGGGTACATAAAACAACCAGACCTTGAGGCCAATAAGCGCTGCGACAAGGCCCGGGCCGGCCGGGTTCAGTGCCTGCACCAAAACGATGCCAACGAAGAGCAGGACCCAGGCGCCGAACAATTTGGGGACGCCACGAAGAGTTGGACCCAATTCGCCTGACATGGCGAAGCCGATATAAGCCGGTATGATAAAGAGGATATCTTTGATGAGCACTGCCCAGTGGGCGGGATAGAGCCATAGCTGAACCGCGCCGGCAAAGGGCATAAACAAGAGAGCAAGATCAATTCCGCGCTGCCATTGCTGAAGCACGGCAACCCAAGGCACGGCAACGAGGATTAGTACAACGCTTAGCTCAATCAGTTCGACATTCATTGCCTTGCTCGGAGAGAAGGCTGCCTTCACGCAACTCCAGCAATCCGTCGAACATGGTACGGCTGGTACGCGCGATTACAGGAATATGGCGGACAGACCAGAAGAACGTTGCAAAACCAGGAAACAGCGCAAAAAATCGACTACCAAGTATCGCATTTCTCAACCAGCGCATTGCGGCTACTAGAAGTAGCAACAGCCGCAATTCATTCTGCGATGAATCGAAGTGCCAGTCCAATCGTGGATAAAGAATCGCTAGGGCCATCAACCCGAATGCCCATCTACGTGGAATTTTGGAGTCTGGCGTAGCAATAAAATAAGCGTGAGCACAAACGCGGCCAAGCAGGGAGCGAGCAAACGGGTAATAGCCAAGCGGCTTTCCGTCAGCCGCACTTCCGTAATTCGATTTGCACCCGCAGAAACGAGCTTAGCGTAGGATTGGGGGAACATTCTGCGATGACTTCATAACGATGGGTTCTATGTAGATCGGATTTGGCCGACTCTCACGCCATGCACCAAGCTCTATGCCCAGCAAGGCCTCGACGGCGACTATCTCTCCTGCCAGCAGGTTCCTGGCACAAGCTGCCATTGCGGGCGTTATCTCCGGCAATTGCTTGCCAAAAGTCAGAGACGGATTCGGAAGGCCGCACTGACGCAAAAGCTTTCTGAAGCGGAGCCTCCAAGCTGCCTCGGCCGCCGCGCTGGTCGCGAGAGGGAGTATCGCCTGCCGCCATCCCGCGCTGCTATTCACCCTTTGCCGGAGCACTTCTTCACTGAGTTTTGGAGGTGCTGTGCCGCAGAGCTGGCAAAAGTCGGCGACAAACCGTCTGCTGTCGAGCAGCAGTGAATCATAAAACAGAACGTGAACTTGAGCCGGGCCAAAGGACGAAGCCCACGCCGCTAAATTGAAGGCGTAACGGGCTGACATCATCAATTCTGGATCATGATGGAGTGCGTCCTCGAAGCTCCCTCGAACCGTGCCAAACGCCAGCTTCATTTTGTACAGGGAAAAAAGCCGAGCGACCGGTTCGCGCAGAATAGCGATTATCGTGCATCCCGGCGATAGCTGCGCGATACGCTTGCGGGCGAGGTGCGAGTGGAAGTAAGTCGGACCGAACTCTCCGCGCGGCGCCCCAGGTACCAGACGCATTTGCGATTGATACCAGACCGTACCTCGTTTGTACTTCAGATCGAAGAATTTGGTTTCCTTTTCCTGACCCGGCAAGCTCAGCGTGCTCGACAGCCGTTCGTGCAGCCAGGTGGTTCCGGTGCGCATTGGCCCGATGCAAACGAAATCGATCATTTTATCCACCCATAGCTTGCTATCTGCCTCTCTTTTAACGCAGTGCTCACAAGTAGTCTATCTGCTGGAGACTCCCGGACAATTCAACCTCAACACTATCTAATCGCCGAAATCAGCACGGCGCATCCGCAGAATGAGGCGGATGCGTCGACCAACGTAGCAGTCGGACAGATTCTGTAAGCGGACAATTAACGATGCGGCGAAGCGGAACGGGGGGTTCTCTCGGCAGCCCATTGTGATGCCCGTCCACATCAGCACGCTGCGGCGATTGCTCTCGCCAGAACTTGATCTTCTTTTTATAGACGATAAAGCTAATTATCGTCTATAATATGGGAGCAGGGACAGGGCGTGGCGGAGGCGGCATGAAAGCGATCGTTCCGGTTAAACGTGGCCAGCTGCAGGCGGAAGTTCCGGCCGTTCTGGTGCGGGCCGGGGCCAACGCGGTTTTCGCCGCCGAGGAGTTTTTCCAGGCCACCCTCAACAACCCGCACACCAGGCGCGCCTATACCCGCGCCGTGGCGCGCTTCCTGGCCTGGTGCGAAGAACAAGGTATCGAACTCCGCCAGGTCACCCCGGGACTCGCCGGTGAGTATTTGAGCAGGATCGAAGCGTCCGCCCCGACCAAGAATCAGAAGCTCGCGGCGCTGCGTCACTTCTTCGATATCCTGGTCACCCGTCATGCGGTCGCGCTCAATCCCTTCGCTTCTGTGCGCGGGACCAAACACAGCGCGCTCGAAGGCTCCACCCCCGAAATCAGCGTCGAGCAGGCGCGCAAGCTCTTGCGCTCGTTGGATACCAGCCAGGTCGTCGGCTTGCGCGATCGTGCGGTGCTCGGGGTCCTCGCCTATACCGGCGCGCGTGTCGGCGCAGTCGCGCGCCTGCGCCTCGGCGACCTTAAGAACCTCGGCGAGCATCGCACCCTGCGCTTCCGCGAGAAAGGCGGCAAGCGGCGCGAAATTCCCGTCCGCCACGACCTCGACGCCTGGCTGCGTGAGTATCTAGCCGTCGCTGGCATTGTTGGCCAGGATGACAAGGCGCCGCTCTTCCGCGCCGCCGCCGGCAAGCGCCGGCAACTTACTAATGCCGGTTACGCCGCCCATTCCATGCGGCAGATGCTGAAGCGCCGCCTGCAGGACGCCGGCCTGCCGGAACTATTTTCGCCGCACAGCTTTCGCGTCGCGGTCGTCACCGATTTGCTCAAACAGGACGTGCCGCTGGAGGATGTGCAGTACCTCGCCGGCCATTCAAATCCGCGCACCACGCAAATTTATGACCGCAGGCGGCGCCGCGTCACCCGCAATATTGTCGAGCGGATCTCGATTTGATGGCAGTTTTGAGACGGAACCGTGCTGACGTGGTCAGCGGCTGTTCATCCTGCGCGGCAGTGGGTCCCAAACCGCTATAGAAGTCGCGTCCATGTCGAGCGCGGTGTCTGGGCCAGCGATCCGCGCCTCAGGTTCTTCATCGAAACTGCCAGATGCATTTGGCGGTTTGGGACGATAAACGGTAATGCTCGCGGGCCCATCTGGCTTGCCGTTCAAGACATAAATTTTGCCGCCGGAATCAAGCG
>Ga0335075_10002008_pt1 | contig 33047 bp, 27 predicted proteins | sample Lox_Sample_24_FD_206723 | JGI IMG/M metagenome (GOLD analysis project Ga0335075, IMG submission 206723) | Soil microbial communities from Loxahatchee National Wildlife Refuge, Florida, United States - Lox_Sample_2.4 | ecosystem: Environmental > Terrestrial > Soil > Wetlands | place: USA...
CATGACCGACGAACCGGCACTGACTGCCCTTCACCACCAGCAGCTAGACGACCTGCGCCATCACTGGGATACCGCTTACGTGATCTCCCAGCCTGACGCGGACACCTGGGCGGCCAGCCCGCTGAGCGACCCAGCAACCCTGTTAACGGCCGGGACGGCGCGCGAGCTGGCTGATCTCATCCGCACTGACTACCTGCACAACGACAGGCGCAACCTGCGCGAGCCGTGACGGGCTGGCATGAGGCCGGGCACCGGAGGGGGGTGCCCGGCCTCAATCATCCGGAATGTGCTGCCGTCAGTTGTCGTGGCGCACGAGTAGGCTCGCGCCATGCCAATGGTTTATGAAACCGGCCCGTATCTCGTAGCTGCTGTGCTGTGCGAGAGGGTTATCCAAGAGAACGATGGCGTACTTACCTTTATCCGCATAATTGACAAGATCACTGCAACCGCAGCCGGACCCAGCCCTGTCGTGCCGGACAGAATGCCACCGGTCCCCGTGAACTTGACGCTGGCGATCGTGCTCAGGCCTGGCGAGGCGCGCGGGCGACACCGGGTCACGGTCCGGCCAGAAGCACCGTCGGGTCAGCGACTGCCAGAGGTAGAGCTACCGGTGACATTCGCAGGATCAGCCGACACCGGAGCCAATCTACTGGTCAACCTCAACATGATCGCCCAGGAAGAAGGCCTCTACTGGTTCGACACCTTGCTCAACGACGACTTGCTCACACGCACACCGCTGCGTATTGAATATTCGCCGCGTCGGACCGGAGTGCAGGGGCCGCAGCTCGGATGACCTCCCCAGCAACTGACCCAGTACTGATGACCGCCGAAGCTCCCCACGAAAACGCCACCCGCTGCGCGAGATCCTGCAGGTGGGAGCGCACCTCAGCCCAGGTCCAGTGGCCGCCGGTGTACTCGGCCAGGACCAATTCCACTTCGGCGGCTAGCTCGCGAGTATCCAAGGCGACGTTGCTGTCATCCCACGTCTGCAGCGCGAACCACTCATCGAACTCCAGCAGCGTGGTCTCTCCCAGCAACAGGTCAAGCAAGTGCTGCCGGAGCGTGAAAGCCGTTACGAGAGAATCGGGCATGTCCACCACAATAGTTCCTTTCACGACGCGCGAACAGTGCGTGTGACCGGCATGCCGGGCACCAAGCTTGTGCGCGTATCCCCCCAGAAGCTTCGAGAGCTTTTCAATTCTGGCCAGTACTACGAGCGTGTTCAGGCTGGCCAGCTGCTAGCGGTGGTGGGCACCGACCGGCACCCCAGCGCGCCCGCAGCCAATGAGCCCTTCTGCACCCGTAGCCAGATCGTCTACTACTACGACGTCCAACAGCGAAGAAAAGTAGCCATCGTCCACCAGTATTTGCGAAGGGATGGCTCCATCGGTGCCAGCGGCCGACCTGACCCGAAGCGGATCAGGGACGGGGACACCATCTACACGCTGAAACTTCCCTCCACGCCTACGTGAGGCCGTAGGTCGTTGGCTTGATACCGTCACGCCGCGACAGACGGCGCTGTGATGCGTACTGACCCGGCGGAGTCCGGCCTGGATTAGATCAGCGAGCGTCTCCTCCGGCCGCTGCCGCAGGCTGAGGCTGATCGCCGCGCTGTCGATTGCGGTGAAGACTGGCAGGTCAAGCAGGTTCACGCCGGAGTCATCGGGCCAAGACCGGCGCCACCGCCCTCGTATCCCGGCCTAAGCTCCGCTATTGCGCTTGACCAGGTGGCTCATTGTGGCGCATGGCCAGGCGCTCGACGCCAGGCATGGGCCGTACCGCAGGTATCCCGGAACCCATCACCGGCCGGTTCTCGACTACGGGCTCCGGTCCATCCGGAACGGTTTCCAGCTCACCATCTTCACTGCACTTCCACCAGCTGCCCCTGATGTCTGAGAACAGCGCATACGCAGTGATCCACGCATTGTCTACGTCGGGCAACGGGTAGGCATCCGCCCGCATGAACTGCACGAAGGTTTCGGATTCCCCCGGCGGCATCGTCCGGTAGCAGCGGTACAGCTCGTCGCCATCCACGATGATGCGCGCGGTTCTCATCCGCCGCGACATCGCCGGCTGGCCGGTCTGCGAGTCGGTGTCCTGCAGAACCGTCTCGTAGTGCGGCCTCATGCCCTGCACTTTTGCCCAGACGTAAACCGACCGGATCGCCCGGCTGGAGTTGTTAGTGACGTTGATCTTGAGGACTTCGCCCGGACCGGAAATGCGCTTCACGACCACCTGGGCAATGTCGTTCTCCCTGGCTATCTCTAGCTGCCGCTGCTGCGCAGCTATCTGCGCGTGCTGCTCCACATAGGTACCAACAGCCCCCCACGCAAGGCCGATCGTGCCGCTGGCAAGCAGCAGCGTGGCGTATGCCGTCAGATTTGACGCGGTGGCAACAACGCCGGTCAGCCACAGGATGATCGTGACGACTATGGCAAGGGAGATGCCGACCATTACCCGCTGATCTGCTCGGCCCAGCCCTCGGCGGGCTACCGAACGCACACGCTGGAGAGGCCGTGAGGCCGAAAGTTCTGGCGGTTGCTGTAGCTTGCGCATATTTGAATTCTCGCGTGCCCTGAGCGATCTCCCGGATGGAATGCTCCTACAGCGTCGAGCCGGGCAGCACTGATACGTCGCCCATATCAAGCGGCTACCTCAAGCATTCGGCGCGGCTGCACCCGTCTAGACCGCGCTGGCATCCGGCGAAGCGTCCGACTCCGGGTGCTCACCATCCGCCGACGCTCTGGGTTGGTGCCACTTGTAGTCCAGCCGTGGAAGTACGGGGACCTCGCCGCCCGCGAGTCCGACGTCAGCGCGCACCGCCGCATAAAAATCTCGCTGGGCAGCCCGCCTGGCCTCCGTCGCTTTCCTGAACTCCCCGTCGCCTTCGTGCAGAACGCGGCGCGCGTACCTATCTAGATGCCAGGCTTCGTTCCGCCAGGCATAGGCAGCTCGTATGACCGGCGGACTGCCGAGGATCATGACCTGCTCCCACGCGACGCTTAGCGCGCTTTCGGCGTCTGCGAGCGCGGGCAGGCCGGTTGCCTCATCGAGAGGCTGAACTGATTTCGTGAGGCCAAGCCCGGCGCTGATCCGGTAGCCAATCGTTATGTACGCCATTATCGAGCTTGAGAAGTTGATGTAGCTCTCAAGCCGTTTGTCAGCCCAGCGGAGATCTTCCTCGCGTCGCCACCTGCTTCGGTCCAGCGCGCGAGTTGACATAAACGATGCCAGTGCTCCTACGGCTACGCCCAGAAGCGTTAACAGCTGCAAAAGCCACGAATCCAACGGTCTGTCCTCGCTTCGCCCGCGCCGCCTTCGCGTCGGAACTGACGCGAAGAACAACATGATCCCATCTTCAAGCGCCATCCGGTCTCGCCACGATCTCTCGGCCATACGGGAGAACGGCCTGGTCCGGCTGGCCCCCGAGGGAACAGGCTCTCTTTTCCCGGCGTCGCTTTCCGACGGCCGGGGCGCCAGCGGGCCGGGGGCCGACAGCCGGCGGCCGGGGTGGCTGGACGGCGGAATGCGTGCGGCCGGAGCTAACCCAGCATTAAGGTGCCGACCGCGCTTCGGTCCGGAGTGTGCAGCCGCGCGCTCTGTCCGGCACCACACTGACCGAAGTGCCGGTTGGGCGCTTGCCTGCACACTCCGGACCTCCCAAACCCCGCTGGCACATCTCGCCCGGGACCACCCACTTGGCATGATGTTCGAGTCCGCTCGGACTCAGGCTGCCCAGTGCAAGAATCCGGGCTCGGCTCGCCGTATCGGAGCAGCCTGCCGGATTCCAGCTCTGACCTGGGTTTGACCGGAGGGCTAGCCCGGCCAGTGTTCTTAGCTCTAGGAAGAGGCAAGTGAAGATCAACTTCCGGTCGCGAAGAGCGCTGCACCCGTATCTATCGACCGAGCGGGCATCTTGCCTCTGAGCAGACAAAGGCCCGTCCGAGTGGTGCCGTCCCTCTGTGAGGTTTGCAGCGCTCTCTTTGGGCGAACCGGAAGCTCGGCCGGCCTGGTCGATCAGTACTACGCATCGGCGTGACCGCTAGCCAAATCAACTGTTGGCGCGCCGCGAGCATGGGACCGCTAGTCTGCTACCCGCGACAACTGACGGCTTAATGTCTTTGCACGGCCGGTGCTATCAGCGGCTCAGGGGGCGGGACCAAGTGCTTGCCTGTGACGCGGCTACCGCAGAGTCAGCCCTTCAGATCCTTCGTACCTCTCCCGGCATGATGGTCCGTCAACCGCTCGCAAGGGCCGGGCATCCGCTAGCTTCCTGCGACTATCACGCCATCGCTGCTCCCTATAAGTCAGTGATCGTCATGCCGGACCGGCACTACGGCAGGGGAGCGGCCGGGCGTCCGTCAACCAAGCTCGCGTTCATGTTCGCGCTGGAGACATACGCCGCCCAGGCGCGCGAGCGCGAGGAGGCCGAGGCGACGCGCCGTCAGCTACTGGAGTGGCGAGACGCAGCGCTCGCCGCGTTCCTGGAGGACCCTTCCTACGCGGCGGCCATGGCCTCCGCTGCTAGCGCGGTCCTGCGGCGCACAAGGTCCTGGCACCTGCCTTGATCGAGGGACTGGCCACGATGCCAAGTGAGTCCGCCGTCTCGATCTTGGAGGCTTGAGCGTATAACAGAGTTTCGGGCCCGTCAGATGATCTTGTCGGCCGGTAGAACTCGTTTCTCTTTTTAGGGTCATCGGGGGTGCTACAGTTGACACCTGTCAACCGTCCTCGCAGGTCAGAGCCCCTGAGTTGACACTCGTCAACCACTTCCCACCTGGTCAGTTCTTATTTGAACACGTTATACCTTTAGTGGGCCAGGTCTGTGGCCCCCGGGGGTAACAGTGATGCTGTGAGGACGAAAGGCCGCGATGGCAGCGCCTAGAACACCTACTACTAACGGCACCGCCGAGCAGTCCGCGCCGGGTCCCTCCGATGCCGACCTGGGCTCGGCGGCGCAGCGCGAACGGCGCAAGCGCATTCTGGACGCGACGCTTGCACTGGCCTCCAAAGGCGGCTACGACGCCGTCCAGATGCGGACGGTGGCCGAACGCGCTGACGTAGCGCTCGGCACCCTGTATCGGTACTTCCCATCGAAGATTCACTTGCTGGTCTCTGGCCTTGCCCGCGAATTCGAACAGGCCCAGGAGAAGCTCGACCGGGCGCCGCTCCCCGGTGACACGCCTTACGACCGGATGCTCTACGTGCTTGGCCGTGTCACCAGGTCGATGCAGCGCGAACCGCTGCTCACCGAGGCAATGACCAGGGCCTTCATGTTCGCCGACCCGAGCGCCGCCGCGGAAGTCAACACGGTCGCCAAGCTGATGGAGGACATGCTGACCAAGGCCATGCACGACGGCGAGCCAACCGCCGACGAGCGTGCCATCGCCAGGGTCATCGGCGACGTATGGCTGTCCAACCTGGTGGCCTGGGTCACCAGACGAGCCTCTGCCAATGACGTGGCCTCGCACCTGGAACTGGCCGCCCGGCTGCTGCTCCGCTGACCGGCCTGCTCCGCTGACCGGCCTGCGGCGCGGCCAGGGCTCGGGCACTCCTCCGCCGCTGGTAGCGTTGCACGGAACCCCACCTGCCGCGGGCCCGGTGCTCCCTCGGGCACATGCTCGCATGGTCGCTATTCGAGCTGTCCGCTTCTCGGTGAGCCTGCTGTTTTCGCCGCTGTCGTCGACTCTTGACATGCCGCGGCCCAGGATCACTACCAATGGAGCCTGGCAGATATGCCGTATACGTCAGGGCGCCGGCGCGCGCCTGCCCACTACCGTGGCAAACCGCGGCGTCATCCACGTGACGCCGAGCGACCGGCCGATAGCCGCCGACTGCCCCGGCCCGATGACAGCAGGTCTGAACTAGACCTGGCGCTTGCCGCGGCGGCCGAGCGGCCGCAGCCGCCGGTCATGACCTTCGCTGAGCTTGGTCTGGCCGGCCCGCTTGTCGCTGCGCTGGCTGCGCGTGACATCAGGGAGCCATTCGCGATCCAGGCACGCGCGCTGCCCGATGCGCTCGCTGGCCGGGACGTACTCGGCCGCGCCGAGACCGGATCTGGCAAGACCCTCGCGTTCGGCCTGCCGATGCTGAGCCGCATCGCCGGCCTGCAAGGTCGGCCGCGAGGTAACGCACCACGTGGCCTCATCCTGGTCCCGACCAGGGAACTTGCCGAGCAGGTCGCGAGCGTGCTGGCGCCGCTCGGCCGCAGCCTGGGCGTCAGCGTCATGACCGTCTACGGCGGGGTTCCGATCTCGAGGCAGATCAACCGGATCGGAGGCGGAGTGGACATCGTGATCGCCACGCCCGGTCGGCTCATCGACCTGCTTGACCGCCGGGAATGCTTCCTCACCGACATCGCAGTCACCGTGCTTGACGAGGCTGACCACATGGCTGACCTCGGCTTCCTGCCGTCGGTCACGCGCATCCTCGACGAGACCCCGGCCGGTGGCCAGCGCCTGCTGTTCTCGGCCACGCTCGACCGGGGCATCGACATGCTCGTGCGGTCGTACTTGAGCAACCCCGCCCTGCATGCGATCACGCCCGAGATCGTGGCGGGCGGCGCGGCCGAGCACAGCGTTCTGGTCCTGGATGCGGCTGACAAGGTTGCAGTGGCGGCCGAGATCGCCAATCGCCCGGCCCGCACATTGTTCTTCGTCCGGACCAAGCACGGTGCTGACCGCCTGGCGAAGCAGTTCGAGCGGGCCGGGGTGAAGGCCGCAGCCATCCACGGCGACCGCAACCAGAATCAGCGGCAGCGCGCGCTCGACTCCTTCGCAGCCGGTCACCCGAGGGTGCTGATCGCTACCGACGTCGCGGCCAGGGGCATTCACGTGGACGGGATCGAGCTCGTCGTGCACTTCGACCCGCCGAATGATCACAAGGACTACCTGCACCGTTCTGGCCGCACAGCCAGGGCCGGTGCGACCGGGCTCGTCGTCACCCTGGCCATGCGGGAGCAAGTCCGCGAGATCCAGCGCTTGCACGACGGCGCTGGCGTGCGGGCGGTCCGTCACAACGTCGCGGTTGGTCATCCGGTTGTCCGGGAGATCGCGACCACCGGCACGCCGGTACCGCCGCCGCAGCCCGCCCCGGAGCGGCGGCCGCGGCCAGCGGGAACACCACCGCGGGCTCGCCGGGTGACAGGCCGGCCGCAGCGGTCAGCGCACCGCCCGCGAACCGCAGGCGATCGCGCGCGCTCGGCCTAGCGCAAGCAACAGTGACGCATGTCACATGCGTGGGTAATGGCGTGTCGGCCTGTCCACCGGGCCGCCGCGGGTTAAGTGTTAGTCCACAATTCCGCGGAACTACTAACTTGGCCTCGGATACGGCGGCAGAGTGCCCTTGTGGCATTTCTACGGGAGGATCAAACCTTGACGTCTGCGCTCCGGTCCGGGCGGCTGCGCGCCGTGACCTTGCTCGCGGCCGGTGCGGCCGGTTCGCTGGTCGTGCTGTCAGCGGTGGTGCCAGCCGGCGCCGCCAGTACCGGTACCGGCCCGGTGCCGAGCGGGGGCAAAGTCCCCGTCGCGCAAGGCCTCGACGCTGCCGCGGTCGGAGCTCACCGGGTCTTCCCGGTGAAAGGAAGCACGAAGGAGACCGTTTCCTTCGTACTGCGGTTGCGGAGCGCTACTGCGCTCAAGTCGCTCGTCGAGGCAGGTATGCCGCACGGCTACCTGTCGGTCAAGACGTTCGCCAGCGAATACGGCCAGACGCGCGCCCACGTGGCGGCGCTGCAGAAGTACCTCAAGCACTACGGCATCAAGTCGACGGTCTATGGCGACCGGCTGGACGTGAGCGCGACCGGACGAGCACATGAGTGGAACGAGGCGCTGTCGGTCACCCAGAGTGAATACAAGGTCGCAGCGATTCCCGCTCGCGGTGACCAGCCTGCCCGGCCCGCCGTTACCTTCCATGGCACGACCGACAAGCCGCTGCTTCCGAAGAGCATTGCCTCGTTCGTCTACTCGATCCTCGGCCTCACCACATACCCCGTTGCCAGCAGCGACGCCGTGCGCACACCCACACCGGAAAAGCGCTCGACGCCGAAGGGCCTGCAGCAGGGCAACCGCACGCCGGCGAACTTCGCCAAGCAGTACAACCTCACGCCGCTGCAGCGCGCCGGCGCCAGGGGCCGGGGCGAGACGATCGGCATCATCACTTACGCGAGCCTCCGGCCGGCTGATGCCACCCACTTCTGGTCCAGCGTCCTGAAGATCAAGACGAAGGCGAACCGGATCAAGCTCGACAACATTGACGGCGGGTCGGGCAAGGTCAGTCTCAACAGTGGCTCAGATGAGACAACGCTCGACGTGGAGCAGTCGGGCGCGCTCGCGCCGGACGCCAACATCGTTGTCTACCAGGCACCCAACACCGACTATGGGACGGCGGACGCGTGGTTCAGTGCCGCGAGCCAGAACGCCGCCGGCACGATCTCGACGAGCTGGGGCCAGTCCGAGATCTTCAACGAGGCGATTGCCGCGAGCAGGACTGAATCGGCAACCTTCGGCGGGATCTACGACGAGGCGGGCCTGGAGATGGCGGCACAGGGTCAGAGCGCCTTCGATGCCTCCGGTGACTCAGGCGCCTACGACGACGTCAGCGACCCGACGCCCTACACCGAGCTCTCGGTCGACAACCCGGCCAACAGCCCGTGGCTGACAGCCGGCGGCGGCACGACCAATGCCGGCGAGATCCCGCTCTACGACCAGGAGGGCGACCTGACCACTGTGGACGTCGCCGCGCAGCGCACCTGGGGCTGGGATTACCTGTTCCCGTACTACTACCTGTTCTCGGACCAGAACAGCGGCAACGCCTTCACGTCCGAGCCGCCGTTCGTCGAGGACGCCTATTACGCCGGTGGGGGTGGCGGCGGTTACAGCGTGGTCGAAGGTCAGCCGGCCTATCAGAGCAAGATCAAGAACATTGACGTCTACCACTACGTCAGCTACGTGACGCCGATAGACCCTGTCATTTTCGGCAAGAAGACTGCCTGCACCACACCATCTGCAACCTGCCTGCCGACCGAGTGGCTCGCCTGGGCCGGAGCCAGCACAATCCCGGCCACTGCGCCTGAGGTGCAGGAAGGGACGTTCTCCGGGCCTGGTGGCCGGGCCGTGCCGGACATCGTCGCTGACGCCGACCCGTACACCGGTTATGAGGTCTACTTCAGCAAGTTCCCATCGGTCGGGCTGCCGGCCCTCATGACGGGCTACGGCGGCACCAGTTTTGTGGCGCCGCAGCTGAACGGCTCGGCGGCGGTGATCGACTCCTATCTGCATCACCGGACCGGATTCTGGAACCCGGCGATCTACAAGTTCGCGGCCAACAAGAGCATCACGCCGTTCACTCCGCTGGACGCCGAAAGCCCGAACAACGACAACCTCTACTACACCGGCACTACCGGCGCGATCTACAATCCCGGCTCCGGTCTGGGCGTTCCGAACCTGGACAAGCTCGCGCTCGATTTCCGGTACCACGACTAGTCAGTCCGAGGGGCCCCGCGCACGGACAAACCACCGTGTGCGGGACATCCCCAGTTCCGCGCCTAGATGAACGGCAACTGACGAGCCGAGGCGCTCAATTGCACCGAGACAGGCCGATAGATTCCGGTCCCTCGGGCGGCTGAGCCCGCTCTCGCTCGCGGAGATGTCACCTACAGTTCGCCGTATTGTCACGGCGTGGCGTACGTTCCTGGCATGGACATGACCGACGGTGTGAGCGTGCGAATTGCTTATGTGACAGAGTCATTCCCGCCCGATGTCAACGGCGTCGCGCACACTGCGGTGCGCGTGGCGGAACACCTACTGTCCCGAGGTCATCAACCCCTAGTGATCGCGCCGGAGGCGGCCAGCGGCAGGCCGGTGCCGGATCGCGATTTCGAATTCCCTATCGTCCGTGTCCCGTCGATCGCTGTTCCGTTGTATCGCGGTTTCCGTGTCGGTCTGCCCGGCTCTCGGGTCCGGGACGCCATCGCGGCGCACTGCGCCGATCTGGTGCACCTGCATGGGCCGTTCGTGCTCGGCGCCAGCGGCTGCGCTGCCGCGCTCGATCAGCAGGTGCCCATCGTTTCGGTATACGCCACCGACCTGCCCGCCTATGCCCGGCTATACCGGGCAGGCGCAATCGGGGAGGCCCTAGCATGGTGGCGGCTGCGCAAGATCCACAACGCGGCCGACAGGACGCTCGCGCCCTGTACCGCCACGGCGGCTGACCTGACCGACCATGGCATCGAGCGGGTGCAGGTCTGGGCCAGGGGCGTGGACTGCCGCCGGTTCGACCCCGCGAAGCGAAGCGAACGGCTGAGGGCCGCCCTGGCACCCGGCGGGGAGCTGCTGGTCGGGTACGTCGGCAGGCTTGCTGCGGAGAAGCGGGTGGACCTGCTGGCCGCGACCGCAGCACTGCCGGGAGTCCGGCTGGCCATCGTCGGCAGCGGGCCCGCGGAGGCCGCGATCCGGCGGGCGGTCCCGGATGCCCTGTTCCTGGGTCAGCGCGGCGGGGAGCAGCTAGCCCGGCTTTACGCTAGCTTCGACGTGTTCGTCCACAGCGGGCCGCACGACACCTTCGGCCAGACCCTGCAGGAAGCCGCCGCCAGTGGCCTGCCGGTGGTTGCGCCAGCCGCGGGCGGTCCGCTCGACTTGGTCCGGGACGGGACGACCGGGTTCCTGGTGGCGCCCGGCAGCGCGTCCGCACTTGCCAGCGCGGTCGCCAGGCTGGCTGCCGACCCGGTCCTGCGCGCTGCGCAAGGCCGAGCAGGGCGGCAGATGGTCTTGCACCGCAGCTGGCCGGTGATGTGCGATGAGCTGATCGCACATTATGCAGATGTGCTTGAGTCGGCTGGCTCTGCGGATCGAGAGGCGGTAGCAGCATGACGAGGTTCGTGGCCCTGGGCGACTCGATCACGCTCGGGATCGGCGATCCGATCCGGCTCGAGCCGTCGCCCGGTCGGCCGGACGGCCCACACCGCAAGGGCAAGCGAGGCTGGCGCGGCTGGGCCGTCCTGCTTTCAGAGAGCCTGCCGGAGCCTGACCTGCACATCGTCGCCGGGAACGGGGCCTGCTGGGCCGATCTGGAGCGCGACCAGCTGCCCAGGGCACTGCAACTGCGGCCGGAGGTGGCCAGTGTCGTCATCGGCGTGAACGACACCCTGCGCCCGAACTTTGACCCCGACCGGATCGGGAAGTCCGCTGCGCACGTGGTCGGCGCCCTGCGGGCAAGCGGCGCTCAGGTGCTCACCATGCGGCTGCCCGATCCGGGCAGGATGCTCGGCGTGCCCGGCGTGCTGGCCCGGCCGCTGGCCCGGCGGGCGCACGCGGTCAACCAGGTGATGGACGACGTGGCCGACCGGTTCGGCACGCTGCATTTCGATGCGGCGGGCGACGCGGAGGTCTTCAACCCGCAGATGTGGGCCGTGGACCGGCTACACCCGAGCGAGCGCGGGCACCGGCTGATCGCGCGCCGGTTCCACGCGCTGCTGGCCGCAGCTGGCCATCCGGTAGGCGCGCCGCCCGGCTCCGAGCCGCTTAACCAGCCACCGAGCAGGGCGGAACAGCTGGCCTGGATGGCAACCAAGGGCACCGCCTGGGTGGCGCGGCGGTCGACAGACCTGGTGCCGAGCCTGCTGGCGATGGCCTACGCCGAATGGCGGTCAGGCGGCGAGGCGAGCGACCTGCCGGCCTCGCCCGAGCCGGACCTGGCAGACGTCGCCTAGCGGGCCCGCGTAGCCGAACAGGCTCGGTACCCGAGCAGGTCCGTACCCGAACAGGTCCCGTACCCGAACTAGCCCTTTCGTCGTCGACGGCGGTCTGGTGGCGAGATGCTCCAGTGAGTTAGCTTGTGTCGGCATGACCTGGCAACCAGAACTGGACGAGCTGCGCGCGCGGCAGCAACTCGCTGAGCAAATGGGCGGCCCGGAGAAGGTCCGGCGGCAGCACGACGCGGGCCGGCTGACCGTCAGGGAGCGGCTGGCTCAGCTTCTTGACGACGGTTCGTTCGGCGAGATCGGAGCCCTGGCCGGGGCGGCCAAGTATGGCTCCGAGGGCGAGCTGGCGAGCTTCATGGCGGCCAACTTCGTCATGGGCACCGGGCGCATCGGCGGCCGCAAGGTGGTTGTCGGCGGAGACGACTTCACCATCCGCGGTGGTGCGGCCGACGCGGCCATCGCGGGCAAGCAGATCTATGCCGAGCAGCTCGCTAACCAGCTGCGGCTGCCGATCGTCCGCCTGGTGGAAGGGACTGGCGGCGGCGGCAGCGTCAAGTCGCTTGAACAGACCGGACACACGTACGTGCCCGTCAATCCGGGCTGGGACTACGTGGTCGACAACTTGTCTGTCGTTCCCGTCGTGGCGGCTGGTCTCGGCCCGGTGGCGGGTCTTGGTGCCGCCCGGCTATGCGCCTCCCACCTGTCCATCCTGGTCGAGGGGACGGCTCAGCTGTTCGTGGCCGGCCCGCCGGTGGTCAAGAGCGGCGTCGGCGAGGACGTCGACAAGGAGACCCTCGGAGGAACCGCCGTCCATGCCCGGAACGGGGCGGTCGACCTGACTGTCGCCTCGGAGTCCGCGGCGTTCGGGCTAATCCGCCAGTTCCTGTCATACCTGCCGCCGAGCGCATATTCGCTACCGCCTGTGATCGCCTCGGCCGATCCAGTTGCGCGGCGTGATGAATCGCTACTGTCCGCGGTGCCGCGCGATCGCCGCAAGCCGTACCGCATCAGGGAGATCTTGCGCGCGGTGCTCGACGAAGGCTCGCTGCTTGAGATCCAGGGCTACGGCGGGTCAATCGTGACGGCGCTGGCCCGGCTAGACGGACATCCGGTGGGGGTGGTGGCCTGCGATCCGTACGTCGCGGGGGGCTGCATGACGGCCGAGGGTGCCGATGCGGTCATCCGGCTCGCGGACCTGTGCTCGACTTTCCACCTGCCGGTCGTCACCTTCACCGACCAGCCGGGGTTGCTGATCGGCACCAGAGCTGAGCAGCGCGCGACGATCCGGCATGGCGTCCGCGCGATCAGCGCGGTGTACCAGGCCAGCGTGCCAGGGGCGGAGATCATCGTTCGCCGCGTCTTCGGCGTCGGCGGCGCCGGCCTGGTCAACCGCCACCGGATCGTCCGCCGCTGGGCATGGCCATCGGCGGACTGGGGCTCGCTTCCCGTCGAAGGCGGCATTGAGGCCGCGTACCGAGCTGATCTGGCGGCCGACGACGATCCGGCGGCGTTGCTCGCCCGCATCCGCTCACGACTGGACGAGGTGCGCAGCCCCTTCCGCACCGCGGAGAGGTTCGGGGTCGAGGACATCATCGATCCGCGCGAGACGCGGCCGTTGCTGTGCGAGTGGGTCCGCGACGCCTATGCGGTGCTGCCGGCGCAGCCAGGTCCGCCGTCTTTCGGGACCCGGCCGTAACCGCCCTGGTGCCAGGATCGGCGGACCGCTGGTCGCCTGCGACAACTTCCCGCTGGCGGGCTTCGATAGTGTCGCCGGCATGCCGACTCCCGAGTTCGTTACCGGCCTGCGCGCGCACATCGGCCATGACTTGCTGTGGCTGTCGACCGCGGCGGGCGTTGTTCTCGATGCCGACGGCCGGGTGCTGCTGGGCCGGCGGTCCGATACCGGAAACTGGGGGCTCCCCGGCGGCATCATCGATCCGGGGGAGGAGCCGGCCGACGCGGCCGTGCGCGAGATATACGAGGAGACTGGCGTGATAGCGGTCCCGGAGGCCCTGGTCGCGGTCAGCGTCTCCGGAGTGGTCACCTACCCCAACGGGGACGTAGTCCAGTACTTGGAGGTCCTGTTCCGCTGCCGCGCCACGGGCGGAACGGCACGGGTGAACGACTGCGAGTCGGTCGAGGTCAGCTGGCACGCGCTGGATAGCCTGCCTGACCTGGACGCCCGCACGCTGAAGCGGATCAGCCAGGCAACGGCAGGCACTGATCGGGCGGCCTATGCCTTCTCAGGCGTAGCGAACGTGCTCGGGCCGGTGGCGTGAGTTGCCCGGGCCGTGCTGGGGTCTTCGCGTTGTCGGGCCTGGTGCCCGGCTGTGTTCAGCGCGTGACCTAGCAAGCCGTCTCGGCTGTTAAATTTAACCAATGCAGCCGGCTGATTCGTCCCATATTGGCCAGCGCCCCCGGTTCCCCGCCCTGGACCCAGAACCGCCGCCGCACCCCTGGCGGCGCACCGGTGCCACGCTGATCGTCCTAGTCCTTGCCGGGCTGGGCAGCTGGCTTGGCTACAACCTGTCCGGTGCGGCCCCGCGTTCGCACCACCGAGCCACCGTGTCCGTGTCGTTCGTCCGAGGCCTGTCCGGGGTGGTGCTGGACGAGACGCCTGGCAGCTACCTGTCCGAGACCGACATGCAGACCGGCAAGGCCGTGGTGTTCAAGAACCTCGGCCAGTTCAGCTCGAACCCAGACCCTGCCGTTTCTGCCGATGGCAAGTACCTCCTGGACGCGGCTGTCGGACGGCTGCTGTCCCTGTCGAGCCTCGGTCATCCGCAGGCAGTCCAGAACCAGCTCTCGTTCGTTCCGGGCGACATGCCAGGGTTCATGACAGACCCGTGGAGCGATCACGACACCGGCGTGGTCGAGTTGACTTACCCAGTCGGCACCCAGGACATCCAGTCGACTATTGCCGTCGCCGCAGTCACGTCGGTCCGAACCGGCCGCGCCTTGTCACTTGGCTCGGCTGACTCCGCTGCCGGAGATCCACGGCAGGCGGGTGCGTTCATCGCCGTCCCGAAGCCTGGCCGGCCACTCCCGGATGGCAACCAGCCGGACGCCAGGATTGTCCTAGCCGACGTGGGCGCACGCACTCGCGTCCTTGCGACAGATGCCCAGCTCAGTCACGTGCTCGGAATCAAGAAAGGGACGGCGCTGTCCCTAGTGCCGATCCCCAACCCGCAGGGATCCAAGGTTGCCGTGCAGGTCAGCACGATAACCGGGAACGCTAGCGGCACGATAATCGAGAGTGCAGGCGGCATAGTGGTGCTGAGCCGGAGCGGAGCGGTGCTGGGCTCGGCGCCGGGAGCCGGTGGCGGCCTAGGCTGGGCTGGGTGGTCTCACTCAGGCAAGACGCTCGCCTTCGTCGGCTACGGCAGCTCCCATCCGGAGCTCATTGAGTGGACAGTCGGCGCGCGGAGCGTGACGACGACACTGCGTGACTCCTCCCAGCAGGGGCCGACCGCATGTGCCTGGTCTCCAGACGACACTGCGGTGATCTGCGACGGCGGCCCGCGCGGAAACTGGCTGGTCATCAGGTCCGGTAGCGAGTCCGTGGCGGCCGGTCAGGGGCAGCCCTTGGTGTGGGTGAACGGGCGGCTGGGCGGATGAGGCAGCTGATTGCGCTTGGCCGAGGGCTAGTCCACCGCGCTGGATCTGCCGCGATGATCCTGGTCGTGGCCGTAGTGGCGGCGGCCGCTGCGGCGGCCGGACCGGTGTACTACCAGGCCGCCTTGCACTCAATCCTGGCGGGCAACATGTCAGGCGCCCCCTTCCTGAGTCGCGGCTTCGAGGCCACCACGACCGGGACGATGAACGGCACGCTGACGTCGTTGCAGACCGCGGTTACCGGGGAACTTGTCCACGATCTCGGCATCAACCGTGAGGAACGCCTCTTCGAACCGCCGGTCGAATCGATCGAGGGCAGCTACACCGATCCGGCGCTGGCCCAGACGTTCCTGCTGGTGTGGCGGACGGACTTCTGCGCGCATCTGGTGATCACGGGGCACTGCCCCACCCGCCCCGACCAGGTGATCGTCAGCAAGTCGGACACCGGCCCAGGGACCGGCTGGCACATCGGGAGCCAGATCCACGGGTCCGGGTGGCCGAAACTCACGATCACCGGCATATACCAGGCGCCAAACGCGGCTGCCGACTACTGGGTCCTGCGTGCGGGCAGCTATTTCCCCATCGAGCAACCCCCTGGCGCCAACAACGCCCCGGGTCTGGACGCCGCGTTTACCGATCAGGCGACGATAAGCGGCCTCAACTCCGGGCAGCAAGGCACTAGCGTCATCGATGACCAGCTTGCGATCAACCGGATTCAGCCGGGTGACGTCCGGCCGCTGGCTGCCGGAATGAGCGCGTTTGTCAACAGCGTCGCCCTCACGACGCAGAACATCGTCCCGCAGACGACTGCGCAGACAACGCTGGCGGGTGTCGAATCGGGCTGGCGGGCGGTAGCGGTTCCGGTGACGCTGACGACGCTGACTCTTCTGCTGCTGAGCTGGCTGCTGCTCTTCCTGATCGTCACGGAAGCAGTCGAGGCGCGCGGTGTCGAGATCGCGCTGGCCAAGCTGCGCGGGCACGGGCGTACGGGCATCCTGCTGTTCGGCCTGTCCGAGCCCGCAGTCATCCTGCTCGTTGCGCTGCCAGTTGGACTGCTGGTCGGATGGGCGGCTGCGGATCAGCTCGCCAGGGCGCTGCTACTGCCGGACACTCCGATTGGCCTGCCCTGGACTGCCTGGGCGGCAGCGGCTGGTGCTGTTGCAGGCGGGTTCGCGGCGGTACTCCTGGCGGCGCAGCGTGCCCTGCGGCGCGGCGTGGTGCAGCAGTTCCGGCGGCCTAGCCGGCTTGCCGGTGGCCGTGGCTGGGTGGTGGACTCGATCTTGCTCACCGGGTCAGCGGCCGGGCTGGCGGAAGTGCTGTCGAATCGCCAGATCGGTTCGGCCAGCCATGGCGTGCTCGAGCTGCTGGTGCCCGGGTTGCTGGGACTGGCGGTCGCCGTCGTGGCCGCCCGGCTGCTGCCACTGATCTGCCGGACGCTCTACGGCGTCACCTCGCGGCATGGCGGCCTCGCCGGTTATCTCGCGCTCCGGCACATCGCCCGCCGGGAGGGCGGTGTCCGGACCACTATCGTGCTGGCCACCGCGTTCTCGCTGGCCGCCTTCGCGTTTGCGGCCTGGCTTGTCGGTCAGCGCAACTACGAGCTTGTGGCGAGCGCCCGAGTGGGCGCACCGGAAGTGCTGACGGTCGATGTCCCCCCTGGCAAGACTCTGAGCTCGATAGTCGCCAAGGCCGATCCGTCCGGTCGACTCGCTACGGCGGTGGACAGCTACATCGGCGTCAGCGGAGGGACCGCGGGCGAGTACACAATCGCCGTCGATCCCGCTCGCTTCGCCCGGATCGCGTCGTGGCCAAGACAGCTGTCGCAGCCAGAGATCCACGCTCTGACCAGCGGCCTAAGCCCGCACGCTGCGTCCCCGATCGTCCTGTCCGGCACTGCGGTGCGGATAACTATCAACGTCAGCTCACTGTCGGTCGCTGGCGAGCAGTTGTACGCCAACGTCGCGACCGGCGCCTCGCCGGTCACCTTCGGAACTCTGCCCAAGCACGGCACCGTGATGCTCACCGGACCGCTGACCGGCTGTCCGTGCGACTTGCAGAGCCTGGCGCTGACGCTGCCAGGCGGGCAGCTTTCGTACGGCGGGTCTTCTGCTCAGGTGTCGGCCAAGCTGACGATCAGCGCCCTTGATGTCAGGCAGCACGGCCGGTGGGTGCCGGCCGCTTCCTCGGGCAGTCTTGACTCAGCGGCAACCTGGCGGGACGAGACGGCGGGGGAGCCGGCGCAGTCGACCGCATCGACAGTCGCATCGGGCTCGAAGGGCTTCACCTGGACAATCGCCGATATCCCCAGCGCTCACGATCCGACGCTAGGTGTGGCAGACGTCCCTTCGCCAATGCCTGCCATTGTCGCCGGATCGCTGGGTACCAGCGGCCAGCCGCTCTTCAACGGCAACGGCCTGGACGGTTCAGCGGTCCAGATGCGGGCAGTGGCGGCGTTGCCGTGGGTCCCGGCTGCGCCGGGCAATGGCGTTATCGTTGACCGCCGTTACGCGGAACTGGAAGCTGGCGGCAACCTCACGGTGGCCAGCCAGCAGGTGTGGCTCGCCGCCGGAGCGCTCCCGCTGATCCGGCCTAAGCTGCAGGCAAGCGGGGTCCACATCCTGTCGGTCAGCTCCGTCGCGGCGGTCTCGGCCCAACTCCAGCGACAGGGCCCCGCACTGGCGAGTGCGCTGTTCCTCTGCGATGCGGCCGCCGCCGCGCTACTCGCAGCCGGCGCGGCGATCCTCGGGCTGTACGCGTCAGCGCGCCGCCGCCGGTATGAGTACGCCGCGATGGAGGCATCTGGGGTCGGCCGACGAACCTTGCGCTCAGCATTGCTGATTGAGCTTGGAGTGGTGCTCGGCTTTGGCGTCCTGGTCGGCGCTGCGACCGGTCTGACTGCGGCGCGATTCGTCTTGCGCAGCGTGCCAGAGTTCACCAGCACGCCCGCGGAGCCCGCTCTCAACTATGTCGCTGCGGCGGGGCCGGTCGCGTCGCTGCTCGGCGCGGCGGCCGCGCTGCTCGTCCTTGCAGCCGTGCTGTCGAGCCTCGCCCTCATCCGCGGTGTCCGCGCCGACCTGCTCAGGGAGGGACAGGCATGACAGCCCTGGCGCAGGCCGCTAGCAGCGATGACACCACGACCGCGATCGTCCACTGCAGCAACCTCGTGCAGATCTACGGCGAGGCGGGTCAGCAAGTGACTGCCTTGCGCGGGGTCGACCTGACCGTCAATGCCGGCGAGACTGTGGCGCTCCTCGGCCCATCCGGCGCGGGCAAGTCCACCTTGCTCTGGCTGCTGGCTGGCCTGCTCCGGCCGACTGCGGGCCGGGTCGAGGTGTGTGGAATGCAGCTCGCCGACATGAAGGCCAGCCAGGCTACGAACATGCGGCTGCGCGACATCGGCATCGTCATGCAGAACCCCGGCCGCAATCTGCTCCAGTACGAAAGCGTGGCGGGGAACGTGCTGTTTGCTCAGGCGCCTACCCGCCGGACCAGGGCCATGAAGCGGCGCCGGACCATGGGCCTGCTTGAGGCCGTCGGGCTTGAGCGCCTGGCCGCTCGTCCGGCCGGCCGGCTATCCGGTGGTGAGCAGCAGCGGCTGGCGCTCGCTGTCGCACTGGCCAACGGTCCGCGGCTGCTGCTTGCTGACGAGCCCACGAGCCAGCTTGACCATCGATCAGCTGCGCTGGTCACCGGGCTCCTCCAGGCAGCGAACGAAGATCTCGGCACCACAGTCATCGTCGTTACCCACGACCAGCAGGTCGGCCAGTCGTTCGGCCGCACAATCACGATCCGCGACGGCAAGGTGGGCGCCGAAGGTCACGCCGGGGAGGACTATCTGGTCGTCGCCCGTGATGGCTCGGTCCAGCTGCCGCCCGATTTGCTGGACGCGCTGCCGCCGGGCTCGCTCGCCAAGGCGGTGCGGACCGAGGCAGGCGTCGAACTGCAGCGCGCCGATGTGGAGCGTAACTGACATGCTGCAAGCACGCGGGCTGAGCTATCAGCGGGCAGGCCAGCAGATCCTGGCCGGGGTCGATCTCGACGTTGCCGCCGGGCAGAGCCTGGCGGTCGTCGGGCCATCGGGCTCGGGGAAGACCAGCCTGCTGGCAATACTGGCCGGACTGTCAGCCCCCACCGGCGGCACGGTGCTCATTGACGGCGAGCGGCTGACCCGATTCGCCGGTCCGGCCCGCGGAGTGTCGCTGGTGCTGCAGGGGTACGGGCTCGTCTCGTTGCTGACCGCAGCGGAGAACATCGAGGTGGCGCTGCGAGCAGCGGGACGGCCAGGCCGGACGGCGCGGACGGTCGCGCTGGCGGCCCTGGAGCAGCTCGGCCTGCTCGCGCACGCCGACCAGCTCGTGCACGAGCTCTCCGGCGGCCAGCAGCAGCGCACGGCAGTTGCCAGGGCGCTGGCCCTGGAGCCGCGGCTGCTGATCGCCGACGAGCCGACCGCTGAGCTCGATCCGGCTGCCCGGATCCTCGCACTGGCCAGGATGTTCGAGGTCGCAGAGTCCGGCGGCGCACTGGTGCTCGCCACCCATGATCCAGAAGTTGCCGAGCGATGTGATCAGGTACTCGACCTGTCTCAGCGGTCCGACGCCGATGAGCAGCATGTATAGTCGCTAGGCCTGATGCCGTCTACCTCCGGTACCGGCGCAGCTAACCCAGGGACCCGGCGGTCATACGGGCGCTGCCGAGGGCCTGGCGACAAGCACCCGATAGCCAAGATCTAGCTCGTTCCGCTCAAGAAGATGACCCCAGCGGCGGTGCCAGTCGCCGTTGGCAAGGTCGTGTTCCAGCTGACGCATGCCCTCGGCCCGGTCGGCATCGGGAATGAGCGCGATCGCCGACATTGGCCGCCACACTGCGGGGTCCAGGTAGGCCTCCGGCCGCCGCCAGTATGCGGCGTTAAAGCCGTCGGTGCAGTCGGCAGGGATGGGGACTTTGATCACATCAAGGGGACATCCAAGTAGATCTTCTAGCTGATTGACCGGAGTTTCCCTGCTGGCTTCCAGCCGCGCCGTGGCCGGGAAATAGTGGTGCAGCCACCACGCCTCGACTGCGCGCGGATCGCGGGTGAACAGCACGATGGGACCGCGGCTTACCCGTTTCAGCTCTGCCAGGCCGCGAGCACGGTCGGACCAGTGGTGCACAGTGAGCACGCCCATCGCTGCGCCGAACGACTTATCTGGGAACGGCAGTTGCTCGGCTACGGCTTGGATCGCTGGCGCCGCGCTGGGTGCGCGCTGAACGATCATGACGGCCGACGGCTCGACCGCGACGACGCGCCTGTCCTGAGGCTCGTACGATCCGCCGCCAGCGCCGACGTTCACCACAGGCGCCGCGGGCCCGAGCGCAGACCAGATCGCGCGAGCGATCCGCGGGTCTTGCCGCCGTGCCTGCCGGTATCGCTCCCCGATCCGGTCGTAGACCGGCGCCGCGTCCATAACTCCCTATTCTGCCGCCTTTGGCAGTCGTTCCGGCCCGGAGCGCTACGGGCGGTAGGCGTCAGGCGGGTGGTCGTCGGCTCCGGACGTACCGGATGAGGTACTCGCCCGCCAGGACTGCGACGCCGACGCCGCCGATGAACAGGATCAGCACCCCGACGGTATAAAGGTCGGCCGCGACCAGCCCGAGCGCGCCGACCACCAGCCCGAGCAGGATCACCAGGGCAACCGCTCCTGCGTTTCTGCTGCTCATGTGCCGGCTGGACCTCTGAGAAGGCGTCGCGAGTGCTGTCACGTGTACCCGGGGCGCAGTGGCGGTACACCTAGCGCGATGGCTTTCCAGCCGCTACGCGGGACGACCGGACGGAGGACGCGCTGATGGGCACGGTGGCGCACGTTCTGGCCGTGAATCCGGTGCCAGCCCGTTCCCAGATGGGGTCGTCGCTGGGGTTTCACATCATCCTCGCGTGCTTCGGCATCGCGTTCGCGGCCGTCACCATGACGGCGGAATGGATCGGCATCAGGCGCGGCGATGCCGCGGCGCTGCTGCTCGCGCGCCGCTGGTCGAAGGTAATGGCGGTGCTGGTGGCGGTCGGCGCGGTGTCGGGGACCGTGCTGTCGTATGAGATGGGCCTGCTCTGGCCGGGCCTGATGGGCAGGTTCGGGGCGGCGATCGGCCTGCCGTTCTCATTTGAGGGAATCTTCTTCTTCCTCGAAGCGATCTTCGTAGGGGTCTACCTGTACGGGTGGGAACGGCTGTCGCCCTGGGCGCACTGGTGGAGTGGGATGCCCATCGTCGTGGCCGGAGTGCTGGGCGCCCTGTCGGTGGTGGCGGCGAACTCGTGGATGAACTCACCGGCCGGTTACACGCTCAGCCACGGCAAGATCACCCGGATTGACCCGGTGTCGGTGTTCTTCAACGCCTCGACCCCGTACGAGACGACGCACATGGTGCTCGCCGCGTACATGGTGACGGGATTCCTTGTCGCGGGTGTCTATGCGGTCGGGCTGCTGCGCGGCCGCCGTGACCGGTACCACCGGCTGGGCTTCGCCATCCCGTTCACGATTGCTGGGATCGCAGCGCCGCTGCAGGTGCTGATGGGGGACATCATCGCCCGGTTCATCGAGCACAACCAGCCGGTCAAGTTCGCAGCGATGGAGTACGTCCCGAGGACGACGCGGGACGCTCCCGAATGGATCGGCGGGATCTTCATCAACGGCCACGTCTACTTTGGCGCCGCCGTCCCGGCATTTGACTCGATCTTGGTCGGGTTCTCGCCCCACACTCGGGTCATCGGCTGGGACAGCGTGCCACCGGCGCAGCGGCCGCCGCTAGATACCCTCATCCACCTGAGCTTCGACCTGATGGTGGGCATCGGCTTCTTCCTCCTCGCGCTGGCGGCATGGCAGGGCTGGTGGTGGTGGTTCCACCGACGACTGCTGGTGACCCCATGGTTCCTGGTGCCGTGTGCGCTCAGCGGCGTGGCGGCTGTGGCCGCCATGGAGGCGGGATGGATCGTCACCGAGGTTGGTCGCCAGCCGTGGATCGTCTACCGCGTCCTGCTGGTCAGTAATGCCGTCACCCCGGCCAGCGGGGTCCCGGTCACGCTGGGGGTCATTCTCGCCTTGTACGCCGTCTTGACCGTGGTCTCGATCGGCGTCCCGATGTTCATGTCACGACGGTGGCGGCAGGGGGCGCCCGCCGAAGAGGAGGCCGAGCAGGTGCCGTACGGTCCGGCGCAGGCCCACGCGGGGGCGTCACCCGGCAGGCCCCCGGCTACGCCCCGGTCGCCGGATGGCGGGCCTCAGACTCGATGAGACCCTCGCCCGATACCATCGGGGTCGCCGCGATCTTGATCACGGTGATTGCCGCGTACGCGCTGTTCGGCGGAGCGGACTTCGGCGGCGGGATCTGGGACCTGCTGGCGGGCAGTGCCGAGCGCGGCAAGGCCCCGCGGGAGCTCATCGACGAGGCGATCACCCCGGTCTGGGAAGCCAACCACGTGTGGCTGGTCTTCATCCTGGTACTGATGTGGACCGCGTTTCCGCCAGCGTTCGCGGCCATCATGACCGCACTGTTCGTCCCGCTCAGCCTGTCGCTCCTGGGAATCGTCCTCCGCGGGGTCGGGTTTGCCTTCCGGCACACGGCCGAGCGACTGCGGATGCAGCAGCTCACCGGCGCGTTGTTTGCCGCAGCTTCGCTGATCACGCCTTTTTTCATGGGCACTGCCGTCGGGGCCGTCGCCACCGGCCAGGTGCCCGTGCACCCCGTCGGCAACGTCCTGGCCGCCTGGACCTCGCCCACCGCCATCCTCACGGGATTCTTGTTCGTCGCCGCCTGCGCTTACGTCAGCGCGGTGTTCCTCGTCCCGGAGGCCCGCCAACGGGGTCACCGGGACCTGACGCGCTACTTCGCGCTGCGCGCCACGGCAGCTGGAGTGCTCACCGGAGCGCTCGCAGGCGGCACTTTCGCCGAGCTGTCGGTGAGCTCGCCACATGTGTTCGCCCGCCTGACCGGCGTCGCGCTGCCGTTGGTGGCGATCTCGATCGCTGCCGGGATCGCGGTACTGGGCATGCTCTGGATGCGCTGGTACCACGCCCTGGGCCTGCGGGTGACGGCCGCAATCGCCGTGGCGGCCGTGGTGTGGGGCTGGGGACTGGCCCAGTACCCCTACCTGTTCCCCACCTCGCTATCGCTGGCAGCGGGTAGCGCGCCCAAGGCGTCCCTGGTGGGGGAATTCGTCGTAGCCGGCCTCGCGGTACTGCTCGTGGCGCCGGGATTCGCGCTGCTCTACTTCCTGCAGCAGCGACGCATGCTGACGGCAGCTGAGACCGATGCCGGCCTGCGCCTGGCCGCCCAGATCGAACAGGCCCCTCGCGGCCAGCCCGCCCTCGCGCAGGCGCCAATCGGGGCCCGGATCGCGACGGCGCTGGTGCTCGCCTTGCTGGCCATCAGGGCGATCAGGAATGTGTTCTCACCCAGAGACCGCTAGTGAGCGGAGGCGATCTGCGGAGTGGCATCCGCCTGGCATTGCCCGCACTGACGCCGTACCGTAAGCGAAGCGGTTCGGGCTGAAGCGGGGTTGGATGGCATGAAAGTTCGCAGTGTCCTCGGTTTAGCGAATCGTGCGGTGCTGACTCGATGATCAGCTACATCATCCGGCGAATCGGCCAGGCAGTTATCGTGCTTGTCGGTGTCACGATCATTGTGTTCATTCTCGAGCACTTGCTCCCGGGCAGCATAGCCCGCGCAATCATCGGCCCTCGGGCGAGTGCGCTACAGATTGCCGCATTCAACCGTCAGTACGGCCTGGACCGCTCGCTTCCGGTCCAGTACTTCTCGTTCCTGAACCAGCTGATCCACGGCAACCTCGGGTATTCCTTCAAGCAAAACATGAGCGTCGACGCGATCGTGGCACATGACCTGCCGAATGACCTGCTTCTGGTCGGCGTCTCCCTCGCCCTCGCGCTCCTCATTGCGATCCCGGTCGGCATCATGCAGGCGGCCAGGCGCAACGGGATGGTCGACTACTTCGCCACCGGCATTTCGTTCGTGCTCTACTCCATGCCGTCGTACCTGCTGGGGCTCTTGCTAATCGCGCTTTTCGCAGTCAACCTCAGGTGGCTTCCCGCGGAGGCGCCGCAGCAGCCCACGATCACGGGGGTGCTCTCGGACCCGGCCGGCCTCGTGCTTCCGATCGCGACCCTGACGCTGATCACCTGTGCCTTGTTCAGCCGGTATATGCGGTCATCTGCGATTGACAGTCTGGCCCAGGATTACATCAGGACTGCCCGCGCGAAGGGGCTGGGACAGGTCGCCATCCTGTCCAGGCATCTGCTGCGGAACTCCCTCATTCCCGTGGTCACTCTCGTCGGGATCTCACTGCCCGGCATCCTGACGTTCGGCCTGATTGTCGAGCAGTTGTTTAACTTCCCCGGTATCGGGCTCGCCTATTTCAACGCCGCAGTGGATGGTGACTACCCCGTTGTGTTTGGCGTCACCGTGCTCGTCGCCCTGGTGACCGTGCTGGGCAACCTATTCGCCGATGTCGCGTACGCGATTCTCGACCCGCGGGTGCGTTATGACTGATGGAGTTCCGGACCAGGTTGGCGCCGGAGCGGCGGTGCCCCTGACGGCGCGTGCTGACTCGGCCGTGGGCGACAGCGCTGCTGCCGTCACATCCGGGGCGCTCCTGGATGGCGAACAGGCAGCGCGCGCGCCGGCGGCGCCCGGCGGCAGGGGTGACGCGGTCCGGCAGGATGCCTCCTGGCGGATGATCGCGCGGGCGTTCGTAGATAACAAGCTCGCCCTGGCCGGGCTCATCATGGTCGTGCTGGTGGCGCTCTTCTGCTTCGTGGGCCCGCTGTTCTGGCATACCAATCAGGTCAGCACGAACCTCTTCCTGGTTAACAAGCCGCCGAGTGCCGCCCACCCGCTAGGTACTGACGACCTCGGCTACGACGTGCTGGGCCGGCTCATGGCCGGTGGCCAGAGTTCCCTGGAGGTGGGCCTGGCCGTCGCCCTCGTGGCGACTGCGTTCGGTGTGCTTTACGGTGTTCTCTCCGGATTTGCCGGAGGCGTCACCGACGCCGTGATGATGCGGTTCGTGGACATAGTCCTTGCCATCCCGGTCGTCTATCTCTTCATCGACCTTGCATCTGAGTTCAAGCCGACGCTATGGCTCCTCATCTTGGTCCTGTCCCTGTTGTCCTGGCTGGGTCCGGCCCGGCTGGTCCGCGGAGAAACGCTCAGCTTGCGCGTCAGGGAATTCGTCGAGGCCGTCAGGACCATGGGCGGCCGTTCGGGCCGGATCATCGTGCGGCATCTTGTGCCGAACACTATGGGCACGATCGCAGTCAACGCGACGTTCCAGGTCGCCGACGCGATCCTGACCCTGGCGGTGCTGAGTTACCTGGGCTTCAGCCTGCCGCCGCCGACCGCTACCTGGGGCGGGATGCTGGAGAACGGCGTCAACTTCCTGTACGACGGCTACTGGTGGGAGATCTACCCGGCAGGCGTGTTTATCGTGCTGACCGTGGTTGCCTTCAACTTCATCGGTGACGGGCTCCGCGACTCACTGGACGTCCGGCTTCAGCGCCGATAACGCTGTTGTAGCTTCCCCTATGGCCGGAGTCTGCAGCGGGAAATGGCATGCGGCCTGGTGATCGGTGCCAAAGGACCGCAGCATTGGCTCCTCGTCTGCGCACAGTTCCTGCGCCATCGGGCACCGCGTCCTGAAGCGGCATCCCGACGGGGGATTCATCGCTGACGGGAGTTCACCGGCCACCGCAGCGGCCTGCTTCGCTCGCTCTGCGTCGGGGTCGGGAACCGGGATGGTGGACAAAAGCCCAAAGGTGTAGGGGTGAGCCGGACGCTCGTAGACGTCGCTGCTGCGCCCCAACTCGACCAGCTTGCCCAGATACATCACGCCGATGCGATCCGCCATGTACCGGATTACCGATAGATCATGTGAGATCACGATGTAAGTGAGCCCGTGCGCGGCCTGCAGTCGCCGCATGAGGTTGAGGATCTGCGACCGGATCGAGACGTCTAGCGCTGAGACGGGTTCGTCGGCCACGATGACCTTGGGGGAGAGGGCCAGCGCGCGGGCGAGGCCGAGGCGCTGTCGCTGACCGCCGGAGAACTCGTGCGGATACAGCTCCATCGACCGCGGGCTCAAGCCAACTTCGCCGAGCAGGGTCGCGACGTGCTCACGCTGCTCCGTCCGGCCTTCTGTCGCCTGAATCTGCAACGGCTCCCTGAGGATTGAGCTAACCCGCATTCTCGGGTCCAGGGACGCGTAGGGATCCTGGAACATTATCTGGAGATCCTTGCGAACCCGCCGCAGCTCCGTGCCTGTCAAGACGCCAAGATCCTGCCCCTCGAAGATCACCCGTCCCGAGGTGGGCCGCTCAAGCGCGACGATCATCCGGCCGATAGTTGTCTTCCCGCATCCGGACTCGCCGACCAGGCCGAGCGTCCCGCCGCGGGGGATCGTGAGCGTCACATCCGAGACCGCCTTCACGGTGCCGACCGAGCGCTGGAGCAGGGCGCCGGAGGTCACCGGGAACTCTTTCACGACGTGGTCCAAGACCAGCATGTCGGCGTCGGAGCCAGGGTCCGCTGCCTGCCGATTGCCACCGACAGCTCCCGGCTCCGTCAGCACCGACCCATGCCCGATCGGATGGAAACAGGCGTACGGGTGACTTGGATCTGGGCCACCGAGAACAGGTTCGATCTGGCACTCATCGGTGGCAAAGCGGCAGCGTTCTGCGAACCGGCATCCTGCCGGTGGTTGAGATAGGTCGGGCGGCAAGCCGGGAATGGAGTACAGCGGCCGTGACGTAGGCTCGGTGAGTTTCGGGATCGAAGCGAGAAGCGCTGCTGTGTAAGGGTGGCGCGTACGGCGGAATAGCTCACGGGTCACGGCCTTCTCGACGATCTTCCCGGCATACATGACAACCACGCGGTCGGCCCGACCCGCGATCACCCCAAGATCATGAGTGATCAGCAGGACGGCCATGCCTAGCTGTTCCTTCAGCTTGTCGAGCAGCACCAGGATCTGATCCTGGATGGTTACGTCGAGCGCAGTCGTCGGTTCGTCGGCGATGAGCAGCTTGGGCTCGCACGCGAGCGCGATCCCGATCATGGCGCGCTGACGTAACCCGCCGGATAGCTGGTGCGGATAGTGCGACAGGCGCTCCGCGGGCCGGGGCATGCCGACGAGTGCGAGCACCTCCTCAGCTCGCGCCATCGCGTCCTGCTTTGAAGCACCTCGGTGCTTTCTGACCACCTCGGCTATCTGGTTGCCGATTGTCATCGTCGGATTCAGCGATGTCATCGGATCTTGGAATACGATCCCGATCTCGTTCCCGCGTATGCGACGCATTCCGCGTTCGCCGAGAGTTGCCAGGTCGGTCGTGCCGAAGCGGATGGAGCCGTCGGCAATGTAACCCCCATTGGGAAGCAGCCCCATGATCGACAGGCCGGTCATGGTCTTTCCGCAGCCCGACTCGCCTACCAGTCCCACCGTTTCGCCCGGCTCGATGCTGAAACTGACGCCATCAACTGCGTGGACTACGCCGGAGCGCTGCTTGATGAACGTTCGCAAGCTCTCAATGTCCAGGACGCTCACGGCCGTCTCACCCGCCTGTACCGCCCGGTCATACGCAGTCTCGCGGAACTTCGGCGTGCCAGGTCTTGGTGAAGACGCGGCTGCGCCCCTCATAGGCGTCGATCACGTTGGTGACCTGGAAAGAGCTCGCCGTCGCCGACAACATGCTCTCCGTGCGGATCGTGGCCTGCCACGCTCCACGGCCCACGGAGAAGACCCGGTGACACTGAACCAGTGCCGACAACGGCTCGCCGTCTGTGATCTGCATCAGGTCCCGTTCGTGCTCGCGGTATTCCAGGCCGTCGTCTAGCAGCCGGTGACCGTCGGTGACCGTCGAGATCGTCTCCACGGTGCCCGTGGCAACGTCGCGTCGCATCTGGCGCCCTGATTCGCCGCCGAGCGGCTCGTGTAGTGGCATTGGCGCGCGTTCGGGATCGGCGAAGTGGGCGGGCGGAGTGTGCTCGCCGGAGTCGGTCCACACCGGAAGAAAGAGCGTCGAGTCACCGCCGGTGAACAGGCTCAGCGTCACCGGTTCAGGCGACGGCCAGGCCCAGGGCCAGTAGGTCGGCGATACGGTCAGCCTGATCCGGTGTCCGGCCGGGACCTGGTAGCCGATCGAGTTGAGCGTGACCTCGACGGTGTAGTGCTCGCCAGGGATGAGCGGCTCAGGGTTCGCGTCGCTGTGCCTGTGGGCCAGGTTCTTGAGCCCGCGCGTGATCAACGTCGACGCGCCGTCCGGCCAGATATCGCAGAGCCGCACAGCGACGAGCGCAAGGGGCTGGTCCGCAGCAAGCTCGAGGCGGGCTATCGGAAAGCCCAGAAGCTCCGTCGGCTCGGCGAGCGCTGCCGTGTCGAAGCTCAGCGACAGCCCATCCTCGGCCCGCTGGTCGCCCGGAAACTCGGTGGGGCCGCCGTGGCCGCCCCATTGCCCGAGGTCTCCGGCCGGAGACTCGCCCGCACGGATGCGCAGCTCCGCATGGCCGCCGCCGGTCGGGCCAAGCGTTCCGGCGCTCACCGAGCCTGGCCCGAGGTGCAAGCCGCGCACCTCTACCTTGGACGCGGGCCAGCCCTCAGCGGCTAGCCACCGGCCTGGTTGGGTTGGATGCCAGGGCGTTGGCCGGCGGGCGTGCGGCATCCACGCGAGCAGCTTTGGTTCGTCCATCACACCGTTGCTCTTGCCCTTCAGCCAGTGATCCCACCAACGGACGGCCTCCTGAAGAAACCCGATCGGGGGCCCCGGCACTCCATCCTCGGGGTAGTCGTGCGCCCATGGCCCGATGAGCGCCTTGCATGGCCCGGGGTACCCCTCGAGGAAACGAAGAATCGCGTTGCGGTAGGCGTCGGTCCAACCGCCGACCATGTAGACCGGGCAGCGGATCGCCCCGAAGTCCTCGCACACCGAACCCTGCCGCCAGTAATCATCGCGGCGCTGGTGGGTGAGCCACGCCTCGATGTACGGCGGGGTTTTCGCTAGCCGCTCCCGCCAGGTCTTGCGCCACTCGTCACCGACCACCGCCGGATCCGGCGGGAGACCGTTGTAAGCGAGCATCGTCGAAGCCCAGGGCAGCGCGGTGCACGCCAGCAGGCAGCCGCCCATGTAGTGGACGTCGTCAGCGTAGCGGTCGTCGGTCGACGCGACGCTAATCACTGCCGCCAGTTCGGGCGGGTGGTGCGCCGCGATCTGCAGTCCGTTGAAGCCGCCCCAGGACTTGCCGATGATGCCGACCTTCCCGGTGCACCACGGCTGGCTGGCGAGCCAGCGAATGACTGTCAGCCCGTCGTCCTGCTCCAGCGGGAGGTACTCATCCTCGAGGACGCCATCGGAGTCCCCGGTTCCGCGCATGTCTACCCGAACCGATGCGTAGCCATGTCCGGCGAAGTAGTGGTGGATAGGGGCGTCCCGCAGCGCGAGACCGTCGTTCTTCCGGTACGGAACGTACTCGAAGATCGCCGGTACCGGCTCGTGCTCGGCGCCCTCTGGGAGCCAGATCCGGGCGGCCAGCCGGCAGCCGTCCGACATCGGGATCCACTCGTGGCGTATGACGCGCACACGAAAGGGAAACTCACTACGCACGAGCAACGGCATTCCTCCAGCCCAGCCACCTGCCTGCGTTACTTCACGTGCTCGCGTTACTGCGCGGCGCCCCGCATTACTTCACGTAGTACCAGTTCTCCGGGTAGATGTTGCCGAGCGGATCCTGCGGGTAGACGCCCTTGAGCTTGCCGTTCACCGCGGAGATCTGCTCATCGAGCTGGGGCATCCACAGCATGGGCAGTTGCTTGGCGATGTAGTCCTGGTAGCTGTACAGCGCCGGATCGCCGCCGCTGGGTAGCTTGCTGATCAGGGAGTTGGCCTCCGGGTTGTCATACAGGCCGCCGTTGTCCACCCCGGTGGAGTCGAACAGGACGCTGCCGTCGGGGTCGTTGTAGCCGGGGTCGAAGTACCAGCCTTGGCCGTAGTAATTCAGCTGCCAGCAGCTGCTCTTGGTGCAGGGCACGTCGTCGGCGACGACGGTGCTGAACGGTGCGCCTTGCAGCGATAGCTGGATCCCGGCCTGGCTGAACTCCGACTGCAGAGCCGCGACCTCCTCGGTGACCGCCTGCACGCCGGTGGAGTACTGGAACGACAGCGACAGCTTCTCCCCCGACGTGATGCCGGCGCCGCAGTCGTTCGCGGCTGTGCCGGCCCGGACGCACACGTCGGCGCTGCTGGGCACGATCTTCCAGCCGTGCGCCCGCAGCAGCGCGATGGCTGCCGACGGATCGTACGGGTACGGGTTCACCTTCTGCGTGCTGGACAGGAACTGGCTGCTGGGCACCAGAGGTACCGGGCCGTACGTCGGGTTGCCATACCCGTGCAGGAACGCGCTGATGTAGCCGGCCTGGTTGATGAGGTGCTGCATGGCCTGCCGCACGTAAAGCTGCTTGAAGATGGCACCGACAGGTGGCGACGCGAAGTTCAGGTTGATGTAGGTGATGCCCCACGTTGGCCAGGCGGCGACGCTGTAGCCGTCGGAGGTGACGCGGCTTACCTCGGCGGAGTCGTTGAACGGCAGGTAGCCGTAGGAGATGCCGCCGGCCGACAGCAGCGAGTCGAACTCGGCATCGTCGCTAGTGAAGCTCAGCACTCGCAGCGTGCGGATCGAACCGGTGGCCGGACCCGAGAAGGCGGTGTTGCGGACATAGGTGGCGTCCCCTGTCGAGGCGACGTAACTGGTTAGCTTCCACGGTCCGTCGACCACCTGCCAGAGCGGGTTCGTGGCGTAGGTGGCCAGGTCCTTGTTCTGTGCCGCGAGAAACGCGTAGACCTTCTTCGCTCCGGCGGAGGTGAGGTCGTAGTTGCCGACGGCCCCGCTCGCCGACTCCTTGTCCCAGGCCTGCTGCGGAATCGGGATGAGCTGGCCGAGTTCGTTGTAGAGCCAGGTCGATCCGTAGGTGCCCGTGAAGGTGAGGGAGAACTTGCTGGGACTGATGATCTTGAACGAGGAAACGTTGTCCGGGAATTCGCCCGCGACATAGCCCCACCAGTTCGCCTTGTCGGCCTTCAGCAAGTTGAACCAGAACTGCACGTCGCGGCTGGTGACCGGCTTGCCGTCGGACCAGCGGTATGGCTTGAGGGTGATCGTGGCGGTGGTCTTGCCGCCACTCGCTGTCAGGGTCGCCGGATCGGCGAGGCTCTCCTGTGTGTTCAGCCCGACCTTGCCAGGGCCGCCGAACCAGTACAGGGGCCGCCACATCAGGTACTCCGAGTACTCGATGTTGGCGCCCGTTGCGTACTCGTAGGAAAGCAGCGGGAGGATGAAGTTGAACTGGTCGCCGGGGGCTAGAGCGACCGTCGCCGTGCCGCCTTTGACTCGAGGACCCGTGGCATTCGGCGCCGATGACCCCTTTGACGTACACGCGGCGAGAAGTAACCCGCAGGCCGCCACAGCGATTACGAGCGACCGCGCATACCCGTTGCGTTGCATAACCACCAATCCGTTCCAATGCCGCGCCCCGCCACAGGCGGCACAGTCGGTTCGCAGAGGATGGCGGGGCCGATCATCTCACGGAGTCATGGTAGCCGCGCCGAGCGGCGGATCAAGGCCGCAATTCGAGCGGTTGGGTGGGCCCAACGTTGTCAGCACCGAGCCCGCAGTCACTCGTCACAGGGCCGGAACTGTTGGTCCGCGTGGCGGGCACCGGGTAATCGAGTCTGGTCTGCCTTGGCCAGGTCGTGCTATGGAAGCCACGGGTCCGTTCGGCTGGCGGCCGCCTCGATGAGGTCGAGGATGCCGGTGAAGTCCGCCAGGAACTCGGCGTCCGGGTCGGCGCGGGTGTCGCAGACGGCGGCGACCTTGTCACGGGCTGGCATCTCGTCTGGCCCGAGCAGCTCCCGTCGCTCCGGGCGGCTCAGCCGGCCGGCCGTGAACCGGCCGCTTGCCTCGGAAAGCGCCCAGCCCATGACGAAGGTGCTGGCGAAGCGCTCCAGTCGAGGAATCTCCGTGTGCGGCACGCCTGCGTCCAGTAGCGCCTGGTAGGTGAATTCGACTACCCGCATCGTGTATGGGGTCTCGGCGGGCTTGGTGAACGCGTACTGGATCACCGACGGGTGCTCGCGCGCCACGAGGCGCGTCAGCTCGGCCCCCGCAAGCAGCCGGTCCCGCCATCCGGCCAGTGCGAGATATGGGCTGGGGAAGACCTCGCCGATCACTCGGTCGGCCATCGCGTCCAGCAGGCTGTCCTTGTCCGGGAAGTAGCCATACAGCGCCATCGCGGTGACGCCCACGCGCTGCGCGACCGCGCGCAGCGTCACTGCCGCGAGGCCCTCGGCGTCCGCCACCGCGATCGCGGCGTCAAGGATCTCGGCGCGACGCTCGGCCTTGGGCTTGCGTAGTGCCATGCCCGGAACCTCCCCAGGCTCGCTGTGGACGCCGCTAACTATACGCGATAAAGTTTCTGTACGTTGTATAGACCACTGAGAGGGTGACTAGCGTGCTGGAGGCTACGGGGCTGGTCAAGCGGTACGGGCAGGTCACCGCCCTAGACGGGTTCACGCTCAGCGTGGCCCCCGGCGAGATCACGGGGCTTGTCGGGCACAACGGCGCGGGCAAGACCACCTTCACCCGGATCGTGGCAGGCCTGGCCGCGCCCGAGGCTGGTCACGTCAGCATCGCCGGGCTGGCACCCAGGCGG
>Ga0335075_10002009_pt1 | contig 33044 bp, 30 predicted proteins | sample Lox_Sample_24_FD_206723 | JGI IMG/M metagenome (GOLD analysis project Ga0335075, IMG submission 206723) | Soil microbial communities from Loxahatchee National Wildlife Refuge, Florida, United States - Lox_Sample_2.4 | ecosystem: Environmental > Terrestrial > Soil > Wetlands | place: USA...
GATCCGCATGAGATGCGGGCGATGGCGGGCCGTTTTGATGTGCACGCCCAGACGGTGGAGGACGAGGCCCGCAAGATGTGGGCATCAAGCCAAAACATCGCCGGTGCCGGCTGGAGTGGGACGGCCCAGATGACGTCCTATGACACCATGGACCAGATGAACCAGGCGTTTCGCAACATCGTCAACATGCTGCACGGGGTGCGCGACGGCCTGATCCGCGACGCCAACAACTACGAGACCCAAGAGCAGGCCTCGCAGCAAATCTTGAGCAGCTAACCGGCTGCAAGCGTAAACTTTCCCACGTCAGGAGGATCAATAAATGTCGATTAGCTACCAGTTCGGTGATGTCGACGCCCACGGTGCGTTGATTCGCGCCCAGGCCGCATCGTTGGAGGCCGAGCACCAAGCCATCGTGCGCGATGTGCTGGCCGCCGGCGACTTTTGGGGCGGCTCGGGGTCGGTGGCCTGCCAGGAGTTCATCACCCAGTTGGGCCGCAACTTCCAGGTCATCTACCAACAAGCCAACGCCCACGGCTCCAGCGTCCAAACCGCCGGCAACAACATGGCCTCCACCGACTCCGCCGTCGGATCCAGCTGGGCCTAACCCCAACCGGACAAGTGGCCGCACGCCGAAAGTTCGCGTGCTGTCGCGTCCCGCGGCATTAAGCATCCGAGAAGCGAGAGCAGCCATGGACCAACAGAACATCGGCACCGACGTCACTGTCAAAGCGGCAGCTGCCGGCTACCTGTCCGGCGGTTCATAGATGCTCGAGTTCGCAGCACTACCACCGGAAATCAATTCTGGGCTGATGTATACCGGCCCAGGGGCGGGGCCGATGCTGACCGCGGCGACAGCCTGGGACGTGCTCGCCGCCGAGTTATATTCGACGGCATCGGCCTTCGGCATGGTGATCGCGGCCTTGACGAGCGAGTGGCTTGGGCCCTCATCGGCAGCGATGGCCGCTGCAGCCGGCCCCTACGTGTCATGGATAGCCAGCACGGCCGCGCAGGCCGACGACGCTGCCGCCCAAGCCAAAGCGGCCGCGGCCGCCTACGAAGCGGCGTTCGCGATGACGGTGCCTCCCCCAGCGATCGCGGCCAATCGCGCTCTGCTGCTGATGCTGGTTGCGACGAACTTCTTCGGTCAGAACACACCGGCGATTATGGCCACCGAGGCGCAATACATGGAGATGTGGGCCCAGGATGCTGCGGCGATGTACGGGTATGCCGGTTCGGCCGCGGCCGCATCCACGTTCATGCCTTTCACGATTCCGCCAGAGACCACCACCTCGGCCGCGTTGACCGGGCTATTTGCGGCGGTCACCCAAGCGGCCAGCACCCTGGTTGGCACCGCCGCCCAGACGGTGTCGCCGCTAACCTCCGCGGTGTCGGCACCGGTGGGTTCTCTCGCGACCACACCGCTGACCTATGCCGCGGTACCCGGCGCGTTGCAGGGAATCGCATCGTCCGTCTCGTTGACGTCATCCTCGTCAACACCGTCTTTGACGGCCCTGGCTTCGTCGTCCGCGGCATTAACGTCGGGGACGAGCCTGGTGTCGAGTGCCGGCTCGTCTGCATCGATGTCCACCCTGGGCGTCTCGATGCTCGGCTCGGCGGGTTCGCTGATGAACTCGATGGGGCCGGCGAGCGGCGGCGTCACCGGCCAATTCCAGGCGCTGGGTTCGGCGCTGGGAACCGGCTTCGGTCCGGGCGCAGGCGCTTTCAGCTCACCCGGGATGGGTGGCGGCGCCGTGACCGCGGGGGTGGGCCGAGCGGCCTCGCTCGGCGTGTTGTCGGTTCCGCAGGGCTGGACCTCTGCCGCTCCGGCCTTCAATCAAGTTGCCTCAGCACTGCCCGGGGCCAGCGGGCTGAGCGCGACGCCGACGAGCGTGCCGGGCGCGTCGGGAGGCCCGCTCACTGCTCCGCTGGCGAAGCCGCAAGCGAACACGGTTGGGCGAGTGGGTAAGAGCTCTCCCTTGGCCGCCCGCTATTACGTCCGTCCGGCCATGGTGCAACAACCCGTATACGCCGGCTAAGGGGGAAGAGGGTTCATCCGCATGCTTGGGTTAACGGTTACGCGTGGTCGGCTCCACCTGGGTCTAACAGCTCTCCCCCCAGCGCGGCAGCGCACCGGATTTCGGTGTGCTGCCGCGCGCTGGGTGCCCGAGTAGGTGAAAACAGGAGAGTGGAAATGGACCAACACAGCACCCGCACAGGCATCACCCTCAACCTGGAGAGTTTCTGGATGCGGCACGTGTTGTCGGACATCCGCGACGTGGTGGCCTACCTGGGGCCCGAAGGCTTGACGTTAGCGTCACTTTCCAGCTTGACGGATCAACGGCCCCAACGGTTTGCCACCTGCTCAGGTCGAAAGACGCGATTGGTATCTCGGAGAAGTTGAAGTGGCTGACATCCCGCTCACTTATGGAGCGCCGTTGCAGGCAAGACGACGGCCGACGGAGGCGACGATGATTGACTCGAAGCAACGGTTCGCGCATTATCTGGCGGCTGACCTCGCCGCGCATAATCTGGATCGCTGGCGGCTGCACTACCGGTTTACCCAACGGGCGTTGTACTTCCAACGCCTGCTGCGTAGGGCCGAGTATTGGGGCAATGTGCGGCGCGACCCGGTCGGGCGTGTCGTGTTTGCTTGGTATGTGGTGCGGGTCAAGCTGCTCAGCGAGCGGTTCGGCCTTGTAGTTCCGCGCAACGTGTGTGGCCCCGGACTCCTGCTCGCGCATCCGCATTTTATCGGGATCCACCTGCGCGCAACGGTCGGTGCACGTTGCACTTTGCACCAGGGTGTGACGGTCGGGTGGGCCGGAGGTCGTTATCCGGTGATCGGTGATGACGTCTTCATAGGGCCGAATGCGGTGATCCTCGGCGCGAAGATCGGCGACCGGGTAGGTGTGCACGCCGGCGCGGTGGTGACCAGGGACGTCCCGAACGACGTCGAAGTCGCGGGTGTACCCGCACGGCCCGTGCGGCGCTCTAACGACTCGGTCAGTCCGGCACTCCAGGCTGCAGCATCGGCGTCAAACGGTTCACATGGTTCTCATCGGTTGTCGAGTCCCGAATGACATGCCTTCAGCGAGAGTGACATTCAGGCGATGCAACGCAGAAAGCCGCGTGGCGTCGTGGTCAGAACCAGTTTGGACGCGTAGTCGTCGTCGATGACGAATCGACAGCCCGGGCGGGCGAGAAAGTCGTCGAGTGCATTGGCTGGAGAATTGCCTACGCTCCACGGTCTGTTCGGGTACAGACCATCGGGGAGACGCTCGATGACCGTGTCCTGCACGACGACATACGATCCCGGACCAACGAGGCTCGAATAGGCATCCAATTCCGCGAGCACGTGATCCTTGGTGTGTAGGGAATCCAGGATGACGAGCACCGGTTGGCGACCTCCCACCATCGAGGTGACCTCCGCGACGACACCCGGATCGACGGACGAACCCTCGATGAGTCTGACGCGACGCGCGAGTGGATGAGACTCGATGGCCTGCCTGTTGTGACTCCGAATGTCGATGTCGACACCGACGACGAATCCATCGGATCCGAGCAACTCGAGCATGGACGCGTAGAAGATCACCGAGCCGCCACGCGCGATTCCTGTCTCGACGATGACGGCGGGCTTCACTTTCCAGCAGATTTCCTGGTAAGCGACGATGTCGGCGGGAAACTGGATGATCGGGAGGCCGAGCCAGTCGAAGTTGAACAAATAGCGCTGACGGATGAGGGACTCGGTCATGCCAAGAGACGCATCGGCGAGGGTGTGATCGCGCCCGAGAGTCGAGATGTTGTGTCGCCGCTCGTGGGCGAATGATTTGCGATCGTCCACAGCTACCTCCTCTGGTGCCAGGGGGACCCGAAACTCATCAAACTGGCGTCAAAACGTGGCGCCGATACCTGACAATCATCGGCTCGGTTCGTTCGCCGGGTGGTCATTCGGATGCCCCCCTGCGTCATGATACTTTAAGTTTGCTATTCGCGATAGTAGCGGTCAAATGGCATGTTTCTGTGGTTTAATGTGGAGTGCCGGTTTGCACTTGCCAAGGCCCGGGACATACCGCGGCGGCCGCTGATCCTGCCCCCGGGGCGGTCGGTAACCGATAGGAGATGCGTATGTCGACTGTGATCGCACAACCGACGGTGGAGGTCGCAGCGTCGGCGGTTCGACGGCGCAGCGCGATCACTACCGCATAGCGATGCATGGTCCTGCGAGAGCCATTCAGGGGCACCGGTTTATGGAGCGGCAAAGGCGAGACTACGAGACCGTGATCATCGGCGGCGGGCCGGCGGGAATGGGACCGCTGGTCTGGGCCGCGCGACACGGCCTGTTGGGCGCATGGCTCGACAGTGGGGTCGCTTTAGTGGAACGACGGCGCTGGCTGGGCGGGTCGCTGGGCCAGTACCCGCTGAATGCCGACACCGTGGCAACTACCTTTCTCGAATGCCTCGACGGCCCGGACTGCGAGCCGGTGCTCGCCGATGTCCGGGGTGATCCCGTGACGCAGGAGCTAAACACCTGGCACTGCGCCCGGCCCCCAATAGCGCTGGTGGACCGTTACATACGGCGGCTCGGTGCTGCCGTGCAGGCCGAGTTCGCCCGTCATCCCAGCAGCCACGTCTTCACCGGGACCGTGGCGCAGACGATTAATTTGGAATCCGACGGTTCGGTCGCCGTGAGCCTCTTCTGCCCCGACGGGCGCAGGATAGTTATCCGCGCCGCCAGCGTCGTGATGGCGCTCGGCGGGCGCCAGGACAACGGCTGGGGCACTGCCGAGCTGGCACCGGAGCTGCAGCTGGGCCAGTGGCGCAAGAAGATCGTCACCAGCGACGCAATGCTGTCCGATGGCGGTGCGGACTTGGCCCGCGGGCTGCTCGCACGCGCGGATCGCCGCCCGCGTGCGGTGATCGTGGGCAGCTCCCACAGCGCGTTCTCGGCCGCCTGGCTACTACTGGACCGCATCCGAGGTCTGAACTTCGGCCCCGAGGGTGTGCAGATTCTTTATCGCAGCGAACCCCGCGTCATGTATCCGTCGAGCGACGCGGCGAGGGCCGACTCCTTTGGCTTTTCCGATGCCGACGTATGCCAGGCCACCGGACGCGTGCACCGGGTCGGCGGGTTGCGCGGCGACGGGCGGGAACTATGGCGACGTATGCACGGCAAGCCCGGAACGCAATGCGAGCGGCGTGCCGTCGGCAGGTCGCTGGCGGATCTGTCGCGAGCCGAACTGGCCGGCCTGCTCGACGACGCTGACCTGATCGTGCCGGCCCTGGGCTACCGCCTGCGGACGGTTCCTGTCTTCGATCCGCACGGCGGCCTGATTCCGCTGGCGCGCACCGGCCCCGCAGTCGGGGCGGACTCGCGGCTCCTCACCGCCGACGGGCGACCGATCCCGGGAGTGTTCGGGGCCGGGCTGGGCAGCGGCTTCGTGCCTTGGGGCGCGATGGCGGGGGAAGCCTCGTTCACTGGCCAACAGAACAGCTTCTGGCTGTTCCAGCACGGCCTGGGCGAGATGATCTACCAAAGCACGCGGCAATGCGTGGCGCCGCAGGGCGTTTCGGAATCCGACGTCCGCCGTGGGGGAACTCGCAGGCGCAGCGGCTACGACCTGATGACAAATTCTAGAGAGTGCGTACGAGAGAGTTAGGTGACTTGATGGACAAGATGCTGAGTGATGTTGTTACCGACGTTAACTCGCCGACTTCGCTTTCCGGGCGTGCCCGCGCGCGTCGTTGGACACGCTTTTCGGAGGAGTTCCCAGAAATCTCCGAGATGCGCGTGCTAGACCTCGGCGGCACACCCACGTCGTGGCGGCTGGCGTCGGTCCGTCCTGCCGCGCTGACGATCGTCAACCTCTTGCCGCTGGAGACCGATGATCCGGCGGTGACCGTCGTGCAGGCGAACGCCTGCGAGCTCCCCGAGCGGTTACGGCAGGAGAGATTCGATCTGGTGTACTCCAACTCGCTGCTCGAGCACGTCGGCGGCCACATCCAACGACAACGGCTCGCGGACAATGTCCACCACTGCGCTGACCGGCATTGGGTGCAAACCCCGTACCGCTACTTCCCAATCGAACCGCACTGGTTGTTTCCAGGTATCCAGTGGCTGCCCTACAGTGCGCGAATCGCGGTGTCTCAGAAGTGGAACCGCGGGTGTGTCAAGACTTACACGCGTGCCGAGGCGGAAGTGCAGGTCAACGAAATCGATCTGGTGGGGATCGCGCAGATGCGCATGTACTTCCCCGACTCAATGATTTGGTACGAGCGATTCGCCGGTCTGGTCAAGTCCCTGGTGGCGATCCGGTCCAATCCGCTCGATAAGTCTGATTGCGGCCGGCAAAGCACGAGCAGTTACGGCTGAGGTAACGCTCCAGCGGCCTGCCGTCACCGTCGACGGCAGGCCGCTGGCTCGCCACGGTCAATCCGCTGGGCTTCGTGCGTAGTTCAGTGCTGGAATACGCAAGATACCGAAAAGTCTAGAAAACTGGTGACATCATCCCAAAAGTATGTAAAATACCGATCCATGGTGATCATCGGTTTGTACACAACCCATGCCTCGGCGGTCACCTCAAAGAGAGCCGCACACCGCGGCGTCGTTAGACGACCACTGCAGTTCGCCGGTGGCATGCCCAGCTCAGACCATCGTTTGAAGGGACAGGGCTCATGAAGGTTGTGCTGTTTTGCGGCGGCTATGGGATGCGGATGCGCACCGCCGAGGACGACGTCATCCCGAAGCCTTTGCAGATGGTGGGGCCGCGGCCGCTGCTCTGGCACATCATGCGCTACTACGCCCACTTCGGACACACGGAGTTCATCCTGTGCCTGGGATACGGCGCTGAGAAGATCAAGAACTTCTTCCTCACCTACCGCGAGACCGAGTCCAACAACTTCATCATCCGCGGCGACCAGGTCGAGCTACTGGACTCGGACATCTCCGACTGGACCATCACGTTCGTCGACACCGGCCTGCAGTCGCCGATAGGCGAGCGGCTGCGCCGGGTTCGCAAGTTCCTTGGGGACGACCCCTACTTCCTGGCCAACTACGCTGACGTCCTCTCCGACGCCCCGCTCAACGACATGATCGAACGCGTCACGACTACCGGCGCCGCCGCTTCGATGCTCGTCGTACCGCCGCAGTCGTCCTTTCATTGCATGGATGTCACCCCCGAGGGCGACGTCAAAGAGATCGCTCCGGTCACCAACTTCCCGATCTGGGTCAACGGCGGTTACTTCGTGCTGAGCCAACAGGTCATCGACCTGATCCCGGAGGACGGCGACCTGGTCGGCGACGCGTGCACGGCGTTGGCCGGCACCGGTCGGCTGATCGGCTGGCGCCACGACGGATTCTGGATGCCGGCCGACACCTTCAAGGAGCGGGCCGAGCTCGACAGCAACTACAACAAGGGCAGCCGGCCCTGGATGGTCTGGGAGTCAACCCAACCCGCGGAACTGTCGGCATGATCGCGCTGAAGACAGGCGGCGTGCGGGCTGTCGCCGTGATCGGTGCGCACTGTGATGACATCTTCATCGGCGCGGGCGCCACGTTGATGACGATCGCCCGGCGCAACCCCGGAGTCGTCGTGCACGCGCTGGTGTTAAGCGGTGGGGGAACTGAGCGGGAGGTCGAGGAGAAAGACGCGCTCGCTGCGCTGTGGCCCTCGGTGGACGTGCGGTTGACGGTTGCCGATCTGCCCGACGGCCGGCTACCCGACCACTGGGGCGAGGTGAAGCATCAGCTCGCGGAGCTGCGCCACGACTGCGAACCGGATCTGGTGTTCGGCCCACAGCGCGGCGACTACCACCAGGATCACCGCCTGCTCGCCGAGCTGATCCCGACCGAGTTTCGCAACCATCTCGTGCTGGGCTACGAGATCCTCAAATGGGAGTCGGATCTGCCGAATCCATCGTTATACCAACCCATTCCGGCCGAGATGGCGCATCGGAAGACGAGGCTGTTGGCGCAGTGCTATCCGTCGCAAACCGGCCACGACTGGTTTGACGACGAGGCGTTCCTGGGCTTGATGCGGGTGCGCGGTGCCCAGTGCCGCGCGCGCTACGCCGAAGCTTTCGTGATCGAGAAGGCCGTCCTCGACGTCCGCTGATTTCCTTGAGAAGGGGTACACACAGTGCGGGTGCTAGTCACGGGAACCCAGGGCTACCTGGGTTGTCTTCTCGCGCCGCTGCTCATAGACGACGGCCATGAGGTCGTCGGCCTGGACACCGGCTTCTACAAAAACGGATGGTTGTGCCCCCTCCATCCGGCCGGTGTCCACGGTCGGCTTGAACCGCCCACCTGGGCACGCGACATCCGTGACGTGACGGTCGAGGATTTGGGCGGGTTCGACGCGATCGTGCATGCGGCGGAGCTGAGCAACGACCCGCTCGGCGAGCTGATCGGCGACATAACGTTCGAGGTGAACCATCGCGGCAGCGTGCAGTTGGCCGAGCGTGCCAAACGCGCCGGTGTCAGCCGATTCGTCTACATGTCGTCCTGCAGCGTTTACGGGGTCGCCGAAGGCATCGTCGACGAGACCAGTCCGATCAACCCGATCACCTCTTACGCCAAGTGCAAGGCGCTGGTGGAGCGCGATCTCATCGCGATGGCCGACGACGACTTCTCGCCTACGGTGCTGCGCAACCCGACCGCATTCGGTGCCTCGCCGAGGATGCGGTTCGACATTGTGCTGAACAACCTGGCTGGTTTGGCGTGGACCGAACACCACATCGCGGTGACCAGCGACGGCAGCCCGTGGCGGCCGCTGGTGCATGTGCTCGACGTCGCCCAGGCGGTGCGGTGCGCGCTGCGCGCTGCACGGCAGACCGTGCACTCGCTGGTGGTCAACGTCGGCTCCGAAGAGAACAACTGCACGGTCCGCGAAATCGCGGAGATCGTCAGCGCTGAGTTCCCGGGCTGCGAGCTGACCTTCGGCCCACCGAGCATCGATAACCGTAGCTACCGAGCGGCATTCGGCAAGATCCGCGAGGTTTTGCCCGACTTCCACGCGGCTTGGGATGTCGCGGCGGGTGCCGCTCAGCTCCACCGGGTGTTCACCAGCGTTGCGATGGACGCCGAGACCTTTTATGGCCGCGGCCATAACCGCCTTAACCAAATCGAGTATCTGCTCAAGACCGGACAGGTCGACGAGTGCCTGTTCTGGAGGGAGCGCGAGTGATATATACACCTACTGCGGTCGAGGGCGTGACGATCATCGATCTCGACCCGCACCGCGACAATCGCGGCTTCTTCGCCCGCTCGTTTTGCTCCAACGAGTTTGCCGAGCACGGGCTGAACTCCAGTGTTGCGCAGACGAATGTCTCCTACAACATCACCCGAGGTACGTTGCGGGGTCTACACCGCCAGGCGCCGCCGTACGCCGAGGCCAAACTCGTGCGCTGCACCCGTGGCACGATCACCGATGTTGCCGTCGACGTTCGCCCCGACTCGCGGACCTATCGCAAGCACGTCATGGTTCAGCTGAGCGCTGACAACCACCGGGCATTGTTCCTGCCGCCCTATGTCGCGCATGGCTTCCAGACTCTTACCGACGACGCCGAAGTCCTCTATCAAGTCAGTGGTCCCTACGCGCCGGCCGGCGAGGAGGGGTTCCGCTGGAATGACCCGGCATTCGGTATCGAGTGGCTGGTTCCTGTGACGGTCATCTCCGAAAAAGACGCCAACTGGCCGCTTTTGGATTCAATTAGGAGCGCAGCATCATGATGATGGGCATCGACAAAGTGCTGGCCGAACGGGCAGCGCAAGGCAATCCACTACGGGTTGCGATGGCCGGCTGCGGGTTCATGGGCCGCGGGTTGGTCAACCAGATCGTCAACAGCGTTCCCGGGATGACGTTGGCCGCTATCGCCGTGCGCAACCCAGATCAGGCGTTCAAGGCGCTCATCGACGCTGGCATCGGTGACGCGATCGCTGTCGACGGGCCGACGACGCTGAATCGTGCGATCCACCACGGCGTTACAGCAGTCACCGAGAACTTCTGTGCTATCACCCAAGCCGACAAAATCGACGTCGTGATCGACGTGACCGGCGCGGTCGAATTCGGTTGTCATCTTGCGCTGAATTGCATCGCCGGGGGCAAGCATCTGGTGTGGATGAACGCGGAGGTGGACGCAACCGTCGGCGCTGAGTTGGGCCGGCTGGCCGATGCAGCCGGTGTCGTGTTCACCGGATGCGACGGCGATCAGCCCGGCGTGCAAATGAATCTGATCCGGTTCGTGCGCAGCATCGGAATCACTCCACTGCTTAGCGGCAACATCAAGGGCCTACAGGATCCGTACCGCAATCCCACGACGCAACAAGGGTTTGCGCGGCACTGGGGACAGGACCCGTGGATGGTCACCAGCTTCGCCGACGGCACGAAGATGAGTGTCGAGCAGTCGATCGTCGCCAACGCCACCGGGATGTCGGTACATAAACGCGGCATGCTGGGCCGCGAACACAAGGGCCACGTCGACGAGTTGACCCAGCGCTACGACATCGACGAGCTACGCGCGCTCGGCGGCGCCGTCGACTACGTGGTGTACGCCCAACCGAATCCAGGCATCTATTGCCTTGGCGCCCAGGATGATCCGAAACAGCAGCGCTACCTCGAGCTTTACAAGCTGGGCAAGGGTCCGTTGTATAGCTTCTACACCCCGTATCACCTGTGCCATTTCGAGGTACCGATCACCGCGGCGCGGGCTGCGCTGATGGGCGATGCGACCGTGCGCGCGTTGCCGACCCGCCACGTCGAGGCGGTGACGACCGCCAAGATCGACCTCAAGGCCGGAACGGTGCTGGACCGCCTCGGCGGCTACCACTACTACGGGGAGGCCGAAAAAGCCCATATCGCTCGTGACGAACGATTGCTGCCGATCGGTGCTGCCGAAGGGTGCCGGCTCATTCGCGATGTCCCCAAGGACACGACGCTGACCTACGACGACGTCAAGTTGCCACGCGGGCGGTTGGTGGATCGCCTGCTCGAGGCACAGAGTCGCATGCCGGTCGGCGTCCCGCCGGCCCTAGCGGTCACGACCTAAGCCGCGGCCACCATGACCACGTCGTCGCTTTCGCGCCAAACCCGGCAGGCGCCGGTCACCCTGCGCGCGTTGCCGTCACTTAGGCAGCCCAGCGCTCGGCGCTGGCAGCGCCAGTATTCGGCGCGTCTGGGCATCAGCGACTCGATGATCGTGTTCGCATCGGTAATGCTGGCCCAGTTCGTGCGGTTCGGGGACAACCTGACCACGTCCGGCTACTCGGGCCCGGTCATGACGTCGATCTCGCTGCTGTTTGTGGTGCTGTGGATGTCGTTCCTGGCCGTGTTCCACACCAGATCGACGCGCATCATCGGCGCAGGCGTCGACGAGTATCGGCGCATCATCAGCGCATCGTTCTGGACGTTCGGAACCATCGCGATGACGACCCTGCTGGCCAAGATCGATCTGGCCCGAGGCTATCTGGCGGTTGCACTTCCGGTAGGCACCGTCGCGCTGCTGACCAGCCGCGCCTTGTGGCGTCACCACATCGCCGGGAAGCGAGCGCGGGGCAAATATCGGACGAAGGTCTTGGCGATCGGCGATCGCCAGGCGGTTTCGCACCTTGCGCATGAACTGACCCGAAACGCCAGAGACGGCTATGTCGTGCTCGGCGCCGGTATTCCGGGATATGGACCGTCCCGTGGCAAAAAACTTCTCGTGCATGGCCGCGAGATCCCGATTCTCGGTGACGAAACGCACGCGCTGGCGGCGATCGGTCAGTGCGGCGCGGACACCGTGGCAGTGACCGGGACAGAGCGTTTCGGTGTGCAGGGGATCAGGAAGCTGATGTGGCGGTTGGAGACCATGGACGTCGATCTCGTCGTCGCGCCGGGGGTGATGGACGTCGCTGAAGGACGGCTGGCCCTGCGGCCGGTCGCGGGATTTTCACTGCTGCATGTCGAAAAACCGCAATATCAAGAGGCTAAGCGCTTCCAGAAGCGGGCCTTCGACTTCTGCTTCTCGTTGGCCGCTCTTCTCGCAACGTCGTTAGTACTCATTGCATCGGCTATCGCAATTAAACTGACAAGCAAAGGCCCGGTCTTTTACCGATCCGAGCGTATCGGGCTCGACGGCAAGCCGTTCACCATGCTCAAATTCCGAACGATGGTCGACGGCGCCGACACTCAGATCAGCAGTCTGCTAACGCTGAACGAAAGTGCCGGCGACGTGCTGTTCAAGATACGCGACGACCCCCGGGTCACGCCGGTGGGCAAAATACTGCGAAGGTTCAGCATCGATGAACTACCACAATTCATCAACGTCCTGAAGCAGGACATGAGTGTGGTCGGCCCGCGGCCGCCGCTGCAGCGAGAAGTCGCGAAGTACAACGGTGACGTGAAGCGACGAATGCTGGTCAAGCCGGGTGTTACCGGTTTATGGCAAGTAAGTGGCCGTTCAGATCTTTCGTGGGATGAATCGGTACGGCTGGACTTGTCGTATGTGGACAACTGGTCGATGGCCGGCGACCTCATCATCATCGCAAAGACGGTAAAGGCTGTACTAACCAGCGACGGGGCGTACTGAGTGTGACCGCGAGTTACGGCGCGCGGGTAACAGCGGAGCCGGCCGAGCAACCGGTGGGCGCATCCGCGGCGGGTTCTACTCCGGCTCAGCGCATCGCTCATGCCTTCGCGATCCAGGTGATCTGCCGGGCGCTCGGGATGCTGGCCTCGGTGGCCTCCGTGTCGATGACCGCCCGCTACCTGGGCCCGGGACTTTACGGCCAGCTCATCATCGCGGTCGTCTTCATCGGGACGTGGGCCAGCCTGACCGACCTCGGCATCGGCACGGTCATCGTGCGGCGGGTCACGACCGGCCGCGGTGAACTCCAACGCCTGGTCCGGATGAATAGCGGCCTGTCGCTGCTTTATTGCGTTCCGTTGATGGGGCTGGCGATCGGGTCAGGATTACTCGTTTACCACGACTCCAAAGTGCGAACGATGCTGGTGGTGCTGTCGGCGCAGTTGCTGATGATGACAATGACGACACGGTTCGAGCCGGTGTTCATGGTCACCGTCCGGTTCTATGCCGTGGCCGTGTCCGACATCGCCAGCAGGCTGGCCGCCCTGGCCGCGGTTTCTTTTCTGGTCGCCGCACGGGCGGACATCGTCTGGTTTGCGGTCGCCCAACTGATCTCGCCTACCCTGACGCTGCTGATTCAGGGCACGGCGGCGGCGCGGCACATCTCGCTGCGCCCAATCTTTTCCTGGAAGGAGACCGCCGATCTGCTGCGCGAAACCCTGCCGCTGATGGGTGCGGCGGTGCTCGCGATCCTCTACCTACGCGCCGATGGCGTGATCCTGTCCCTGGTGAGCAGTCATTCCGAGGTGGGGGTTTATGGATTGTCGTACTTGGTCGCGTTCAACACCGTGATCGTGGCGACGTTCTTCCTCAAAGCGACGCTGTCGACGGCCACCGAGCTGTTCTCGCGTGATGTCGTTGCATTCGCCGGTTTCATGCGCCGCTGCATCGAGCTGATGTGGTTCGCGGCGGCACCGGTTGCCGTTATCGGGGTGCTGCTGGCCGGACCGCTGATTCGATTCTTCGGCGATCAAGCCTTCGTTGGCCGCGGTAAACCGACATTGGCGCTGTTGTGCATCGCCGCGGCGATAAGAATCGTCAGCGCCACCCTCAGCCAGGGTTTGTTCGCCTGCCACCGTCAGCAGCTCCTGTTCCAGTTGTCCATCGTGCAAGTGGGACTGAATATCGTATTCAACCTCGCCTTGGACGGGTCGTTCGGTGCTGTCGGGGCCGGTGCCGCGGTGGTGGGTACGGAATTGTTCGGCATGGTCATCGCAGGTTGGTGCCTGCAGCGTGAGTGTGGTTACCGGACACCGGTGATGTTCCTGTCGAGGCTATTGATTCCGCTGTCGGCGAGTGCGGTGGTGGCGCTACTGCTTTCCCACCAGCACGTAGTAATCAGTTTGGCGGCCGCTGGCGCCGCCTACCTGGCCACAAACATGGCGTTCGGCCCAGTCAACTGGCCTGCGTTGGCTGCACTGCGCGGAAAGAAGGTAATGGCATGAGCCGCGGCAACGACGAAGATGCCGGCCTAGCCGGGATCGTGCGGGTACTCGCCAGCCCTGCCGGGACCCCACCCGGTTGCGGGGGAGAGTCGCGCCAATGAGCCGGGTACGCGACCGGGACTACCTGAAGCCGCCGTCCGGCGTGAGACTGCTGCCGCGGGGGCGACAGCTGGCGGTGGTCATCGTTACGTACAAGAGCCACGAGCTGCTCGAGCAGTGCCTCGCCAACGTCGCCGAGCACCTGCCCGAGCTTCCGGTTTACGTCTACGAGAACAGCGGGAATGGCTATCCCGGGCGTCAGGAACTCGTCGCGCGGCACCCCGAGGTGCACTGGGTCGTGGGGCCGGTGAACATCGGCTTCGCGGCGGCCATGAACGCGTTGGTGGAGCACACGTCGCCGGACGCCGACCTGCTGATGCTCAACCCCGATGCTCGGCTACGGGGACCGCTGACCCGCACCCGCGAGCTGCTTCGTCGGCCAGGCACGGCAGCCGTTTCGCCGCTGTGGCGTGCCAGTGGCGGTCCGGGTCCGGCGCCGTGGGACAAAGCGACGCGCCGCACCACACTATTGCGCGCGCTGGTCGCCAGCGCCGGCTATGCCCCTGCGCTACGCGGCACGCCGCTGTCTTACCTCTACACCAGCCAGCCGGCTGAATCACACACCATCGAGGGATTCGCCGCCGGAGCCTGCCTGGCCATCAACCGCGCGGCCTGGAACGCGATCGGCGGCTTCGACGAGGAGTTCTTCCTCTACGGCGACGAGGCCGACTGGCAGGGCCGGGCCATCGGCGCGGGATGGAGCGTTCTGCTGGCCGACGAACTGTCGGTCGACCATGGCGACCCGGCGACTGCCGTGGGCCGCGAGGCACAATCCCTGAACCGCGACGATGCTTCGGTCGGCGAACGCGTCCGCAATCGTGACCTGCTGCGCGCCAACCTCGCCCTACTGCTCGAACACCAAAATAGCGTTCACCACGCCGACGTATACCTGGCCGGGATGGCGCTGCTGGGGCGGGTGCAGCGGTCTAATCGGCGGACGCGAAAAACCGCGCACATTGGCCGGCGCACCGACCTGCCGTCGATCGTGATCACCACCAACCGTCTGGTGTACGGCGGCGCCGAGCGGCAGAAGGCGCTGCTGGCAGCCGAATTGGATCGCCGCGGCTATCCGGTCACGCTTGTCTGCGTGCAGCGGTTCGGCCCGCTGATCAAAGAGATTCCGCATACTGTGCGCGTAGTGCGCCAGCCCTGGTGGGCACCGATTATCGACCTGCCCAACGGCCCCGCGGTGCTGATCAGCGGCGACACCAACACCGAGACCGGGTTCGCCACACTGTGGCGCGCCACGGGCGCCGATCGGCGCTGGCTGGTCGCCCCACACACCCCTCCCGAGCTGGACAGGCCGATCTACTCGCGGCCGCTGGCCGCCGCGATGAGTCGCGCGGACGGTTTCATCGTGCTGGCGCAGCGCCACTGGGACATGCTGGGCGTGCACCATCGGCTGCACGGACGACGTTTCGTGGCCCCCAATGGCGTGGTGTTGACGGGCGAGCCGAGACCTCGGCTGCGGGCGGTCGGCGACCCGTTGCATCTGGTGATGCTCTCGCGGATTGTCGAGCACAAGAATCCGCACCTATTGATCGAAGCGCTCAGCGGCCTGACGGATCTGCCGTGGACCCTGTCGATCTTCGGTGACGGCCCCGACCGCGAGCGCTTGCAAGCCCGCACCCCAGCCGAGTTACACGACCGGGTGCACTGGCGCGGCTGGTCGGACGGGCCGGGACCGGCGCTGGCCAAGGCCGACCTGCTGTGCGTGCCGAGCCGCTCGGAGGCATTCCCGATGGCTGTCCTGGAAGCGATGGCGCGGGCGGTGCCGGTCGCGGCGTCGGCGATCTGCGCCGTCCCCGAGATGCTGGACTTCGGCCGAGCGGGATTTGTCGTCGAACCCGTCTCGGCGGAGGGCTGGCGCGACCAGTTGGCCACCATTCTTGCCGACCCCTCTGCACTGGAAACGGTCGGGCGGCGCGGTTATAACCGCATGCGCGCGCACTACACAATCGAGGCGATGACCGACGCCTACCTTGACGCGATCGGCGCGGTGCTATGAATAACAAGGGCCGCCCTACTCGCCAGATCCAATTAACTGCCAGCGCCGACCTACGGAAAATAATCGAGCAAAATTCTATGTATTTTCCGTCGATTCCCTCGAAAGGATTCTGATGGAGCCCAGAGGAAACGAGCTCATTGCACGCTACAAAGCTACCTATTTTATTCCGGCCGAAGCTCCGATCACCGAACAGATGATTCTGTTCCACTGGCGACTAGAAAAGCAACTGACGCGAGACCTACTCTGCTCTACTCCTCAGAATCGCTGGGAAACGTTTGATCGCAGCTACACGCGCTTGTATAGCGAACTTGAATGGATGAATCGCTTTGCGGGAGAATCGAATACCGCTGTCGGGGAAAGCCATTATGACCAGGAGAGATGGCGCCTGGCGATCGGTCCGCCGCCACAAACTATCTATGAGATCGGTTCGGGCAAAGGCGAGTTGATCACGTATCTGGCGCGGCAAGGGTACATCTGTAACGCCACGGAAGTTACGTGCGAGCGTGGTGAGAAGCTCTCGGATTCGAGTGTGCCGAACCTCTCGTGGAGTATTTCGGATGGCGTTCATCTGGGCAGCTTCGAGGACGCTGCCAGCTATGATGTCGTCATCTCGGATCAAGTGCTCGAACATCTTCACCCCGACGATCTCGGAGTGCACCTGCGCGGTGTGCATCAAATCCTGAAGCCCGGTGGCCGCTATATTTTCCGGACACCACATCGATTCAGCGGACCGCACGACGTGTCCCGCGTGTTTAAGTGTGACAGGCCGTTAGGAATGCACCTCAAGGAATACACCTATCGCGAGTTTGTGGCAGCGTTGCGGCAGGCGGGATTCACGCGCGTATATTTTCCATTCATGCCAGTGCATGATCCGTTCGGCAAAAGGTTGTCGGGCAAAATTTACCTATGGGTATTGTTGGCAACAGAACTGTTGTTGTCTTTGGTCCCCACGCATAAACTGCGACGGCCTTGTGCGCAGTTGCTCGGAAAGCTCAGGCTATTTTCCAACCACGGCGTTTTCTTGACGGCCGAAAAGTGTGACGGGCGTTGGGCAAGCGAGAGGGTGGACGGATAAGTGCTTCTCGATGACAGTCGCAGCCGCGATCGCCAACAGGTTTCCCCGCGGGTGCTTTGGCTTTCGCCATGGGTGCGGCTGGCGGCACGCATACAGGCCGAAGCCCTGCGCCGGCGCGGCGCCGATGTGCTATTGGTGACCTCCGATGATCACTGGGAGTCCGACGCAGCCCGCGACTACGAGCTGGTGCTCGATCCGCGATGGCAGCGGGCTGCCACCTGGCCGCCCACCCTCGCGTCCTGGTATCGCATCCGCCAATATCGGCCCGACGTGGTGATCACCGAGATGGTCCTCGATCCACGCTGGATCGCGCTGGCCGGACGAGCGCCACGTATTCAGCTCGTGCATGACGATCGCCCCCACGACCCGGTCGAAGAGCTGTCCCTCCACCTGAGGACCATATTCGACCGCTGGGGTGCCCGCTCGGCGGCCACGATTATTTACAGCGACTATGTCGCCGACGCGGTCGCCACCCGGCGTGACGTGATCGGCACCCGCCGGTACGTGGTGCCGCTTTGCGGCGACCTGGATTCGGCCTTGGTTCCTCCGTTTGTGGCCCCCGAAGGACGCCGCGACTTCGTGATGGTTGGCCGGCTCAACCCGTACAAGAACGTCGACGTGGTGCTGCAGGCCTGGCATCGGCATGTGACCGGCGGCGCCTGGCGCGGTGACAACCTGGTCTTCATCGGCGACGGGCCGGTCATGGACCGCTCCCTACCCGAACACACCATGTGGCGCCCCGGCAGGTACCGCTATGTCGACATAGTCAGCACCGTGGCCGCCGCGAAGGGCTCCATCGCTCATTATCGGCGGGCCACGCAAAGCGGAGTGCAGGTAATGTCCATGCAGCTGGGAGTCATGCCAATGGTCTCCACCGCCGGTGCGTTACCCGAATTCCAGCCACCGGGCGGCCCCGCAATCGGTGTTGACGACGTCTCCGGGCTGGCCGCGGCGTTCGACTATCTGGCCGACCCTTCCACAGCGGCGCGGTGCGGTGCCGCAGCAGCGCGCCACTACGCGCAGCGATTCGCCGTCGAGCACACCGCGGATCGCATGATGGATGTCATCGCCGACGTGCTGGCTGCTCGCTCGCCAGGTCGGTCCACAATCGTGCCAGCCGGTCGCGCCGGCAGCGGCTTGCCGTAACAGCGATCACGAGAATCATGCCGCGTTTACAGAGCCTTCTTTTCGCACCATCGCTGGTGTGCGCGCTTGTCATCGTGTCGGCGTCGAGCACACCTGATCGACCGGCATCGTGCCTGGTCAATCAGTACCGCGCGAAGTATTACAACAACCTCACCCAAGCCGGCAGACCAGTACTTGTTCGGTGTGAAGGTTCGGTCGGCGCCGCATGGGGGAAAAATCCACCAGGCCCGGGTGTTCGAGCCGGGAATTTCTCGGTCGTTTATACAGGATCGATCGATTTCCCTATCACGGGCAGCTACAACTGGAATGCAAACACCGCTGACGTCACAGTGCAGGTAACAGTGGACGGTGCACCGGTGATAAATGAGCTGCGCCCAAATTACACTGACTATCTGGCGTCCGGCACAGTCAACAAAGGTGTCCACACCATCCAGGTAACTGTTGTGGACTCCGCACCAGATGGTGAGGAAGAGTTCTCCGTATCGCCCGCGGGAACCAGTGCCGCAAGTCTGAACGGCAATTATTTCGCAGCGGACTCCTTCTTCAATCAGCGCATTCCGCGGGACGTGGCAGTTGATCCCCGCAGTTCGTCATGGGTCGACCTGATTTATAACGATCCCCGTGTCGATGCGATCGTGTTCAATGATGGCGCGTACACCGTTCCGATCTACAAGGCGCCAGCGGGCACACCGACGGCTTCTATTGCGCTCACGAACACAGATCAACACATCACCATTCCGTATATCGCGAACTACCACCCCAGCCAGGATACGGACGCTCACCTTGCGGTGATCGACACCACCAATGGTTGCGAATACGAATTCCAGTCCTTCGACCCGAAGTCCATGTCCGCGCTGGCAGAAGCCACCTACCATGCCTACACAGGCTCTGGCGGGCATGTGTCGGATTCGGGGCACTCCGGCGGTGAATTGTCCTACATAGGTGGTGTCATCACGCCCCAGGACGTCAATGCAGGCGTCATCAGACACGCACTCCGCTATGCGATCCCAGACAACACCTGGACTTTCACATATCCGGGAACCCGATCCGACGGAACGACCGCAGGCGGCGTCCCGGAGGGCACACGTATGCAACTAGACCCCAACGTCGACCTCGACTCGCTTAAATTATCGCCGCTTCAGCGCATGGCCGCTCAGGCACTCCAAACTTACGGCGCCTACGATGCGGACTACGGCGACGCCTTCGCGCTCTACGCCGAGAGCACTATTGACGGATCAGCATATCGCCAGCCATTTGACTCCCTGCCTAAGGCACTGATAAAGAGGCTTCGTTTTCTGGCGCCGAAGACTTCCTCTACGGCCGTGCAACTTGAGACAGCCAACGATAAAACCTGCCAACAGCCTCAATAAGTTACTGACATGGGAGACCGGTATGAGAACAGGCACCGCTCAAGCAGAACATCGCGGAGCAAGCGCCCTTCCCAACTTCGCCCAGCACGATGAGGATACCAAGAACCATCCTATTGAAACGCCCATCGTCCCGCAGGAATACGTTCAGCGATATCTGAGTCGGCAGTGGGAGGACCGACGGAAAGGTCGCGAGACACTGCGTATTATCGACGTTGGTTGCGGGCGTGGTGACACAGTTGCGTGGTTGTGCGCCCAGGGCTGGGACGCCTACGGAATTGACATATCGCCAGACTACATACAACGGGGGCGTGAATACCTCGCCCGGCAAGGCGCCGATCCGGCACGCCTCCAACTGCTGAATGGCGACTTCACTTACCCCTTCCCCGACAGCATGTTCGACGTCGTACTGTCCGACCAGGTTATCGAGCACGTGGACGATCTTGACTTGTTCGCCTCGGAGGTGGCGCGAATATCGGCACCGGGAGCCTGCGGGCTGCATATTTTCCCCGCCAAGTGGCATCCCGTCGAAAGCCATCTCAGGTCGCCCTGCGTCCATTGGTTACCCAAGGGACCGCTGCGCCGCGCCGCCGTGATGGCAGCCCTCCGAATTGGGCTGGCGGCGCCCTACTTCACCGAGTTCTCATTCCGGGACCGGGTCGAGATCTTCAGCCGGTTCAGCGAGGACGAAACCTTTTACCGATCCCCGCGGAGCACCGTCGCGACTATGCAGCGGCACGGCCTGCGTTGCGACGCGCGACTCGCCTCGTGGGACAAGATCGGCTTTCGTCTCCCGACCGCTCCCAAAGCGGCGCTACCGCTGCTCGGATGGCTCTACCGCCACATGTTCAGCGTGTTTCTGCAGACACATAAGCCGTAGCGCCACTGATGTGCTCGAAAGCACCGGGCGCCGGCGGTGCCGTCAACCGCGGGATTGAGCTAGCTTGGGAAATTCGTTTTGCGCCCGGTCGAAGTCGGCCGGTATACCGATATCGATGAAATACCCCCCGCTTACATAGGCGCGCGGCCGCAGCGCTGCGCAATGGGGCTGCAAGAAATCCACTTCGAAACTGAACTTCCCGGAAAAGCCTAGTTCGCCGAAGACGCGAGGCTCGATCACATACATGCCGGCATTGATCAGCCCAGGGCCGGTCTTGCCCTTCTCCTCGAATCCCAGCACCCGCTCGCCAGAGGTCAGCACCGATCCGTAGCGTGCCACCTCCGGCACAGCGCGCAAGACCACGGCCACCTTTGCCGGAGTGGCGGCATACCAGCACCGCAACTCCCGGTAGTCGATGCCCAGCAGGGTGTCGCCGTTCAAAACCAGCACCGGCTCAGCGGGCTCCGCGGACAGCGCATGCACGATCGCGCCGCCCGTGCCCAGCGGCTCGCTCTCGATCGCATAGCGGATGGCGGTATCTCGGTAGCGGTCACCGAAATGCCCGATGATCTCAGCGCTTTTGTAACCCACCGACAGGATGATCTGCCGCATACCTCCAGCCTGCAGCCCGTCGAGGACATATTCGAGGAAGGGCCGCCCGGCGACCGGTGCCATGACCTTGGGCAGATCAGGAACCCTATCCCTCAGCCGGGTGCCCAGACCGCCGGCCAGCACCAGCGCCTTCATATCGACGACTTGAACAACTCGACCAAGCCGCGCTTCACGTTCGCCATGCCTGTGTCCCGTGTTTCGAGAAATGGCAGTTACTGATCTGGCCGGGGAATTCGCCCAGCGTGCGGACAACATCCATGCGCCGCTCCGGGGGCACGAAGAACATCATGAAGCCGCCCCCGCCTGCGCCTGACACCTTGCCGGCAAGGGCGCCGGCGCTTTTGGCCGCGTCATATATCTCGTCCAGGTATGGGTTGGACACCGTCTGCGCGGAACGCTTCTTGTCCTCCCACCCTTGGCGCATGGATTCCACGAGGCCGTCGAAGTCCCCCTTCAACAGACATTCCTTTATTACCAAGGCCTCCTGCTTTATCCCGTGCATGGCCTCCACCGCGGAGTTCACGCCGGTCTTGATGTTGGTGCTTTGGTCGGCGATGATCCGCGCCGACTCCCGCGAGACGCCGGTGTAGAACAAAAGCAGCGAAGCCTCCAGCTCGCACACGATCCAGTTTTTGACGCGCAGCGGGTTGATGACCGCGCGATTGCCCGCGTAAAACTCCATGAAGTTGAAGCCGCCGAAGGCAGCGGCATATTGGTCCTGACGCCCGCCCGCTAAACCGCAGTCAACGCGCTCGATCTGGAACGCGAGCTCCGCGATCTCATAATCGTCGAGAGGCAAATTGAGCAGCTCCGCAAAAGCGCGAATCATGACGACCACCAGGGTGGAGGACGACCCTAAGCCGGAGCCCGCCGGTGCGTCGCAAAAGGTAGTGAGCTCCAGGGGCAGGGGAGTGCCGCCGTTGTAGCGCTGAATGACGGCGTTGTACACAGCCGCATGCAGGTCGAGTTCTCCGTGCAGCAGCAGGTTGTCCGACAGTTCGTGAGTCTGCTCGCGCTTCTGGTCGCTGGCAACAAACCTCACCTCGGAGCCGCCATTGCTCTTGATGACCGCATAGGCGTACCGGTCTATGGTGCCGTTGAGGACGTGGCCCCCATAGATGTCGCAATAGGGCGAGACGTCGGTCCCGCCGCCGGCCAGACCCAGCCGCAGCGGCGCGCGTGCACGAAACACTGCGCTCATATCGTGCCCCGCTGGAGAAACGACGGGCGGAACCCTGGAGCCGAGCGACTAGATCGCTCGGTCGTCCGCGAAGGGCGGCATCGCATTGTTCATGCCTTTCAACGATATTCGGTCATTGCTGTACTGGTTGAGGTGCAACCTCACTTCCCGATCAGGCTGCGTCTTCCGGCGCTCCCAACGGCCGCGGGCGACAATCTCCGCTTTCGGGCGCTTGCGGATCACAAACTCAATGCCGCATTCGCCCACCGGAGTCAATGTCTGGTCGTAGCGCGGCAGATCGAACCTGTAGGTGGCGGACAGTTGCTCGATGCGCAGCACCTCGGCGCTAGCGCCCAGTCCACGCACGAGGTCGACTACGTTCAATGAGCGGTCACACCACGACTGGGTCTTATAGATGGTGAACGTCCATTTATGGTCTTTGTTGAAAGTGCTGGGGAAAATCCCTTGCTCATAGAGGTCCTCGTCCGGAACGGTAACGATCAGATACCCCCCCGGCTTGACCGCGCGCAGCCAATTCGTCAGCCCTTCCTGGGGGTCCACCAGGTGTTCCAAGCAATGGCTGCTGTGAACGAAATCAAACGCATCGTCATCGACGGTAGCCAGGTATTGCGCGTCGCCATCCTCCCAGTCCCACGTCCTGACGGTACCCATCCGGCAGAACAAGCCGCGATAGAGCGCCAATGGGTCGGGCTTGCCGCCGATATCGAGTCCATTCCCAGCGAAATACCTGCTGGTAAAGCTCGGATCGGCGAGTCGTCTTGTTATCGATTTACTGCACTCTTTCACACCGGCCGCCTAGGCTCCTGAATTCGTCCCGAACAATCCGGCCTCGATCAACTCGACGAGCATGTGGATAACGATGATATGAAGTTCCTGCACACGGTCGGCCCATTTACTTTCGACATCGGTCACCACCGCGAAGTCCACCGCCTCCGCCAACCGCGATTGGGTGCGCCCGATAATGCCGATCGTCCACATGCCCAAATCCGTGGCAGAAGACACGGCAGCCAGCACGTTAGGGCTTTCACCGCTGGTCGAGATGCCTATCAGCACGTCCCCGGGGCGACCATGTGCTTCAACGCCACGGGCGAATACCTGCTCATAACCGAAATCGTTAGCGACGCACGTGAGATGCGCGCTATCCGAGAGCGCAATGGCGCCCAACGGCTGCCGATGTGAGCGGAAATTTCCCGTCAGTTCCTCGGCGAAGTGCATCGCATCGGACATAGAGCCGCCATTGCCACACACGAGCACCCGCTTGCCTGTGCGAAGGGCGCCGATCAACACGTTTGCAGCCTCGGCCACCGACTTCGTGAAGCCGCTATCTTGGCACAGCCTATCGATATTGGCCCGTGTCGTCGTCATCGCATCAATGATCAGCTTGGTCATTTCCGGGTGAGTCACTACCCGATCGTCGAAGTCGACTGTTTGTGATGTCATGCGTCAAAACCTTTCTGTATATCCACGATGGTTGTCGAGGGACCAGCGAAACTAATCCGAACCGGAGCTTGCGAGCGTGCGTCCATTCCCACCTTTCGTCGGTGGCGCGCTATTGACTTGCGCGCCGGTCAGTTGGTATCCATCGGAAATACGTTCGCCCACTACGGCGGAGTACAGATCTGCGGCAGTCTGTTGAGCCCGAGTACGTTCGAGGGCAGCAGGTCGCGTATTTTCGTTACTGGCGAATACGCGGACCGAATACATTCCGCAGCGTGCGGCGAGTTCGATGTCGGTTTCCGCGTCACCAACCATTACCGACGATGACAGCGCGAGTCTCGGGTTGTACCGAAGGGCCTGGTCGACGAGACCACGTTTCGGCTTGCGGCACTCGCACCGGTTAATCTCGTGTACGCAGGTGTAGATGCCATCCACGTAGGCATCTACAAAGCCGAGCAACGCGGCGAGCCGATCGTGGATCGCTCGGATCCGTTCGATTCCGTCGTGCCGGCGGGCAACCCATCGCTGGTTTGTGACGATGTATACCGGAATCCCCAAGTTGTTCACATGACGAATCGCGACAGCCGCGCCACGCAATAGAACCAGCTCGTCTGGCGACGTAATGTATTGCCCGGGAGGCGCCTTCACGTTGATGACACCGTCCCGGTCAAGGAACAACCCGGTTACTAGGTCGTCCCTGAGCCTTTGCGCGAGCGGAATCATGCCGACTCGCCAGCGAATCGTGGAGAATCCCAGACCGTCCACGGTCGGCTTCCCCGGCTGCAGCCCACGACGAGTTCGGCGTCCTCTTTATAGGCGGCTGCGGGTCTCCTGAGGGCTTCGACCGTCCGAAGGCGTTCGGCCGTGATCGCAGTCAACCCGGCGGCAGACGGATCGGACGGGTCGCCGCACCCCCTTTGCCCCGCTTTACCAGGTACGCCACCTCTCGGTCGGGCGGCGACCGAGAGGTGGGAAGTCGACAGACCAAGTATAAGCATTGAGAGGATTATACATACTTTTCGACTGGATACTTGGTAACATCAGACTTCGAGTATGCGAGCCGGCGATCGAGGCCGATATCACGGCGGTGGTGCGGTGACGCCCGGCTCTGAGAAAGGTCGGCCAATGCGAAGGATTGTCCGCATCGTCGGGATCGACGTAATCGATCAGTCGATGGATAGTGCTGTCGACGAGTTGCAAACGATCATCCGTGATCGTGCGGCGCCGCGTTCGCTCTTCTTTGTCAATGCGCACACCCTGAACCTCGCCGTCGAAGACCAAGCCTATGCGCGCGTGCTCGACGGAGCCGATCTGGTATTCGGTGATGGCACCGGAGTGCGATGGGCGGCGCGACTACGGGGAATTCGGTTGCAGGCCAATCTGAATGGTAGCGACGTCGTACCGGCCCTGCTCGACGCGACACCCGGGCTGCGCGTCTTTCTGCTCGGCGGCATCGATGACGTCAATGCGCGTGCCGCGGCGAGCGTCGCGCGACAGTTCGACGTCGAGGTGGTCGGACGTCATCGCGGCTGGCTTGAGGTCACCGAAGACAGACCGGTAATCGAGCTAATCAATGCTGCTGCACCGGATCTGCTGTTGGTTGGGTTCGGCAATCCGGATCAGGAGGAGTGGATTGGCCGCTATCGTGCTGCATTGCGGGTGCCACTTGTTGCGGGAACCGGTGGGCTCTTTGGTTTTTGGGCCGGGACCCGGGTGCGGGCTGCGCCCTTGACTCGACGATTAGGCATGGAATGGGTCGACACCATGATTCGCGAACCTCACAAGGCGCGTCGATATTTGATGGGAAACCCGAAATTCCTGTACCGAATGGTGCGGTGGTTACCTGCCGACCGTGCGCTCGGTGATGAGATCCGAATCGGAGATCGGGTAGCTGCGCTTGAAGGTTAGGACGGCGACCCAAGCCGGCGAGGGCAAGAAAGCAAAGTTGTATACGCAGATCTCCACACGTCGTGGACTCATATAGTGCGCGTCTGCAAAGCAGAACGGCTAACCGTCCTTGCGAAAGATCGTGACGCAATCGACGATTGGAGGCCATGGCACCGGCTGCTGAAGGGCGACCGTGAGACCGTTAACCTGGCATGCTCGCGCAACCAGTTCCTTGCTCACATTGCTGCGCCAATGCGGATTTCGCTTAACATTCTTGTGGGCGCGATCGCCTAGGTTGGAGTGGTGAAAAAAGCCCGAGCCGCCCGGTTTCAGGACACGTGCGAACTCGCGAATATAAGCCGACACCACGCTCTTGTCGAAATGCACCGCCGAGTCCCAGCAATAGATTGCAGTCACCGACGCATCGGGCACCATTCGTAGATCAGACCCGTTGTTCTTATAGTAATTAATCGTACATCCGCCGTAGGACGTGCCGAGCCGGGACCGCATCTGCTCCAAGGCGGACTGGTTGTAGTCCACTGCGATTAGGCGCGAAGTCAGCGTGCTGAGCTTTGCGGTATTGCGGCCTGTACCAGGTGAAAGCTCCAGGACAGTGCCGAAATCGAAGTCTTTGATCAAGGGCCAAATGGTTTCCTTCCACTGTCCCTCAAATTCCTGTTCTGCCTCATAGAAATAGTCGTTCCACATGTTCGGCTGGCGGCACTGCAATAGGTTCGCGGCTTTTGCCGGCAGCAGATTTACGATGGTCGTATCGGCAAGCCGGCCGACGATGCGCTGTGCAAGATTAGGCGTATGGACATCATCGGGAATATTCACACCGGTCACGTACTTTCCTCCTCTATTTTGTATGTTGGGCTAAAGCGTCTTCGCGACGCTGATCGCCATCTTCCATCCGAGCGTTCGCAAGGCGCTCAGCAAGTCGGACACCCAGCGCAATCCCAAGGAGTGTCGGGTTGGCCTGACTCGAAGTCGGAAGGACGGACGTGCTCGCGACGTACAACCCGCGCACCCCGTGAACCTGAAGATGTGGGTCCACGACGCCGGAGTCCGGAGTATCGGACATTCGAGTGGTTCCGGCCTGGTGGTAGCCGGCGTTTGCCCTCAGGTAGGCGCGTACTGAACCTTCGACATCCTCGGTTAGCCATTCCACGTATCCGACACCGTGGCGGCGGAGATGCTCGTCTATGAGGGAGATGGCCTTTCGTACGCTTTCGCAGTCGGCGTCGGAGAACTGCATATGAGTGCGAAGCCTCCGCATGCCAAGCGCGTCGCGTTCGTCGGTCAACTCGACGCGGCTCTCCCAGTGGGGCAGATGCTCGCCGTGGTAGTGCAGTAAGTATCGGTTGTCGGCGCTCTTGACAAAGAAGCCCGGCGCCTTCCGGCCCTTGCGGAAGAAGCGGGCGTAGGAGAACGTCACCGCGAACCGGATCGACGAGAACAGGTCCCGCACGATGTTGCCCAGATGTGCGAGGACCCGTGGCGGGCCATCCGTCTTGGTGTGCCGCTCGCGGATGGCTTCGGCGAGCATGAAACGACCGACCGGGGATATCAGAGTGAGATAGACGCCCGACAGGATCCCACTTCCGTGAGAAGGGTCGCTGATCGGCGGGTTCACCAGCCAGACAGCCGCGTTCGGCATCCTGAGTTCACGCTGTATGGACGGATTGAGGGTGAAGCGCCGGCGAACATACACTCCCTCGCTGTCCTGCTCGTGTTCGTAGATGACCTCGTCGGTGGCGAATTGCACGCGCGCTACCCGGGCTTCGACATGTGCCATGTACCAGCGCCCGAGGTGGCCACCCTCATTTCCCAGCCCGGCCGGATGATGGCGATCCGATGCAAGCAGCAGACGCGTCGCCTCCAACCCGCCGGTGGCGATGACATAGTCCGTCGCGACGACTCGCCCCTCCCGACCATCGAGTGTTTTGACAACGAGATGTTTCACGGAGTCGCCGGCCTCAGTCGTCACGACCTCGGTACAAGTGAGGCCCGTCCATAGCGTAAGACAGCGGGCTTCTCGCAACGCTGACCTGTACTCGCGCCCGAAACGCGTTGGCAAGGACCAGCGTTCAAGATCGGTCGTGCGCACCTCACCGTCGGGGAGCCCGGCCACCATATCTTGATGCGCAACGTCCGGGATCTCACGCGCATTGAATGCCGGCGCACCGCACACCGCCAACTCACAGGCTCTTTGGAGGTACGGTTCAATGTCCCCATACCCGATCGGCCAAGGTGCCTGCGCCGTGATCGGCCGGTCTTCGAAATCGATGGGGTCGAACTTGACACAGCGTCCACCCCAGAGCGCCGTCGTTCCTCCCACCTGCCGACGCACCGTTAGCTCGCTACGGGAATGGAAGTAGTCATCCTGCCGCGAGTCGAATGTCGCAAGCTCTTGCGCCGCTTGGTCGTTGCGCTCGAGACCACTTTCGATCAGCGCCACCTGGACACCTGATCTGGCGAGTTCCAGCGCCGTCACGATGCCGATCGGACCGGCCCCGACGACCACCACATCGGATTCGATCGTCATGTTCGTGGCGAACTCTGCTGGGCTGCGGATCATGCGGCAACACCCGCTCGGAACTCCTCAACGAGAGCCCCGAAGCGCGTCAATATCTCCGCGTTCAGCGGCGACGAGATGGCACTCGCCGCTTCGGCGACCCGTTGCGGTTTGGTGGTGCTGTAGAGGATCGCCCGGCAACCCGTTGCCGTGACAGAAGACCCGAGGATCAGCTTTGCAAGCACGCCGGGAGCTAGCGGATCGATTTGGAGCGCCTCGCGCCAATGTCTAGCCAATTGTGCGTTCGCTAGCAAGGTTTCCGAGAGCCTCGCGTACGACCTTTCCAGCACTCCAAACGCGAGATCCGCGGGACGCGGCGAAGGGTTGAGCAGGTCACTGCGAAGTTGACTCACGCCCTCGGGCGCGAATGCCCAGGCGAAATCCAGCTCGACCCCGTCCTGAGCGACGCCCCAGGCGCGAATCTTGCCTTGTTGGCGAGCGAGTTCGAAGAACTGGCGAAGTTCGTCTCTCGCGACCGTGTCTCCCGGCCGTGGGTCGTGCACGAACAGGATGTCAACGTAGTCGACGCCCAACGCCGCCAGGCTCTGGTCAAGACTGCGTGCCGCGACGGCCGCATCATAGGTCCGGGCGGTCGCGAACGCTGCGTCGTGCCGCTTGACGGCGCGCCGGAGCGCGGGTGCTTTCTGGAGCACCGCCCGTGCCGGCCCCTGAAACGGGCCGAGGCGCCGAGCCGCGCCGACGGTATCGATGCCGAACTTGGTTGCAACAGTGACGGAGTCGCGTTGGACCGTCCGCAAGAACTTTCCCAGTTCAGCCTCTGCCTGCCCGAGACCGTAAAACCGGGCGGTGTCAAAGTGCGTGATCCCGTTATCGACCGCGGTGCCGAGCACGGCCATTCGTTCCTTCCGGGACGGTGACCGCATCAAACCGCCGCATCCGAAACCAACCGCACTCACCGTCAGCTTCGAGCCCTCCAGTTCAACCTGCTGCATGACTACACCCCCTGATAGATCCTGCGAAGCTTCGCGTCAATGACTTCAGGGCTGCGCGTGGCCGCGATGTGCGCCTGACCGCGCAGCCCCGCACGCTCAGCCAGGTCCGGATCGCGGAGGTACCGACCGATCGCCGCCGCCAAAGCGGGCGCATCACCAACGGGTACGAGCATGCCCGGGTCCGACGCAATGTCCGCTGTGCCGCCGACGGGCGTTGCCACAAATGGGCGTGCGCTAGCAAGGGCCTCTGTCAAGATCATCGGCATTGCTTCAGCGAACGATGGAAGTACGACCACTCGAACCGACCGGAGCAATTCACGGACCGCATCGGGATGTACCGGGCCTTCGACTGACATCCGCTCTGTCAGCGGCGGGGTGTAGTCGTCGGCGAGACCAACTATCCGACAACGCCCTTCGATGCCTTCGGCGAGAAGTATCCTCCAGGCCTCGACAAGCTTGTCGACGCCTTTCCGGCGACCCACGGTGCCCGCGAAGAGCACCACGGGCGGCGTCGAGCTTGCCCCTGGCGCATCTCGATCAATCGAGATCGGGTTCGCCACCACCGAGGTTGGTACCGCGGGCGCTAGCCGCATCGTGACAGCGCGTGCCTCCTCGGACAGGAGGATCACATGGTTCGTATGGCTCAACGTGGTGCCCACAAGACGGGGATGGGACTCGGCGAACTCCGGAAAATTGTGGCCATGGACCGTGGCGATCACCCGAAAGCCTTTTCGCCTCGCCAGTCGGATCAACGGTCCTTCGCGCAGCCACGCGCCGCCAGTCGTGATGTGGAAGTGGACGATGTTCGCGCGAGAGGCCCGAGTCAGCGCTACCGCCGAGCGGGCGGTGAGAAGTAGGTTCTTCGCGGAGTTCGGCCCGTTCCACGTCGAAAGGGTGCGGATGGTGTCCGCTCCGATCTTGTTGTCGCGGATAACTCGGATCACCGACTGCGTCCCGCCAAAGCTGTACATATCGGGCCCTACGTGAATGGTCGTGCTCATTCGCCGACGATCAAGGCCACGCGTGTGCCGGGTGAACCGGCCCGTCATGGTCCGCGTCTGGTCCGGGTCCGTCATAGAGCGCATCGGCACCTGAATGCTTCCTTACCTAGAAATCATCAATTGACGGATGTGATCGCCGTGCGGTCACACGATGGCGACGCCATCGGGGCCTTGGGCTGCGTGGTCAAGAACGGCACATGCTTCGCCGGACAGGCGGTTCAGCCGGCTACCCGCGGGCAAACCGAATGTATGCATTGTCGCAGTATACAATACTTTTTGACTGAAACAACTGGTTGGGCAAACTTGTCGTACAGTACGGAGGTTTGACCTAGGGACGCGTAAACCCGAGGTCGGAGAGATGCGGTGTAGCGGCGACTCCAGCCGGGGTAGGGAGAAACACAAAGTTGTTCACGTAGATCCCGTGAGTTGCCCAGCCGTCGATGTTTGCCGGGTTCTGATGTTCGGCCGGGTCGAACTCCCCGAGGGGCCGCCGGGCCCCGGCGACCTCGAAGTACCCGGCGTAGCCGAGCCTGGCCAAGAATTCAGTGACCGCGGCGACGGCGCCGGGGTGATGGCGTTCTTCTGCCTCGATGATCAGCGCCGGCCGATTGCGTTTGAGCGTGTCGGCAGCGCCGCGCAACACTGCGAGCTCGTGGCCCTCGACATCGATCTTGATAAATCCGACATTGTCGAGGTGCAGGTCGTCCAGCCGCATGATCTGCACTTCGATGGTGTCTACCCGACTACCGCCGGTGTCGTTGAGGGTGTTGTCGTTGTCAATGGTGCTGAAGCCGGGGGCGGACTCAGTCACCCGCATTGCGGTCAGCCCGGTTTCATCGGACAGCGCCACCGCCTTGACGCGCACCGGTACGTCGACCGCGCCGAACATTTCCGCCAGTGAGCTGGCCTGCGCCGGCCGCGGTTCGAACGCGACCACCGACCGTGACGACCCCAGCATCGCGATCGCGAATTCGCCGACATCGGCTCCGATATCCAGCGAGACCCGATCCGGGTCGCAGAGTGAGCGCACCAGCCGCACCTCCGGATTGGATTCTCCGAGGCGCTGCAGGATGCGGTATTTGCGCCGCCAGAACCAGCGTGGCGCAACGACCCTCGCCAGCGGCGCGAGCCGACGCTTGGCGGAAACGGCAACCCGCAGCGGGCCTTCTACCGAATTCATGCCGGTGTTACCGCCGTCGCCGGCACCGGCGTGACGCCGGACGGACTCGGCTGATGCGCCGCGTCGTCGTCGCGCCGTGCTCGGCGGCTCAGCATGGCGAACTGCAGCGCCGCTCCTAGCGCCAGGCCCAGCACCATGGCGTCGGACGGGTCCTCCGGGATGGGATCGACCGTGCAATTCACCAGCAGGGCCACACTGAGCGCCGCGGCGATCTTCGCCGGCGCCGACGCGCTGAGCAGCGCCCGTACCACTGGCGTAAGCGCGAAAAAGGCGAAGGCCGTCATGCCGATCGCGCCGGTTTTGGCCAGCCACCACAGGTAGAAGTTGTGCGCGTAACTGGTGCCCAGCGTCCACTCGAGCGAGCCCGGTTTGCCGGACGGCAACTGGTACGAGTAGCCGAGCCCGTGTCCGAACACCGGGGATTCGCCGATCGCGCGGTAGAGGTTGTTGTTTTCGGCCTTCCTGGCCAGGATCGAGGGGTCCATGTCGAACCTGCTCTGCGAGACGTTGTGCAGCACCCGGTTGTTGAACCCGGTGAATTGGTCGCCGAGCCAGGCTCCGGGCGTCGAGTGCTTCAGCAGCAGCAGCGACCCGGCTACTGCCACAGCAAAGAGCACCGCGCTGACCGCGCTGGCCACCACTGTCCGGCGCAGGGCCGGCCAGCCCGGGCTCGTGATGAACGCGACGGCCGCGGCCACGCCCATCAGCAGCAGGGTGTGACGGGCGAATGCCAGCAGCGCAATGACCAACGCGGGCGGAGCCAACATCAGATAGGTTGCCGGTTTAACGCGGCCGATGATCGCGGCGGCGACCAGGGCGGTCAGCACGGCCATAGCCGGAGTTTGGGAGTTGGTGATCAGGCGGGTGGCCTCCGCTGCGCCCAGTCCCTTCTCCAGATGTTCTGTCCGGCCGGCAAGCCGGACGAGGTGGAAAGAACTGGCGACGAGCATTCCCGCCGAGAACCACAGTGTTGCGGCCATTACCCGCACCGTCTCTTTGACGTAGCCGGAGTCGATGATGAGCATGGCCAGCACATAGCCGATGACCACCTCGAACAGGATCAAGAATTCGCGCAAGACCCGGTCGAGGGGATTCCCGGCCGCCAACCCCAACGCCGCGTAGCACACCATCGTCGCCAGAAACATCCCGGGCAAGATGTAGGCGGAGCGCCGCAGGCGCGACGTCGGCAGCAGGAAGTAGATCGCGGCCAGCACCGTGGCCACCTGGTAGAGGTAGACGGTCACCACGCCGATATCTTTTCCAATGTGCAAGCTCTCGGGGAGCGACGCGAACGCCATGAACAGCGCCACCCACACCATCGCCTGCTTTTTTATCAGGTAGACGACGAAGCAGAACAGCGCACCGATGAGCGCTATCCCCGAGGTGGTGTCGCGACACGACAGCACGCCGATGGTGAAGCAGCCGAACAGGAACGCCGCCGCCATGGCGGCGTCCACTGCGAAGCGCTGGCGGCCCAGCAGGTAGTAGGTGCTCACACCGCCGCACCGAGTTTCGCCCGGTAGATGCGGGCGGCGGCCTTGGTGCGACGGGAAA
>Ga0335075_10002010_pt1 | contig 33038 bp, 15 predicted proteins | sample Lox_Sample_24_FD_206723 | JGI IMG/M metagenome (GOLD analysis project Ga0335075, IMG submission 206723) | Soil microbial communities from Loxahatchee National Wildlife Refuge, Florida, United States - Lox_Sample_2.4 | ecosystem: Environmental > Terrestrial > Soil > Wetlands | place: USA...
CCCGGTTGGCCAGCTCATCCAGCTCGGCGTGCTCGGCGTCATCGAGCAGATCGACCGCCGACATCGGCTGTGCGGCATCGGCGGTCATGGCTGTCAGCAGGCGCTGCAACCGCTCGAGCAAGGTTTGGATGCTCGCGGCGTCGAAGACATCGGTGCGGAATTCCACCGTCCCGCCAATCCCGGCGGCCGCACCGGTCTCGCTCCAACGTTCACCCAACGAGAAAGTCAGGTCCATGCGCGCCGTCTGGGTATCTGTCGGCAGCGGTATGACTTCGAGATCGCCCAGGGTGAGCCCGGCGGCAAGGTCATGGCCTTGGCCGGGAAGGTTTTGCCAGGCCAACATCACCTGGACCAACGGATGATGCGTCAGGCTGCGAGCGGGATTCAACCGCTCGACCAGGACCTCGAAGGGCACGTCTTGGTGTTCGTAAGCGGCCAAGCTGCGTGCTCGCACCTGGGCCAGCAGCTCGGTGACGGTGGGGTTGCCGGCCAGATCAACCCGCAGCACCAAGGTGTTGACGAAGAACCCGACCAGCTCGTCGAGCGCGGGATCTTGCCGACCGGCGATCGGAAAGCCAACCGCCACATCAGAACTGGCGCTGATTTTGGAGAGCAGCATCGCCAGGGCGGTTTGCACCACCATGAAGCTGGTCGCGTTGTGCTCACGCGCCGCCCGGCCAATCCGTTGTTGCAACTCGGCTGGCCACTCGATCGCCACCGTGGCGCCGCGCTGATCTGCCATCAGTGGGTAGGGGCGATCGGTGGGTAGCTGCAACCGTTCGGGAAGCCCGGCCAGGGCATCCTCCCAGTAGGCCACCTGCCTGGCGATGGCGCTTTGACCGTCTGTCAGATCGCCGAACTGCGCACGCTGCCACAGCGTGTAATCGACGTACTGCACCGCCAAATCGGCCCACCGTGGCGCCTGGCCGGCACAGCGGTCGGTGTACGCCACACCCAGGTCACGTGCCAGCGGGGTGATCGACCAGCCGTCGGCGGCGATATGGTGTACCGCAGCCGCCAAGATGTGCTCTTCTTCTGCGACACTGAATACCCTTACTCGCAAAGGGATCTCGGCGGCCAGGTCGAATGCGTGACGGGCTAGGGCGCCGACGGCCTCCTCCAGCCGGCTGGCCGACCATCCGCTGGCGTCGACAACGTCCCACCCGAAATCGGCTTGCTCGACCGGGATAACCACCTGTTGGGGTATCCCGTCGGGTGCCACGAATTGGGTACGCAGGCTTTCGTGGCGGGCCACCACATCGGTCAGCGCCAACCCCAACGCGTCGGCGTCAAGCCGGCCGCGCAGCTGCAACGCCGCGGCGATGTTGTAAACCGGTGAGGGCCCTTGTAACTGGTCAACGAACCACAGCCGGTTCTGGGCGAATGACAGCGGAATCACCGCCGGCCGCTCAACCGCGGCCAACTGCGGGAGCCGACCCGTACCCACACCGATACGAGGTGCCAACTGGGCGATCGCCGGTGACTCGAAAAGGGTACGGACCGGGACGTTGGTGTTGAGGCTGGTGTTGACGGCGGCGATCAGCCGCATCGCTGAGATGCTGTCACCACCCAGGTCGAAGAAGGAGTCGTCGACCCCGACCCGCTCGACACCGAGCACCTCGGCGTAGCTGCCGGCCAGGATCTCCTCGACCGCGTTGCTCGGGGCGCGGTAGACACCGGCAGCGTATTCCGGTGCCGGCAACGCGCGGATGTCCAGTTTGCCGTTGGGTGTCAACGGAAACGCCTCGAGCGCGACGACGGCTGTCGGGACCATGTAGGCCGGCAGCCGCTCGGCCAGGGCGCCACGAATCTGGGCCGGATCGGCGCCGCCGGTGACGTAGCCGACCAGTCGGGTGTCGCCGGGGCGGCTTTCGCGTGCGACAACGACGCCCTGCTGGACCCCGTCGACAGCAGCAAGCGCGGCCTGCACGTCGCCGAGTTCGATCCGATACCCGCGAATCTTGACCTGCTCATCGGCGCGACCCAGATAGCGCAGTTGCCCGTCAGAATCCCAACGCACCAGATCGCCGGTGCGATACATGCGTGTGCCGGGAATGCCGAACGGACAGGCCACAAAACGCGACGCCGTCAACGATGCCCGGCGTACGTAGCCGACGCCCAACCCGGCACCGGCCACGTACAACTCTCCGGCCACCCCGACCGGCACCGGCCGCAACCAACCATCCAGCACGAACAACGCCGCGCCACCCACCGGCGTACCGATCGGCACCACCGCAGACCCCGGGGTCAAAGCTGCGCTGATCGCCACACACATCGTGGTCTCGGTAGGGCCGTAGGCATTGACCATCAACCGCCCCGGCGCCCAGCGATCCACCACCTCAGGCGGGCAGACCTCGCCGACCACCACCAAGGCCGCCGACTCCAAGCCCTGCGGATCCAACACCGCTACCGCCGAAGGAGTTTGAGTCAACACGCTGACCCGCTCAGCGACCAGCGCGTAGTGGAAATCGTGTGGCGAGCGCGCCACCTCATCAGGGATCACCACTATCCGGCCACCTCGCAGCAGCGCCCCGAAGATCTCCCACACCGAAACGTCAAACGCCAGTGAGTGACTGTGACTCCACACCCCCGGCGCGGGCAGCCCCCCGTCCAGCCGGCCCAACAGTTGCGTGACGTTGCGGTGCGTCAGCCCGACTCCCTTGGGCACACCGGTGGTGCCCGAGGTGTAAATCAGGTACGCAACATCCTCGGGGAGAGGACCCGCCAAGCCCGGCTGCGAATACGAGGTGAGGCCCGGGTCTGCAACGTCCGAGATATCCACGACTATCCCGGAGAACCCGGCCAGCCGATCGGCCGACTCCGTCGTTGTGACCACTGCGAGGGGCGCGGCGTCGGCCACGATGAATTCGATCCGCTCCGGCGGCAGGCTCGCATCGATCGGCAGGTACGCCGCCCCGGTCTTGAGCACCGCCACGATCGCCGCGACCGCTTCTACCGAGCGGGACAACAACAAGCCGACGCACTGGCCCGGACCCGCCCCGCCACTGGCCAACAGGTGCGCCAGTCGGTTGGCGGCCTTGTCGAGTTCCCGATAGGTCACCGCGCGGCCTCCACCGCTCACCGCTACGGCGTCTGGTGCCCGCTCGACCTGTCCGGCGAACAACTCCGGGATCGACACGCCGGTGGCCGGCTCGGTCAACACCGCACGGTTCCCGACCGCATCCAATCGCGCCCGCTCACCCGCAGCCAACACCTCCACCGACGACAACGGTCTTGTCGGATCGGAGGTCATGGCGGCCAACACCCGCCGCAACCGCTGCACCAAGACCTCGATGCTGGCGGGATCAAACACGTCCGTGCGGAATTCCACGATGCCGCTGATGCCGGCGGGCTCGCCGGTGCTGCTCCAGCGCTCGGTCAGGGAGAACGCCAAATCCATTCGGGCCGTGTGAGTGTCGAGAGATAGTGGGGTGACCTGCACATCGCCCAGGGACAACCCGGCCGCGGGGTCGGTGAGCCCGGTGCCCTGGAAAGGCAGGTTCTGCCAGCCCAGCATCACCTGAACAAGCGGGTGGTGTGTCAGCGACCGAATCGGGTTGAGCCGCTCGACCAGCACTTCGAAGGGCACGTCCTGGTGCTCGTAGGCGGCCAGGCTGCGTGACCGCACCTGCGCTAAAAGCTCCGCAACACTGGGGTTTCCGGTCAGGTCGACCCGCAAAACCAGGGTGTTGACGAAGAAACCCACCAGATCGTCCAGCGCGGCGTCGCGCCGTCCCGCGATCGGGAAGCCGACCGCCACATCGGAACTGGCGCTGACCTTGGACAGCAACACGGCCAGCGCCGCCTGCACCACCATGAAACTCGTCGCATTATGCTGACGAGCGACCTGGGTGATCTGCTGCTGTAACTCAGCCGGCCACTCGACGTTTACCGTGGCGCCGCGCTGATCGGCGACCGGAGGGTAAGGCCGGTCGGTGGGCAGATCAAGACGTTCCGGCAAGCCGGCCAGGTCATCCTCCCAATAGGCCAGCTGTGCGGCGATGGCGCTGCCGCTGTCGTCGAGTTCGCCGAGTTGTTCCCGCTGCCAGAGCGTGTAGTCGATGTACTGCACTTCCAGCGGCGCCCAGCCGGGGGCTCGCCGCGCGCACCGGCTGGCGTACGCCATCCCCAGATCGCTCACCAGCGGGGTGATCGACCAGCCGTCCGCCGCGATGTGGTGGACCACGGCGACCAGCACGTGCTCGTCGTCAGCCACCTGGAAAAGCGTTGCCCGCAGTGGAATTTGGCTGGTCAAGTCAAACGTGTAGCCGGCTACCGCGGCGATGGCGGTGCTCAGTTCGTCCGCCGACCACCCGGTGGCTTCCACCACGTCCCAGCCGAAATCCGCCTGCCCGGCGGGGATGACGACCTGCTGGGGTGTTCCCTCGACGGCTACGAACAAAGTGCGCAGGCTTTCGTGCCGCGCCACCACGTCGGCCAGCGCCGCGCCCAGCGCATCGGCGTCGAGCTGCCCGCGCAGCTGCAACGCCACCGGCATGTTGTAAACCGCTGAAGGGCCTTGCAATTGGTCGATCAGCCACAGTCGGTTCTGGGCGAACGACAATGGAACCACGCCGGGCCGCTCACCCGCCGTCAACCGCGGAAGCCGGGTGGAGCCCTCACCGATGCGGGGTGCCAATTGGGCGATGGTGGGCGCCTCGAACACGATGCGGACCGGGAGGTCGACATCGAGTGCGGCGTTGACCGCCGCGGTCAGGCGCATCGTGGACAGTGAATCCCCGCCGAGGTCGAAGAACGAGTCGTCGACCCCGACCCGCTCCACACCGAGGACTTGCGCGTAAACGCCTGCCAGGATCTGCTCGACCGCGGTGCCGGGTGCGCGGTACCGAGTGGCGTCCTGGTAGTCCGGTGCCGGTAGGGCACGGATGTCCAGCTTGCCGTTGACGGTCATCGGCAGCGCCGGCAGCCCGACCACCGCGGCCGGGACCATGTACGCCGGAAGCCGTTGTGCTATCAACGCACGAGCCTCGGCAGGGTCGGCGGTCCCGGTGATGTAACCCACCAGAAGCTTTTGGCCGGGCCGGTCCTCGCGGGCGATCACCACCGCCTGATCCACCCCGTCCAACCCCGATAGCGCCGAGCGCACCTCACCCAGCTCGATGCGGTAGCCGCGGATCTTGACCTGCTCGTCGGCACGTCCCAGATACCGAAGTTGCCCGTCGGCACCCCAGCACACCAGGTCCCCGGTGCGATACATCCGGGTCGCGGTCCCGCCGAACGGGCAGGCCACAAACCGTGACGCCGTCAACGCCGATCGGCGCCAATATCCAACTCCGACACCGCGACCGGCCAGATACAATTCGCCGACCACACCGGCGGGCACCGGGCGCAACCACTCATCCAGCACGAAGAACGCCGCCCCGGGCACCGGCGAACCGATCGGCGGCGACCCGGAACCGGCGGTCAGCGGCGCGCTCGCCGACGCCCACATCGTCGTCTCGGTGGGGCCGTAGACGTTGACCATCACCCGCCCGGGCGCCCACCGGTCCACCAGCTCGGGCGGGCAGGGCTCGGCCCCGATGACCAGCGCCGCCGACTGCACACCCGCCGTCGACAGCATCCCCACGGCAGAGGGCGTCTGGGTGAGCACGGTGACCTGTTCGCGAATCAGCAACGCGTGCAGATCTTCCGCGGAGCGCGCCACCGGATCGGGCACCACCACCAGGCGCCCGCCGTGCAGCAGCGCACCCCAGATCTCCCACACCGAGAAGTCGAATGCGTAGGAATGGAACTGCGTCCACACCTGCCCCGGTGCGAGCTGGACGCCGATCTCCAGCGAGTCGAACAGCTGGGTGACGTTGTGCTGAGTGACTGCCACCCCCTTGGGTACGCCGGTGGTGCCCGACGTGTAGATGATGTGGGCGATGTCGTCGGGGGCCGGCGCCGGCAGTGGTGTGGCGGGCTGGAATCCGACAGTGGGGTCGTCGACATAGATGACCCGCACGTCGTGGCCGGCGAGCCGGTCGGCCAGATCGGTCGTGGTGACCGCGGCAACCGGCGCGGCGTCGGCGAGCATGAACTCGATCCGCGCCGACGGCAAGCCTGGGTCGATCGGCAGGTAGGCCGCCCCGGTCTTGAGCACCGCAAGGATGGCCACGATCGCCTCGCCGGAGCGGGAAAACACCAGCGCTACAGAGGCTCCCGGGCCTACCCCGCGGTCAGCCAGCAGGTGCGCCAACCGGTTCGCGGCTTCCTCGAGCTCGCGGTAAGTAAGTGTCCGGCCATCGCATACCAATGCCGCGGCCTCGGGGGTGCGGGCGACCTGCGCTGCGAACGCCGCCACGATTGACATTTCGGTCGCGGGCCGGGCCAACACTTCCCGATTGCCCCAATGATCCAACCGAGCATGCTCGAAGTCATCTAGCAGATCCACCGATGACAGCCGGCGGCCCGGATCAGTGCTGAGCGTGACCAACACCCGCTCGAATCGCCCGATCAGCGCCTCGACGGTGTCCGCGTCGAAAACGTCGGTGCGGAATTCCGCCATCACGTCGAATCCGGCAGGCTCCCCGCCCTCACCCCAGCGCTCGCCCAATGAGAACGTCAGATCCATCCGGGCGGTGTGAGTGTCCACCGACGACGGCGTCACCCGCAGATCCCCCAGGGCCAGCCCGGCGGCGTCGCTCGCCTGCCAGGAGAAGTTCTGCCAGCCCAACAACACCTGCACCAGTGGTTGATGGGTCAGGCTTCGAGCGGGGTTGAGCCGCTCCACCAGCATCTCGAAGGGCACATCTTGGTGCTCGTACGCGGCCAGGCTGCGGGCCCGGACCTGGGCCAGCAACTCGGCAAAGGTGGGATCGCCGGCCGTGTCGACACGCAGCACCAAGGTATTGACGAAAAACCCGACCAGATCCTCCAGCGCGGCGTCGCGACGCCCGGCAATCGGGAAGCCGACCGCCACATCAGAATTGGCGGTGATCTTGGCTAGCATTGTGGCGAAGGCGGCCTGGATCACCATGAAGCTGGTCGCCTTCTGCTCGCGCGCCACGCGACGGACCGCCTGTTGCACTTCGGCCGGCCACTGCACGGTGACCCGCGCACCACGGTGGTCAGCGACCGGCGGATAGGGCCGGTCGGTGGGAAGCTGCAGACGTTCGGGCAAACCGGCCAAGGCATCTTCCCAATAGGCCAGCTGCGCGCCGATCAGACTGTCGCTGTCGTCGATATCGCCGAACTGCGTACGCTGCCAAAGCGTGTAATCGATGTACTGCACCGCCAAGGGCGGCCAACTGGGAGCCTGGCCCACGCACCGGCTGGCATACGCCACGCCCAGATCACGCACCAACGGGTTGATCGACCAGCCATCGGCGGCGATATGGTGCACCACGGCCACCAACAGGTGTTCGTCGCTGCGGACCCGGAAAAGCCTTGCTTGGAATGGGATCTGGGTCGACAAGTCGAACGTGTAGCCCACCGCGGCGTTGACGGCGGCGTCCAGCCGGCCGTGCGGCCACCCAGTGGCGTCAACAAGATCCCAACCGAAGTCGGCGTGCTCGACTGGGATGACGACCTGCTGCGGTACCCCCTCGTGCGCCGCGAACAGCGTACGCAGGCTCTCGTGCCGGCCGACCACGTCGGCCAGCGCCGCCCCCAATGCGTCGGCATCAAGCGTGCCGCGCAATTGCAGCGCCACCGCCATGTTGTAGATCGGCGAGGGCCCTTGCAACTGATCGATGAACCACAACCGATTCTGGGCGAAGGACAACGGAATGACCGCGGGCCGCTCAGCCGCCACCAACGGCTCCAGTCGCGCGACATCACCGCCGATACGCGGCGCCAATTGGGCAACTGTGGGTGACTCGAAGACGGTGCGCACCGACAGGTCGGCGTTCAGGCTGCTATTGACCGAACCGATCAGCCGCATCGCCGACAGCGAATCCCCACCCAGATCGAAAAACGAGTCGTCGACTCCGACCCGCTGCAATCCCAGGACCTGAGCGTAGATATCGGCGAGGATCTCCTCGACCGCGCCGGCCGGCGCGCGGTAGCGCTCACCATCTCGAAACTCGGGCGCGGGCAGCGCCTTTCGGTCAAGCTTGCCCGAGGAGGTCAACGGCATTTCGTCGAGCACCATGATGTGGGGCGGGATCATGTAATCGGGCAGCCATGCGCTCAACCGCTGACGCACCGCGCTGATTTTCGTGTTGCTCTGTGGGTCATTGGCGTGGGTGGCGCTTTGGTCCGGCCCGGCCGCGGGCAGGTAGAGGTCGGTCAACGTCTGACGATGGCCATTAGTTGGGGTGCGATCCATGAAAACGGCGTCCACGGTGCCGGGTTCGGTGCCCCAGGTCACGCCGACGTGGTACCCGGTGGATGTGCCGACGTGGTGCAGTTGTTCGGGTGTGGCCGCGGTCGTCTCGGTGGCGCGGGTGGCGGCTTCGGCTGCCGGTCGCCCGGCGGCGAGGGCAGTTTCGAGGTGAACGTCGGTGCTCAGCCCGGCGCGCGGGATGCCAGTGATGCGCACCGCAGTGGGACGTTCGGATGTCAATCGACTGTGCAACCCGGTCAGGCCCGCGCATTGGGCCCACGTCCAGGTGGGTGCGGCGGCCAGTGAGCGCACCGCTGCGGGGGTCTTGTGGATCGTGACGTCGTAGCGGTACCGGCTCAATTCGTTGTCGGCTTGGCCACGCTTGACCTGGATGTCGAGTCCGGCCGCCGACGGATGCTCGGCTGCCCACGTAGTGAAAAACTCTGGGGCCAAGAGTAATTCGGGCTCGCCCAGCACGGCGTGGTGGACTCGTTGGCGGATCACGGCGGCGTCGGCGTCCCCGGCGCGAGCCAGCGCTATCGCGGTCTGGAATGCGCCCTGCAGGGTGTGGTTACGTACGTCGCCGATGAACACCGCCCCGCCGGGGGCCAGCAGATCGAAGGCGCTGGAGATGACGTCGGCCAAATATCCGGCGTTGGGAAAATACTGGATGACGGAGTTGAGAATGACGGTATCGAAGTAGCCGTGCGGCAATCCTGCTGTGACATGGGCCGGCTGGGTCAGCAGCTGGACCCGGTCACGCCACGGAATCTGCAGCTGCTCCAGCGAACGAGCGAGCGTCTGAACAGCCGCCGCCGACATGTCGGTGGCGACGTATTGTTCACACCGCGGGGCGATCTGCGACAACACCAACCCCGAACCCGCGCCGATCTCCAGTACCCGCCGCGGCCGCAGAGCCATGATTCGATCCACCGTGGCCGCACGCCACTCGACCATTTCCTCGAGCGGAATCGGCTCACCGGTGTAGCTGCTGTTCCAGCCGCGGAAATCCATCCCGAAGCCCGCCACCTCAGCCTCGGCGCAATACAGCTCGTCGTAAATGTGTTGCCACTCTTCGACGATCTCGGCGTCATGCTCGGTGTCTCGGCCATCGGCCGTGGCGTGCTCGAGGGCGATGTAGGCGACCAGCTGGGAACCGGTGGTGCCATGGTGCACCATCACGGCGGCCTGACTGACCTGCGGGCAGGCCAGCAGAGCGCTCTCGATTTCGCCCAGTTCGATGCGCTGGCCGCGCAGTTTGATCTGCGTGTCGACGCGGCCCAGATAGTCCAGCGCGCCGGTCTGCGTCCAGCGCGCCAGGTCACCGGTGCGATACATACGTGCGCCGGCTTCGTTATCGGCGCTGTAGGGGTTGGCCACGAACCGCTCGGCGGTCAGCATCGCCCGGCCCAGATAGCCGCGCGCCAGCGCGGGCCCGGACAGGTACAGCTCCCCCACCACTCCGGTGGGCGCCAGATTCAGCCGCGCGTCGAGCACCAGTGCGCACACTCCAGGAATCGGCGAGCCGATGCTCACCGGCTGCGCCGGCGAAAGATTCGTGCCGGTGGCCCAGATGGTGGCCTCGCTGGGACCGTACGCGTTGAACATCCGTCGACCCGGCGCCCAAGTCTGCACCAGCTCTTCCGGGCAAGCCTCGCCGCCGGTGATCAGGGTGGTCAGCCCATCCAGGCGCGCTCGATCCAGCGACGACACCACGGTCGGGGTCATCAGCGCCGCGCTGACGTGCTGCCGCTGCAGCAACACAGACAACGCCTCGCCGGCATACACATCCGGGGGTGCCACCACCAACGCCGACCCGGAGGCCGTCGCCAGCAAGATCTCGAATAATGACGCATCGAACGTCGGCGACGCGACCATCAGCACCCGGGCATCCGCACGTAGCCCGTGCATCGCGCGTAATCCGGCGGCCGCACCGAGTAGACCGGAGTGGCTCACCGCCACACCTTTTGGCTCGCCGGTGGACCCCGACGTGAAGATCACATAGGCGGCGTTGCCCACCCGGAGCGGCGCGAGTCGGTCGGCGTCGGTGATCGTCTGGGCGCGATACCCGGACAGGTCCAGGCCGTCGATGCGGACCAACGGACGTGTTCCGGCCCCGTCGACTATGTCGCTGCCGCAGGTCAATACGCACGTCGCCGCCACCGAGTCCAACACCGCCGCGATCCGCTCGACCGGGTGAGTCCGATCCACCGGTACGTACACCCCGCCGGCCTTGATCACCGCCCACCAAGCCACCACCAGCTCGATGCAGCGGTCCATCGCCACACCCACCGCGCGCTCGGGACCGATCCCCGCCTCAATCAGCCTCCGCGCCAACACTGTTGACCACTCGTCAAGCTCGCGATACGACACGCTGCGGGTCTCGTCAACCACCGCCACCGCGTGGGGGTCGGCCGCCACCGCGGCCGCTAACAACTCCGGTGCGACGCCCACCGGCGCCCGCACTCCGATACCGGACCAGCGCTCCAGCCGAGCGCGCTCATCGGCGTCGAGCAGATCAATTGACGACAACCGCCGCGTCGGGTCGGCCGTCATCGCCACCAGAACTCGTTGAAGCCGCTCGATCATCGCCGCGATGTCGTCCGCGTTGAAAATGTCGGTGTCGTACTCGACGTGCAGGTTCAGTTCGCGCCCCGGCAGCGCCTCTACTGTCAGCGGGTAGTGGTTGTATTCGCGGTTGGTGAACTCGGTGATGGTCAGCTGGTCCTGGCTTGATGAGCCCGACGACGCGCCGGTGTCGAGCGGGTAGTTCTCGTACACGAAAAGGGTGTCGAAGAGTCTTTCGTGCCCGCTGACACGGTGAATCTCGCTGAGCGCCAGGTGCTGGTGCTCGAGTGTGTTGTTGTGAGTGGTCTGCAGCTGGTCGAGCAGGTCTGCGGTGGAAGTGGCCGCGGTGATGTTGGCGCGCACCGGAACCGTGTTGATCATCAGGCCGACTATCGATTCGGCCTCGTCGACCTCGGGCTGCCCTACCCGCGATCGCGCGGTGCCGAAGGCCACATCATGCTGGCCGGTGAGCGCGGTCAGCAGCAGCGCCCAGGCGCCCTGCAGCACGGTGCTCACCGTGGTGTGGGAGGTGCGGGCCAGCTCGCCCAGCGCCTGCGTGGTTTGCTCAGACACCTGGCACGACGCGAAGCCCCGCCGCCCGAGACCCAACCGGTCCTGCGGCCGATCGTGTGGGCCGACCAGTGTGGGAGTTTCAAAGCCGGCCAGTACCTCACCCCACGCCGAGCGGGCGGCGTCGAGGTCTCGATTCGCCAGCCAGGTAATGAATTTCCGATATGACGCGGCTGGGGGCAGCCGTTGCCCGTAGTAGCTGGCGAATATTTCGCGCAGCAGGATCGGCATCGACCAGCCGTCGAGCACGATGTGGTGATTGGTCAGAACAAACCGGTGCCGTTGCTCTGCGATCCGGATCAAGACGGCACGGAAGGGCGGCCGGTCGGCGAGATCGCACACCGCGGCGCGTTCGGCGGCACAGAGCCGCTCGACCTCTTCAGCCCCTTCGACGCTTTCAGCATCGAGTTCGATGTAACGCCAGGCCATTTCGGGATCGGAGGCGATGATCTGGACCGGCTCGTCGAACTGTTGGCTGAAGCGGGCCGCCAGGTGGGGATGCCGTGTGACCACGGTGTGCACCGCATCGCGCAGCCGGTGGGGGTCGAGCGCACCGGTCACGGTGAAATCCAACTGCACCGCATACATGTCAACGGTGGCCTGCGCGGTGCTGGCATGAAACAGCAGCCCCTGCTGCAAGGGGGTCAACGGCAAGATATCGGCGATCCGGCACCGCCGTTGCAGCTGATCGATCTGCGGTTGGGTCAACCGGGCTGGCGCGATGTCGGAGGGCGTCAGCCCGCCCCCACCGTTTTGGACGTGGGTGCAAATGCCGGTGAGGGCCTCAAACCACAGCTGACTCAACCGGCTGAGTTGCGCCTCATCGAAAGTCGAGCTCGCCCAGGTCCAATCCGCGTGGAGCTGTGGGCCGGCGCCGGTGTCGACGGCGGCGGCGTTGAGCTCCACGGTGTGCAGCAGCGGCATAGGCACCGCTGCGGTGGGGCCGGTCAACGACAAACCGGCCTGGCCCAGCCCCCAAAGGTGCTCGGCCCCTTCGACTCCCGAAGTGCCGATGCGTCCCAGATAGTTGAATCCGATGGTCGGCTCGGCGTGTTCAAGGTCGATGTCGTCGTTGAGGTAGCGCAGCAACCCGTAGGTCAGAGGGTGTGGTAAGGCACGCAGCTGCTCTTTGGCGTGCTTGACCTGCGTCCCCAGCGCGGAATCACCGGCGGCCACCTGCACCCAGTCCAGCCCATCCAGCATCAGCGACACCGGGTATTTGGTGGTGAACCAGCCCACGGTGCGGGATAGGTCAACGTGCTGAGCCAACTCTTCGTGTCGTCCATGGCCTTCGACGTCGATACCGATGGGCGTGTTGCCGTTGCCCGCGAATTCCGCTACGGCCAAGGCGAATCCGATTAACAGGATGTCGTGTATCCCGGCATGAAACGCCGCCGGTACTTCAGCGAGCAGCATCCGAGTGTGCTCGGCGGCCAGCCTGACCGAGAGGTGTCCGGCGGTGGCGTAGGTATCTAACCCGGGACGCACCGCGGGCAGCGTCGCGGGGGCCGCCGTGACATGGTGCCACGCGTCGGCCTGAGCAATGACCTCCGCGGTGTTGGCATGTTTGCAGAGCAGCTCCGCCCACCGCCGAAACGACGTGCCTCCCGCCGGCAACTCCACCGGTTGGCCGGCGCGGTGCTGTGCCCAGGCGATGTTGAGGTCTTCCAACAAAATCCGCCACGACACCCCGTCGACGGCTAAGTGATGAATGATCACCGCCAGCTGTCCCGTCGAGCCTGCCCACACCGCTCTTAGCATCATCCCGGCGCCCGGATCCAACCGCGACCGTGCGTCGATCAAAGCCTCGTCGGACAACTCGCCGACCGAATGCAGGTATTCACTGGCATCCCTCGACCCCGCCTCGGGCACCTGCAGTGACCACCCGCCGGCGCCGTCGTCGTCGACACGCAACCGCAGCATCGCATGCCGATCCAGCAAGGCCCGCAACACAATCAGCACGTCGGCCTCACTCACGCCCGCCGGTGCCTGTACCACCACCGTCTGGTTGAACTGGCCCACCGGGCCATCAACGCTGTTCAACCAACGCACGATCGGGGTGGCGACCACCGGCCCGATGCCCTCATCGCTCGCCTCGGCGTCACCGCCCGCCACACCGGTTACCCGGGCCAACCGGGCGACGGTCTGTTCGACGAAGACATCCCGCGGCCGACACGTCAGGCCGGCGGCACGCGCCTGGGCAGCCACCTGCATCGATGAAATGCTGTCGCCACCCAATTCGAAGAATGAGTCGTCGACCCCGACGCGTTCGACACCGAGCACGTGGGCGTAGATGCCGGCCAGGATCTCCTCGACTGCGGTTGCCGGACCGCGGTATTCGGCGGCGGCGTACTCGGGTGCCGGCAGAGCGCGGGTGTCAAGTTTGCCGTTGGGGGTCAGTGGCAGCTCAGGCAACACCACCACCGCCGCCGGAACCAGGTAAGCCGGCAGCCGCTCGGCCAGCGCGCTGCGCGCCGCCGCGGGATCGGCTCCCCCGGTGACGTAACCGACCAACCGCTTGTCGCCCGGGCGGTCCTCGCGGGCGACCACGACAACCTGGCCCACCCCGTCAAGCGCGGCCAGCGCGGCTTGCACTTCCCCGAGTTCGATGCGATACCCGCGGATCTTGACCTGTTCATCGGCGCGGCCCAGGTACCGCAGCTGTCCGTCAGCACTCCATTGCACCAGGTCCCCGGTGCGGTACATCCGCGCGCCGACGCCACCGAAGGGGCAGGCCACAAACCGCGATGCGGTCAGCCCGGCGCGACGCACGTAACCGCATCCGACGGCAGGCCCGGCTACGTACAACTCACCAATCATCCCGGCCGGCACCGGCTGCAACCATGCGTCCAGCACGAATAATGCCGCCCCGGGCACTGGCGACCCGATCGGCACCACGCCCGAGCCCGCCCTTAATGGCGCGCTAATCGACACACACATCGTGGTCTCGGTCGGGCCGTAGGCGTTGACCATCAGCCGCCCGGGCGCCCACTGATCCACTATCTCGGCCGGACAGGCCTCACCGCCCATCACCAGCGTCACCGATTCCAAACCTTCCCTCTCCAACACGCCGATGGCAGAAGGGGTTTGGGTCAGTACGTTGACCTGTTGGTTCACCAGCATGTGATGAAAGTCGGCGGGTGAGGCCACCACCGCCTCCGATATTACGACCAGCCGGCCCCCGCGCAGCAAAGCCCCAAAGATCTCCCACACCGAGAAGTCGAAGGCCAAGGAGTGCCATTGCGGCCACACCTGTTCCGCTGGCTCAGGCAGGCCGCCGTCCAGGGAGAGGATCAGCTGGGTCAGGTTGTGGTGGGTGATCGCCACGCCCTTGGGGGTTCCGGTCGTACCCGACGTGTAGATCAGGTAAGCGAGATCGTCGGGTACCGGCGCCGGCAGTCCGGTACTGGGCTGGGCGTCAACGCGAAAGTCGTTGACTTCAAGAACCATCCCGTCAAATCCCTTGAGCTGGCCGGCCAGCTCGGCGGTGGTGATGGCGGCGACCGGCGCGGCGTCGGCGAGCATGAACCCGATCCGCGCTGACGGCAGCGCCGGGTCGACCGGCAGGTAGGCCGCCCCGGCTTTGAGTACCGCCAAGATCGCGGTGATCGCCTGATCCGAACGCGATAACAGCAGTGCCACAAACTGTCCTGGGCCCACACCACAGCCAACTAAGAAGTGCGCCAACCGGTTCGACGCCTTGTCGAGCTCGCGGTAGGTCAGTGACCGACCCTCGAATACCAGCGCCACCGTGTCCGGAGTGTGCGCTGCCTGCGCATCGAACAACGCCGGAATCGACACCGGCGGGCTCGCCGGCCGGGTCAACACCGCCCGATTACCCAGCTCGTCCAACCGGGCCCGCTCGGGCTCGCCGTGCAGATCCACCGCCGACAACAGCCGTCCCGGATCAGCCGCCATCGCCGCCAGTACCCGTTCCAACCGGCCCGCCAGGTCCGCGACGTCAAGATTCGCGAACGGATGGCCGGCGCCCAACGTGCTGAGCAGCAACTCGTCACCGCTGCCCGAAAAAATCAGCCCGAAGCCGCGCCCAAGGCCAGAGATCACTGACGCCGATGCCGCGACGCCACCAAAAGGCACCGTGAATGCCGACGGGAGGAAGTCGACGACCACTCTGTCGGGCAGTTCTCCCGGGCCGTGGCGATGAGATTTGCGCTCGAGGGCTTGCACCGGAAACCGCTGATGCTGCAACGCTTCACGGATGCGCCTGTCGACATGATCGCAAAAATCGGCTACCGATGATCGCGGTGAAATTTCCAATACCAGCGGCACGACCCCGGCCACCATCCCGGGGAGCGTCTTCAGTACCGGGTCCACTCGCCTGCTGACCGGAAAGTCGAGTACCACTTCCTGAGCTTCTGCGGACCAGCCGCGCGCCAGAAGCGCGCACGCCGCGGTGACCACCGACGATCGAGGCATGTCCCACACGTGGCACAACTGCTGAACTCGCCGAAGGACCACAGGATCCAATCGAATTGGCCCAGACGATCGATATGGATCATGCTCGGCGGCTTGGGGCGACTGGAAAGACGGTCCGCTTAACGCTGGGAGGTTTTTAGTCCAATAGGCTTCATCGTCGAGATAGTCCTCGGATGCTTCGTATTCTGATTCGCACTCCAGCAAATCCTGCAGCGAGCCGAAGATGGGCGGCGGGATCGGTGCGCCGGAAACAAGTGCGGAGTAGACCGATGCAATACGATGGCAAAGCAACGCAAGACCGGATCCGTCGATGACGATGTGGTGGCAGCACGCGAACAAATGAAATTCACTAGCCGCCGTCTGAAATGCCGCAAATCTGAACAGTTGGCCGGTGAGGGGCATCAGCGTGTGCTGAATCGATGACGCCAGCTCACGGGCTTCCCGCACGGGATGGTGCGAGCCACTCAGGTCGGCGAAGGCCAACTCGATCTCTGGGTCGTCGATCACCCGCTGGAACACTTGGCCGTCCACCTCGGAAAAGGCGGCCCTGACTGGTTCGGCCTCCCGTACCACTCGGTTGACCGCCCACTCGAGAGCTTCACGCTCGACGGCGCCTTCGATCTTCACGAACAGTCCGAGCTGCCACTCCGCTCCCGAGTGGCCCGCTTCGTGCGCAAGCCAAATGTCTAGCTGTCCGCGCGTTACCGGCAATGCGGAATCACCGAGCTGCATCCGACTCCTCACGCGAGACGGTCAACCCAATCAAGTCGACTGGCCCTCTGCCAGTCGCTCGCGCAGACTCCTCGGCCGGATATCGGCCCAGTTCTGCTCGACGTAGTCCAGGCAAGCCGCGCGGTCTGCTTCGCCGTAGACCACGCGCCAGCCGTCTGGGACATCAGCGAAGGTGGGCCACAGGCTGTGCTGCTCCTCGTCGTTGATCAAGACGTAGAAGCTGGCGTTGTCGTCGTCGAACGGATTGGTACTCATCTACCCCCCAGATGGATTGATGCTCATAGGTGTTCGGCTGATAGCGACATAACCAGACTGGTCGGGCCGTATCAAACTGAGGTGAGGGCGGTGAGAAGCGGAAAACAGCTCGCCGCACCACATACCGCGAGGTCTCCGCGGGTATCGCAGTTTTGTACCCGCCTGTCTACATTCCGAACCTTGGAGATATCTGGCAACCACGGTCAGCTCGTCGCGTCAACGTCGGGCCGGTCGACCTCAAGCTCTTGCTGAGGGTTAACAACCAACGTTTCCTATGAGGGAACTTTGAGCCGCGTGAGAACGAAATGCTCGACACGGCAACAACTTTCTCTGCACCGCCATACCCAGTGACCAGAGACGGCAAGTACCGAAATCGTCGGACCACGGACGGAAACTCGCTACATTCTCGGCTGCTGTTGGGTTCGACGTGACGACAACACGGCATGTCGCGGAGCGTGCAGGTCGGGCAGAAGTGTGGCCATTATCACGGAATTGCTTACGCAATAGTAAATCTCGTATGTTCGCCCTGCACCGAGAGTGTCGTGATGCGTCTCTGACGCAATGCGGAACTGCGAATCAAAGGTGTGTCATCCGCGAGCAAAGGACTTGAAAATGAGGAGCGACGAAGCAACGGCTGCCGGTGCACTCCTTGCCGACCGGGTTGCGGTGGTGACCGGTGGCGGCGGCGGTATCGGCGCGGCGACCGCGCGGCTGTTCGCGCAACATGGTTGCCAGGTGGTCATCGTCGATGTCGATACCGAACGCGCCCGGCGGACTGCAAACGAAATCGGCATGTCCGGCGGTTCAGCTGTTGCGTTCGTCGCCGATGTCCGCGACGCCGGCGCGGTCACCAGGTTGGCGCGTTCGGTACTGGAACGCCACGGCAGGGTCGACATCCTGGTGAACAACGTGGGCCACTGGCTGCGCCATCCGGGCGACTTCGTTGACACCGATCCGCAACTGTGGGACGAGCTGTACCGGATCAACCTGCACCACGTCTTTCTCGTCACCCACGCCTTCCTGCCGGCGATGATCGACCGGCACGCGGGTGCCATCGTCAACGTCTCGTCCGTCGAGGGGTTGCGCGGCTACCCGGAGGATCCGGTCTATGCCGCCTTCAAAGCCGCCGTGATCCACTTCACCCGCAGCCTCGCAGTGCAGGTAGGTCGCGCCGGCGTGCGTGTCAACGCGATCGGCCCCGATGTCACCGAATCACTCCAGGTGCCTTACTCGCAGTGGCTCACCGCCGAAGAGCAGCTGCAGTGGCCGCAGTGGGTTCCGATCGGACGGATGGGGCTGCCCGAGGACCAAGCGCGGGTAATCCTGTTCCTGGCCTCCGACCTGTCGGCCTTCGTCACCGGCCACACGATCCCAACCGACGGCGGCACCGGCGCAGCCGGTGGATGGTTTCGCTCATCACGCCGACCCGACCGGGAATGGACCAACCGCCCCGTTGCGCCGTGACCGGTTAACTCGGCTCGCGCAGTGGCAGGCCGGCAGCGCGGTAGATCGCATCGATAACGGTCATGTTCTCGATCGCGTCCTCAGGCGTGGTCTTGACCGGTTCGCCGCGCAGCACTGCCGCGGCGAAGGCGTCCAGCTGATAGGCGTAGGACGCCCGACGCGGAAAACGCTCCACACGTTTGCCGGCAGCTGACCGGATCGAGAGCCGATGGTAAAGCTGCGGCAACAACGGATTGAGCGCACGCAGTTCGCCCTGGTCACCGACCACGTGCACGCTCAAGTCCAGCAAACGCGGCGACCACATCGAGCAACGGATTCGGCCGGTGTGCCCGTCGGCGAACCGCACCTCGGCCGTCATGGCCCGGTCGATCCGCGGATCCCGCAATTTCGCTTGCGCCGATAGCACTTCCGGAGTTGAGCCGCCGAATGTGCGGACCATGTGGACCGAGTAGCACCCAGCGTCCATTGTCGCGCCACCGGCAAGTGAGTAGTTGTAACGGATGTCGGAGAACTTCGGAAGCGGGAAGCACAGGGCCGCCTCCACCCGCTCGAGCTTGCCCAGTTCGCCCGAGGCGATGATCTCTTCGATTCGTAAAGTCATCGGGTGGTACCGATAGTGGAACGCCTCCATGACGATCCGGTCCGACTGTGCGGCCAGCTCGGCGATCTCACGGGCTTCGGCGGCGTTGGCGGTGAACGGCTTTTCGCACAGCACGTGCTTACCGGCGGCCAATGCAGCCCGAGTCCATTTGCCGTGCAAGCCATTCGGCAGCGGGTTGTAGACGGCGTCAATATCCGGATCGGCGAGCAGCGCGTCATAGCTGTCGTGGACCCCAGCGATGCCGTGTCGGGCCGCGAATGCCCGAGCACGAGAGACATCGCGGGCAGCGACGGCGGCCACCACAACGTCGGCGTTTGCGGTGGCCGGCTTGATGAGCGCCTGCGGCGCGATACGTGCCGCACCCAGTACCCCGATTTGCACGGGATTAGGCTACTTGCCCGCGAGAAGCCTTCGCCGGGCGCCCGAAGGTTAAGTCCGGCGATATTGAATTACGTTGAATTAAACAAACCCCGTCATTCGCATGGACGGCGGGCCAAAAATAGGTCTTTCTCAGCAAGCTCATGCGAATTCTTCATGCGGCACGCAGGCTAGACGCCTACCGTCGCCCCATGACTTCGGTCGGTGAACTCGTCCGGTTCCCGTCGAGTCAGTGGACCGGTCCGCCGCCGTTGCGCTGTCCCCGCGGTCATTTGATGCGGCCCGAGCGGATGCTGGTCGGCAGCACCGCATGTTCATGTGGCCACCACCTGACGTGGCGATGCCACTGCGGCTCCGTGACGTATGGGCCTGAATTGGGTGAGAAATGCCGACTTCCTCGACGGGCTTCCGCGCCTGCGGGATCCACGCAACTCGCCAGGCTTGACCAACGACGGTCAAATCGTGGCGAGGATTGCAGTACAGGAATGGGACGGGACGCTAGGGGGCGTAAACGGCATGTCAAACTCCCGTAAAAACACCCAAGTTCTCTCGCCGACACCCCACTGGACTACGTACATTTTTTGAATTGGATGACGGGCCTTGGGTCCGTCCTGCCTGAGGAAGAAGGTCATGCTCACCGTCGAGTCGCGTCTCGTTGAAGAATTGCGCAACTCCGCCGTCGAATTACGGCGACTCGCGTACACACTGCAAAATGGAATAGGCGAGCACGATCTGCTTCGACTGTCGGAGCGGATGCGGGCAGCCGCCGACGAAGTCTTCCGCGGCGGGGTTTAGTGCCCTGGCGCACCCGACGGTTTTGGGGGTCGGCCCTCGCCAGTCAGGTATTTCGGGCAGTAGGAAGCGCTCGCGAGCGCCGTGAACTTGGCAGCGCCGTTACCCGTGAATCCGGGATTGCGCAGCTTGAGGTTGTTGACGATTTCGGTGTCCGGCGTGCCCTTGTCGACCAACCCGCACACGTCCTTGGCAACCGTAATCGCGGCGGCCGGATCCTGATAGGTAAGCCCAGCCGCTTTGAGCTGGGAGAGAAATTGGGCGTCGAGGTCGGACTGCGGGTCGGCGTATGCCGGCCCGGCCACTCCGACAAGGACCGCGACACTGCTCAGCATCAGTAGGTGTCTCATAGGTCCCGAGTTTTCCAAAGTTGCGTCCAGGCCGCATCCCGCATTCGACACCTGGGCGACATGCGATAGATGTTCAGCTCACGTTAACGACCTCGTGGCTCAAAACACGTCTATTGCAGGTTGATCCCCGACCCTTCATCGCGCTCGGCGTCAGCCACTGTTAACGGCAACGCCAGTTCTTCCAGCGGGCGTTGCTCGGCCGCAACGCCCAGCCAGAGTTCGACGAGGCCGGAAACCGCCATCACCGCCGCTCCGATCAGGAATGACCAGACCACCAGGCCACGCTCGCCGGAATTGATCAACTGACCGAACAGCAACGGCCCGGTGATACCACCGATCGCCGTTCCGAAAGCGTAGAAGAACGCAATCGCCAGCGCCCTGGTCTCCATCGGAAAGATCTCGCTGACGGTCAAGTACGCCGCGCTCGCACCCGCTGAGGCCAAGAAGAACGCCAGCGCGAGCACAATGATGAACATCCAGACGCCGCCAGTCTGCGTCACGAAAAGCCCCGCGAGAATCACGGCCACCAATGCGGAACCGACATAGGACATGGTGATCATCGGTTTGCGGCCGACGGTGTCGAACAGGTGCCCGAGTACCAGGGGGCCGATGAAATTACTGAGCGCCCAGAGGATGTAGAACAGCGGCACCCTGCCGGACGCGACGCCGTAGAACCCGCTCAACAGCGTGCCGAGATTGAAGGTCACACCGTTGTAGAGGAAGGCCTGCCCGATGAACAGTGCCAACCCGAGCACGGCGCGCCGCGGGTAGAGCTTGAACGCGACCCGGGCGATCTCGCGGAACGAAATCGTCTCGCGCTGGCGAACTTTGAGCTCGCGGCCCTGCGGATCGGGCAGCGGCCGGCCGGTATCCTGCTGAATTTCCTCTTCAATCTCTGCGACGACGCGCTCGGCTTCCTGCGCACGCCCGTGAATGAACAACCAGCGTGGGCTTTCCGGAACGTTGCGCCGGACCAGAAGGACGAAGATGCCGAAGATGGCTCCGATGCCAAAGGCCAGCCGCCACCCGATGTTGGCCGGAAAATTCGACGTGTTCAGGACAACCAGTGCGCCGGCCGCGCCCGCCGCCGAACCCAGCCAGTACGTCCCGTTGATCACCAGGTCCACCCGACCGCGTACGCGCGCGGGGATCAACTCGTCGATCGCCGAGTTGATCGCGGCGTATTCGCCGCCGATCCCGGCGCCGGTGAAAAACCGCGTGATGAAAAAATACCAAGGCGCGAAGGCGAATGCGGTCGCCACGGTGGCGACCAAATACACCGCAAGGGTCAGCATGAACAGATTGCGCCGGCCGAAGCGGTCCGTCAGGTGACCAAAGAACAGCGCACCTAAGCAGGCCCCCGCGATGTAGATCGCCGCTGCCACGCCGATCTGTGCGGGGTCGAGTGCGATACCACTGCCCTTTTCGGTGAGTCGGGACGACACGTTGCCGACCATCGTGACCTCGAGTCCATCGAGGATCCAGACCCCGCCGAGACCGATAACGACGCGCCAGTGAAACCGTGCCCAGGGCAGTCGATCCAGTCGTGCCGGCACGTGCGTGGTGATGGTTCCGGTCTGCACACTTTCGCTCATGCTGCTCCGTTCTGGGTCGACCGAGGTCTACCCGATCAACCCCCCGGTAATCCAACACCCCCGCCTGGGCCCGCCGGGCGAACCCCGGACATCCCCGTCAATGCGTCGATGTGGTAGCGACTGGCAGTCCAAGACGGTGTGCCAGGCGTCGGTGTGAGGCTGACCGTGACGAGGTTTTTGCCGGCGGTGAGACGGTCAGGCACGACGTAGGTGTCGTCGAGCCAGCGATGTGAGCTGTTGCTGCGGGGCTCCAACCAGATCCCGGCAGGTGTGCCGTCGACGGCGACCCCTGCCGACTGGAAGCCGGCCAGTTGGTCCGATGTGCGGCGCAGCAGGATGCCCTGGTTGTCCGGGCTGATGAGCACGTGGAATGTCACCGCGGCGTGGGTGGCGCTGACCAACCCGACGACGGGGCGGTCGTCGTCGCTGCCCTCGTATTCGCTGACCAGCAGCTGATTGGTGGCGTCACCGTCGCCGTAGCCGTGCAGGAGTCGACTGATCGGATCGGTGGGGTTGACGTCGTCGCCGGGGGCTGTGGTGTCGCTGGGTTGCGTGTAGAGGAACGCGGTTGAGCTGTAGTCGGGTTGCACCATATTGCGTTTGCCGTGCTCGATGCCGAATCGCAGTGCGGAGTGGTAGTCGATCGCGTCGGCGAGCATGAGCCGGTAGACGGCCACACAGTAGTCTGCGCACCCACCGCTAGCCGTGCGTTGATCGGGTTGGCCGGTCAGCGGGTCGCTATAGGTGGTGCCGTTGTGGAAGTACCAGCCGCCCTCGTAGAAGTCCTCGGTGCCGGTGCCGTACCACTGCGGCGACGCGGAACCGTCGGTGTAGACCCGTTCGGCTCCTTCGAGGAAGTACGGAGCATCGTCACCAAACGACGTTTTGATCCGAGAACCGCGGATGGTGTGGCTGACACCAACGAATTTGCCGTGGCCTTGTTCGTCGGCGAACAACCAGTCCTGACCGAGAGTCGTTGGCCCGGCATGCCAACGTGCGGTGAAGTAGCCCGCGCGGCCGCCGGCGAGCGCCGGCGCCCACTGCGGGTCGGGTGAGAAGACGACATCGCTCTCGATGCCGGTTACCCGGCTGCCGGTGGTGTTGACGAGGGTGACGTGCGCGATGCTGGCGAAAGGCATTGGCCACCAGGCTGTCAACGACAACGAACCGTCGGGTTGGGGGATCGTCGCGAACATCAGCGATCGCACGTTGTCGGCGCCCAGTCCGGCGCCGAAAAACTCCCCGAGTGGCGAGTCGACCATCGTTCGGCCGTCGAACTCGATTTGCAGCCGCAAGCCGGCCAGGAGTCGATCAGCCGGTCGTGGCAGCTGCAAGCGCAGCGCCGAGATGCTGCCTGAGCCGGTTGATTCCGCGATCTGCAGCCCAGCATCGCCGGGGATGTCGACAACGCGACGGCAATGCCTTGCCGTGGGTGCCGCCGGTTTGGGGTCGACGGCCCCGGCGGCGCGGAAGGTGGCTAGCACGTCCAGGGCAGGGTCGGAGGCCGAGAATGTGGTCACGCCATCGGCTGTCGAAAATCGTCGATAGTCAACGTGGTAGTACTCCAAATGCGATGCGACACTGATCCGCATCGAGTGCCGATAGGGCATCGGCACCTTGATGAAAACGCCTCCCGGCGACTGCGTGGCGTTGGCTACCAGCGGCCACACGAAGGGCGCACCCAGCGCGCCGTCGACCACCGATTGCAGCGGCGTGTCGATCACCGTCTGTCCGTCCAGGTCGATGCGGATCGTTCCGAGCGCGGTCACATTGCCGCCGTCGCGCGTGAACCAGATCGAGTCGATCTCGCCGGCACCGCGATCTTCCGCGACCACACAGCCGGCACCGCCGGAGGCCAGACAGCCACCGTTTCCGTTCTTGTTACCGGTGGAGATGTCGAAATTGCCGCCACTTCGGTCGAAGCTCGACAACTGGCGGACCTGGGTGTCGGCGTTCAGATACGGCAGCCGATCCAATCGGCGGTAGGTGTCCCAACCCACGGTCTTTTCGCCGAGCGCGCTGGTAACCGGCCCGGCCGGCGCTGCGGCTGCCCCAGCGGCACCGGCCAGCCCCAGCAGCAGGAATGCCAACATCGCGGACGACGCGCGAACAGCGACCGGGATCGGGGCGAACGAGGTACTCAACAAAGGCAGTCCATCATCGCCGCTTCTGTTCCGCGACCGAAACGAGAATTAATTCCCGCTTTCGAGGTCCCGACCGACACGCCGATTCGGCAACCGACGAGCGGGCCGCAGGACTGTCAGAATTGCTGGCGGCACGAAAAAACCACTGTGAGCACAGCTTTCAGGTGTTTGCCGGCAGGAAAACTACTCGTAACCGGTTGGAGGAACGGACGCGGTATGTGGTACTCGCACAACGATGCTGGTTTGCGGGCCTACCTAAGAGTGGTCGCCTCGCGTAGTGCCAGCACGACCATCGTCTTGTGGGTCCACCGCGTGATGCTAGCGACGATGCAAGCCGAGCTGCTGTCGCGGCGAAATATGCGACGGCACAAGGGTGGTCGGCCAGCGTCGAGCCTCTGACATGAAAACTCTCAGGATTCGCGGGCCGGCGAATTCCACGCGGTTACGTCCCCTGTCCGTTCCCGCCACTGGTGCAAGCGCAGCGCGAGTTCATTCGCAAGATGCTCCGATTGGTCGCGTTCATCGCTGACCAGCAGGTTGTTCAACTCGACCGGGTCCTCGACCAGGTTGTAGAGCTCACGCGCCGGCCGCGGTCCTGCGGCCAGGAGAGCGACCGCTTTCCCGGAAGGGCTGTCCTGGATGTCCAGCGGTAGGTCCACCAGGTGCCGCGGCGCGTAGTTCTCGATATAGCTGTACTCCTTGGTGCGGATGGCGCGCGCTGGGTCAAAGGAATCGTGGTAGGTCTTTTCGGTGAACAGCTCGCGGCGAACCGGTGCGGCTTCTGCAGCGGGCCGGAGCAGGTTGTCGGCGTGGGAGATGCCTTCGACGTAGGCGGGTATTTCGACACCAGAGAGGTCGAGCAGTGTCGGCACCAGATCGACGCCGCTGAACAACTCGTCATAAACGCGCGGCGTGATGCCCAGCCTGGCGGGCGGGCGGATGATCAGCGAGATGCCGGTGCCGGCGTCATACAACATCGACTTCGCGCGGGGAAACGGCGCGCCATGGTCGCTGAAGAAAACCACCCATGTGTTGGCGTCCAAGCCAATGTCAGCCAACGTGTCCAGCAGCCTGCCGACCGCAGCGTCAGCCACTGCGATCGCCCCATAGAAATCGGCGAAGTCGCCGCGGACTTCCGCAATGTCGGGCAGGTAGTCAGGCACTTCTACGTCCCGAAGTGCCGCTGGCTGATACCGCTCCCGCGGCCACGGCCGATGCGTTTCCTGGAAACCCGCTGTCAGAAGAAACGCACCGTCGTGCAGCGGCGCCGTTTCGATCAACCATTTCTGCGCCTGGGCGACGACATATTCGCAATAGGAGTCGGACACGTCGAACTCGTCGAAGCCAAGCCTGGACGGGAAAGAGGTCTCGTGCTGCATCCCGAACAGCGCCGAGTGCCAACCTGCCTCCGACAGAATCTGCGGCAGTGTGCGAACTCCCTCGTGGTACTCAAAACCGTGATTAGCCAGTCCGATCAGGCCGTTGCTGTGCGGATACCGACCGGTGAACAATGCCCCGCGCGACGGCGAGCACTGCGGGGCGACTGCGTGCGCGCTAGTGAACAGGAAGCCCTCGGCGGCCAGGCGATCCAGGCATGGCGTGGAAACTCCACGATGCCCATAAACGCCGAGCCAGCGCCCGGTGTCGTGCCAGTGCACGAGGAGCAGATTGTCGTGTTGCCGATCCGTCATGCCTGGGGCGGCGCGGGTTCGATCGTAGCCAGTTCGCTAAGACCGCTGATGGCGAAGACGCGGACCAGGAAGGGGTGGGCGATGACGCGGATCTGGTCGGCGTGCGGGAAAAGGACGTTGATGGCGGCGCTGTCCAGGTACTCCACCGCGCTGAGGTCGACGGTGAGCGGCCCGCCGCTGCCGGCAGCTTCGTCGATCGCCGCGCTAAGGGCACGAGTGAACGTGTCGACGTTGCTGAGGTCGATCTCCCCCGCTGCGACGAGAGCGAGTTTCCCGTCGTCGCCGCGCACGGTGTCAAGGGTGAGCTGGGTGGACATCAGGTGATCCTCGCAAACAAATCGACGGTTGTGCCGGCGACGTCTTGATGGATAACGACGTCCTGCATGAGCGCTCGCATCAGCGTGATACCGCGGCCGCGATGGAGGTGGGCAGCCGATTGTGGAGGCTTCCACGAGCCGCTATCGGCAATGGTCAACTGCACCCGATCGACCAGCGCGGTCGCGCGCAGCGTAATGATGCCCTCCGGACTGTCTCGATGACCGTGCTCGATGGCGTTCGCAACGGCTTCTCCGGCAGCAACGAGCATGTCATGGGCTTGGTCGGCATCTACCCGGGCTCGACCTAACCAGCTGCGCAAAGCGGCGCGGGTGCGGCCGAGCTGGTCGACATGGGCGGGAAAGCTCATCTGCAGCGGAGCAGGTTGGCGGTAGAGCAGCAGCACAACGTCGTCCTGATAGCCGCTGCTTGGCACCAGACGAGTCATGATCTGGTCGGCCAAATCATCCAGTGCGGAACCGCGGCCGTCCTGAACAAGAGTGGAGGCGCGGGCAATCCCCTGATCCAATGCGCTGCCGCGACGCTCGACCAGGCCGTCGGTGTAGAGCAACAGGGTCGCGCCCGCCGGCAGCGTCACCTGGGCCTCGGGGCGGGGACGGTCGGGTCGCAGTCCCAGGGGAATGGTGTGGCCATCGTCGAGTGTCCGGGTGGTGCCGTCGGCGTCGACCAGGATAGGCGGCGGGTGCCCGGCACTGGAGTACACGAGTTCACCGGTGTCGGGGTTGAGCACCGCGCAGAACGCGGTGGTGCATTGGGCCCCGGGCAGCCGCGCCGCGAAGCGGTCCAGCCCCGCAAGCGCGGCACGCGGGCTGGGGTGGTCGAGCAGGAGCGCACGGCAGGCACTACGCACCTGTCCCATCACGGCGGCCGCGGAAAGGCCGTGCCCGACGCAATCGCCGACGATCAGTGCAATGCGCCCGTCCTCCAGGTCGACGATGTCGTACCAGTCACCGCCCACTTGCAGGGGCCGGCTGGCGGCTTGATAGCGCGCCGCGAATCCGCTCGGTAGATGAGCAGGGCCGAGGATGGCGTGTTGCAGCGCCAGCGCGGTTTCGCGCTGCTGGTCAACCTGGTGCACCCGCTGCAGACCCTGTCCGAGGCGGCCAGCCAGCACGGTCAACAGGGTCTGGTCCTCGAGGGTGAACGGCCGCTTTTCGGCCAACCGGATCCAGACGACAAGCACGCCCTCGGGATGCCGCAACGCGATGCCCGCCGTCCCCGCACGCGTTGTGTTGGGAGCCAGCAGGTCGCCATCGCGCAACGAGCTCAGCATCTGGCGTGTGTCCGAGGACAGGTCTTCCCACCGGGCGGGCTCGCCGACCGAGACCAGATCCGGTGGGCGGGAGAGCGTTTCCGCGCTGGAGCGGGCAGGGAAGGTGACCGCCAAGACGCTGCGGGCCCGCCATAGTCGACGGAGTTCCTCAGCTGCAACGCGCAATGCTTCATCGACGGTGTCGGCCTGGGTGAGTTGCTGGTTGAGCGCATGTTCGCGACTTGCCGCCAGCGTCAAAGCAATTGCGGCATGTTGGGCGAAGTCGCTGACCAGCTCCAGATAATCGCTGCCGAACGCCGGTTGCCGCGTGTTGCGGGCCACGGCAATGACGCCAAGGACCTCGTCGTCGGCAATCAGCGGCATAACAACCGCAGAGCGTTCACCGACATCGGTGAATCCCTCGATCGGGTATTGGAACGAATCAGTGATCAGCGGAATCCCGCGCCGGGCGACACCGCCGGTTGTGGAGCCGTCCATCGGAACCTGCCGACCGATTACCTCCAGCTGGTACCGGCCCGCCGTCGCCGCCACGACCAGGGTGTCGACCTCGCGGGCCGGCAAATTCGACTCGCTCGGAACCAGCAGAATCGCCTGCTCAGCATCGGACAACTCCAGCGCCCGGTTCACGATGAGCTGCAACGGCCCCGTTTGTGGATCACCGGACAGTAACGCCGTCGTGATCTCACGGCTGGCCTTCGTCCATTTCGCCGATTCGCGTTCACGCTCGAAGAGTCGGGCGTTGTCGATGGCGGCCGCCGCTGCCGAAGCCAATGCCCGCACGGCGCCTTCTTGGGAGTCGGAGAACGCCCGGCCTGGGCGATCGTCGGCCAAGTAAAGGTCGCCGAAATGGGCCGCCCGCACCGTGATCGGTATTGCCAGCAGCGCCCGGATCGGCGGGTCGTGTTCGCGCAGCCCCGCTGCCTGCGGATGAGCGCTGAGATCCTCGACGCGAAGCCCCTCACCGACCGGTAGATCACCGAATCGCCGCGCGGTGAGGTCGTCAATTCCCGCGCGGACGAAGGAGGCCAGGGCGCCGTCGGCGGCGCGGATACCCAGGGCTCCGTAGCGGGCGCCGGTCAGCTGCATCGCCGCATCGACGATTCGATCCAACGTGACGTCCAGGTCCAAATCGGAACCGATTTCGACGATGAGCTGCACCAGTTTTTCCATCTGGTCGCGAGCCGCCATCAACTCGTCGAGCTGTTCATCCATCTGGCTCACCGGCTCGTCCCGGCTCTGCCCGGTGAATACGAATCCACGCGTTCGCTCCCCATCAATACAAACTCAATCCGTCGAAAACCGAGTGGTGTGGTCAGTGTCACTGCGGCTGGCGCAGTGCCCGGCCGTGAGCGGGCGACACCGATGGAACCGGTTTCGCTCGACTCTCGAGTTGGTAACCGGTTTCGCTCTCTCGGAAACTAGGAGCAGGGGACGGGACCGTAGATATGTGCGGGTTCCGGTCCCGCCCGGTAGCGCGCCCGACCGCAACGTCGTCGTCGCCGACCCCAGAATTCGCCGTTTCATTAGCGCACGGTATTCCGACCTGAATACCGAAGCCGGGGAAATCGAAAAGTACGATCTGTTTGTCAGTTGGATACCGAACCAATCTGCCGTTCGCCGCCAGCGGATGCCGTAGAACGCGCGCTCAGCCCCTAAGCCTCGTTTCCGTCAGCTCCGTCGTCTCCCTCGTAGTCGTCGTCTTCTTCGTAGTCTGCGTAGTCTGCGTCTTCGAAGATCAGGTCGAGGTCTAGGGGGTCCTCGCTGTGAGGATTGACCACGTACTGCTGCCAGTACCCCGGGGCGAAGTAGATGGTGTCCGCGCGGTCCGCGTCGTCGCCGACCTGGACCCAGAGATCCCCGTCTTTGCGCCCGTAGTTGTATGCGCTCGGGTACACGACACCGCCGTCAGCGGTTTTGATATGAATCTCGTAGGCCACGAGCGGCAGTCTTCCATCAGCGCGGGCGAAGCTGAAGAGTGCCGAGGCGACAGGCACCGAGAATTCACCCGGCTCTCCTTGCGGGTGGGCATCGCCTTTCTGGGTCAAATTGTCCACACCAACGCCAAATTGCACAGACGAATACGTGTCGGCAACCGAAAGCAGCTTCCCGAACAGCAAGCTCGATACCGATTGTCAGGCGTCGCGCCAGCTACGGCGCTGCCTAGGTGCTGATGGTGTCCGGTCGAGCGTCGATGAAGGTGAATTGAGGGGCGGCAATCTGGTAGTAGCGTTGTGGCTAGCTCGGAAGGGGTGGCAATGGCTTCTGATGCTGGAAAGCTGTTTGTCGACACGGCGATGATGAATTCGGGAGCCGGCTCGTCGCGTAGGGCGGCTGACCATGCCGGCGACGGCGCCGCGAATTTAGCCAGGGCGTCGATCGGAAGCAACGCGTTTGGCGGCTTCCCGGCGGCGAACGCGTTCGCCGCGGCAGTAAGCGCGGCGCACGCCGGCCACGTCACGATGCTGCACGGCCACCAGGAAAGCCTCGGCAACCTCGCTGGGAATGCGGACACCGTGGCGGCCACCTTCACCGAGATGGAACAACACCATGCATCGACGTTGAAAGCGATCCGGTGCAACTACACAACATAGACCTCGGGAAGCTTATCAGCGCTGCCGGCGGTGATCCCTGGAAAGTCAACGCCACCATCCAGATTGGCAGCCCGGCAGACATTTCCGACCTCGCGCAGGCATTTCACCGCGCAGGCCAATCCGCCGGCGAGTCGGAACGGTCCTTTCAGGAAGCGCTTCGCCGGTTTCAGGCGTCGTGGAATCACCACAATGGCCAGCATCCGATCAACGACTCCGCCCAAGTGCAGCGCGTCCAGCAGAACCTCGGGACGCAGTCTGCACAGCTGCCCAGGATCGCCGCGGATCTGGAGAACGTCGCGGCGGCTTTGGCCGAAGCGCAACGTAGCTGCGCAACGTTGATCTCAACGCTGGACAGTAACCTGCATTCCCTCGACGATCAGATCGGTGAGGCTGAGAAACATCTCACCGGGCATGAGCTGCAGGACATGTCACTGTACGAACACATCGGTGTCCTCGATGTCGAGGCCATCGAGGACACCGGGTCAACACTTGCTCAGCTGGTGTCGATCCGGGCCGGATACTCCGATTATTTGGCTCGGTCGCTGGCCGTCCTGAGAACCGACGGCTATGATCCCGCCACGATCCAGGCGGTCGACGCCGTGGAGTCAATTCCCAAAGCCCAAGACACAGTGGCGCTTCCACCACCCCACGCCAGTCCCGACGAGGTGCATCGATGGTGGGCATCCCGCACACCTGACCAGCGGCAACGTCTGATCGCCGAGGAGTCCGATCAGATCGGCAATCTCAACGGTGTGCCGGTCTCGGCCCGCAGTGACGCCAATGTATTAGTGATGAACCAGGACTTGGATCGGGTGCGCGATATCGCAAGCCACTACGGTGTATCTGCCGACGATGTCATTCACGATCCCACCGAATACGGTTTGACGCCAACCGATATCACTCGCTACCAGAACGCCGATCAAACCAAGCAAGGTCTCGACCACGACATTGGGAACGATCCGCTCCACCCCAACCCGGTATACCTGTTTGCCTATGACCCGTTGGCCTTCGGCGGCAAGGGCCGCGCCGCGATCGCGATTGGCAATCCCGATTTGGCAAAGAACACGGCCGTGATCGTCCCCGGCACCAGCAGCAGCGTGGAAGGTGGCTGGCTGCACGACGGCCACAACGACGCGCTTAACCTGCACTCCCAGGCCAACGCCGCCGACCCCGACAATCCCACCGCGGTGATCGCCTGGATGGGCTATGACGCCCCAAACAATTTCGAAGATCCTCGCATCGCCACGCCTGCGCTGGCCCGCACCGGCGGCGCCACACTGGCCGCAGACGTCAACAGTTTGTGGGCGACGCATCTCGGCGCCGGCCAGCATGTCACCGTGATAGGACACTCCTACGGCTCCACCACGGTGGCCGACGCTTTCGCCGGCAGCCACATGCACGCCAACGACGCGGTGCTTATCGGTTGCCCCGGCACCGATCTCGCCACTTCAGCCCGGAGTTTCGGCGTCGACGGCGGCCATGTCTACGTGGGTGACGCCTCCAGCGATCCGGTCGGTGTCCTCGGGCTACTGCACGGCCTGGAGAATTCGCTATTCGGCGACGATCTCGGCGGGCAACTGGCAGGCACAGACCCTGGGCTGGGACTGGATCCGGCCGCCCACGAATTCGGGGCGACCCGATTCCGCGCCGAAGTACACGGCTTCCCCGACCTGAATTTCTCCGCCCACTCGCACTACTACGACCCCGGCAGCGAAGCCCTCCACAGCATGGCCGACATCGCCTCGGGAAACGGCGATGCATTAGGGACAGATGGGATGTTGGCGCAGCCCCGCCATCGGCCGGAGGTCACGATTAAAGTTCCGGGCTTAGGTTCTGTCACGATCGAAGAGCCGGTCGGCCCCGCCTTCATCGACCCGGAGGCGCAGCGCCCCCGAGAATCTGTACAGGACAACCATGTTTTCGACCGCAGCCACCATCACTGAACCCCGCCGGCAGCGGCCACAGCAGCTGCTCGTGCTGCTGGCCACGCTGATGACGGTCCTCCTGGGAGGTTGTGCACTGGTGAACCACGAAACGCATCCCTCGGGTCCGTCGAGCAACCCGTTCGATTCCGCCCATCCGCTCAGCGACGATCAGGCGATGGCCCAAGTCGTCGACCCGGCCAAGCAGATCGTCGCCGCCGCCGACCTAGATGGAGTCAGCGGAGGGTTCTCTTTCGCCTCCTGCAATGACCAGGGCGACCCGCCCTACCGTGGAACGGCAACGATTCACTTCCTGATCCAAGGCGACCCGGATGCCTACTTCCAGAAAATCCAGGATGCCCTGGTGTCGCATGGCTGGAACCCAGGCGCCCCGCCCGGACAAATATTCCACGGCACCACACTCAACAAAGATGGCGTCACTGCAAACATGAGCTTTCTTCCGTCAGACCACAGCTACGGGGAGATCAACCTCTACGGCGAGTGCCGCAACATGACCGATCACCACAACGACGGCAAGACAAACGCCACTAACATCACCGACCAGCTGCAAGTGCACTGATCGGGATTCGACGGGAGCTTGTTTGATCGGGGTGAGCCCAGTCGTTGACCTGAGATCACTCCAGCGAGGCTCGGACCGGCGTTTCGAACCGTTCTGACTCAGCTTCAGGGCAGGATATGAGGAGTGAGTTGGTCGAGGTACGAGGGAAGGGCGCCCGCGGAGATAACTCTCACCGGCGCCGCACGCGACGCTGAGCTCGAAGACTTTCTCCGCCTGCAGAATCCGCATCTGACCGATATTCGTTTGGAGCGGGCAACCGCGACGGAAGATTACGACACGGACATCCGGCCCCGTCGGCAGTGGTACAGCGTCACCTACTTGGGTGACGATGGCCAGGGCCACGCGGGCCAGGGTTGAACAGACTCTGCGTACCTGCGGCTAGATCGGCGAGGTCATCGTCAGTTCTTGTCCGACCATCGGAACACTGCAAGGCAGGCAGCCAAACCGCCGACACTCCATGCTGTCAGCGCAAAGAATATGTGCCAGTGCT